>Ga0102943_1002351_pt1 | contig 11158 bp, 7 predicted proteins | sample SalPonC_black_MG_FD_78174 | JGI IMG/M metagenome (GOLD analysis project Ga0102943, IMG submission 78174) | Salt pond soil microbial communities from South San Francisco under conditions of wetland restoration - Salt Pond MetaG... | ecosystem: Environmental > Aquatic > Marine > Intertidal zone >...
AAATTCAAAAATCCTGCTGAAGACGAAGTAGGAATACTGAAGGCAAAAATTCAGTACTTCGCTGAACCTATAGTAGTGACGCTGCTATCAAAAATTCAAAAATCGCGCTGAACACGAAGCAACCACGCTGAAACCAAAAATTAAAAAGCTGTGCTGCCCAGATTATCCTCGTGATTATATCCTTACGGTCTTATGTCGGCCTCTTTGCGCCACACGCTAAGGTTGGGGCAGCCATTGTAGCGGGCGTCGATGGAAATAAAGGTCCCTCCGATACGCTCTTCTACCCAGTCGTTGATAAAGCCATTGCGTTTGGATTCGATGGCGGCTTGTTGAATCTTGGCATAATCCTGTTCTAAGTCAGCCGTGTGGGGTTGCGTCCGCGATTCCATTTTGAGGATGCGGAAGAAGCGCTCATTTCCCTGCTTGAAGGAAAAGGGCGCGGAAATACCGCCCACGTCCATGGTATCGATGGTGAAATAAATGTCGGGATCCAAATCACCCACTTCGAAGAAGGTGTTGCCCGTCACCGGGTTTTGCATGCGTCCGTCATTAGAGTAGCTCTGCATATCCTCATAAGAAAACTTTTTGACCGCCCGCGAGAAGGTGATGGTATCGTTGAGGATTAATTGCCGTATGGAATCCAGCTTGTTGTAGGTGAGCTCCAGGTCGGCATCGGTAATGTCAGGGCGAATCAGGATGTGGCGCACATTGATGCTGTTACCACGGCGCCCCAGCATTTGGATCAGGTGGAACCCAAACTGCGTTTCGACGACTTCCGAGATCTCTTGATCTTCCAGTTTGTAGGCGGCTGCTTCGAACTCAGGGACAAATTTACCCCGGCTGGCCCAGCCCAGGTCGCCACCCAGGCGAGCGGAGCCGTCCATGGAGTAGGTTTCTGCCATCGTAGGAAAGTCGGTTTCGCCGGAAATGATTTCAGCTCGAATTTCCTCAAGCTGCTCAATGGCACTTTTTTTCTCTTCGGCATTCACCTCCGGCTTCATGACAATCTCACTAATTTCCACTTCCGAGCTGAAGTAGGGCAGGCTGTCGGTAGGGATACTGTTAAAAAAATCTTTGACCTCGGAGGGTGTTACCGAAACGTTGGACATAATCTGCGAACGCATGCGGTCCGTCATAATTTGGTTGCGTAAGTCCTCGCGGAACTGCTCCTTGACGGCACCGATAGACTGTCCGTAGTAGGCTTCGAACTGCTCGATATCGCCGTTCATGTAGCTCAGGATACGTTCAATACGAGCATCCAACTGGGTTTGCACTTCGGCTTCACTCACTTCCACACTATCGAGCTTGGCCTGATTGATCAGCAGCTTATTGGCCAATAATTGACCGACGATGGCGCAGCGGGCATCTTCGGGCAGGTCGCCCTGCTGAGCCAGGGACAGCGCATACTGATCTTCTACCTCTGATAGCAGCAACAGCTCTCCACCCACGGTAGCGATCACCTTATCGATGATTTTTCGTTCCTCTTGTGTCCAGGCAGTAAACGCCTGCATGGTGAATAGAAGGATCAGAATATAATATCTCATGTCGACGTATCTTTTATTTAGAGACGGCCCGGGGCCGATTTTGGTTGTCTCTTATTCTGTGTAAATCTTAATATTGTTTTTCCGCATTTCCAATTCGTAGAGGTCTTCCCGCTTTTCTTTCAGGATTTTCATTTTACGCGAATGTAAAATGACCTTTCGCGCCTGATCTTCAATAAAAGCCAGTGGAGCAATCTCTTTGCGATTTTTGACCTCATAGACGCGCAGAAAATACTGATATTCATCATCTTTCTGCCGGAAGTCCCGTTTATAAATGGCATTTTCCGGGGTCAGGGTTTCTTTGGGGAGCTCTAGTGCCAGCTGCTCAATGCGCACCCAACTCGTATCAGCCAATTCGTAGGTGCTGGCGTATTGAGCGGCGTAGCGGCGCAGCTTTTCCAGATTGTTCTCGTCACCGAGGTTAGCCCACCACGTCCGCACACTGTCGGGCAGTGTTACCGATAGGGGGATTTTCAGGAAATGGCACCGCGCAATGGGGGTTTCCAGCTGGTATTGTTCCTTATTACTTTCGTAAAAATTCCGTAGCTCCCCAATGGTTACGGTCGAGTCGAGGAGTTCTTGCACCAGCACCTGCTCGTAAGTATTCCGGATTAGCGAGGCTCGATAATCGCGCACCAGCTTATCAATATTCAGGTCGTTAGGAAGATTGCGCTCGGCTTCGTTTAAGATAAGGGCCTCGCGTACCCACCGGTCGACGTAGGCATTGATGATCAGGCTACTGTCCTGTGCCGTGGTCCCCTCGGGAAACATACCGTCTAAATCACTAATGTAGAGTCTGCGGTTATTAACTTCAGCCAGCAGGGTGTCTTTTCCGTCCTCCTGCCCACTACCTTCCTGACAGGCGCTTAGCACCAGAATTAGTCCTACCAGATATAGATAAATTCGCATACATTACTTTTTGGTCAAGGACCCTCCAGATCGTTAAAATCGGTTTTCCATCATACCGGGGCGCAATGCGGAGACGCAAGATTTTGCGTCTCTATCACCGTCCACTATCTACCAATCCTTCGAATACCTTTTTGTTTACCTTGACTTTATATTCTTTGCGCAGGCTTTCCACCCATTCCTGCTCCAGCATATCCTGATAATCAGCGATGATGTAGCCGCGGGCTTCGCTCAATGCTTTGTCGGCTGGTGGTTTTATCTCTTCAATCTTCATGAAGGAATACTGATTATTTGGCCGGTCAAGCTTGTTGATGGTAAGGGCATTGGCCGACCATTCCTGTATTTGGGAGGCTTCCGGCGAGCGGTCTTTTTCGATGGTCATGGACGCAAATCCGGCCAGAATTTCTCCAAAGCGTTCGCGCACTTCGCCCGGGCCGTGGCCGGCGGCGTATTCCCGCAGGGAATTAAGTTGCGCACGATCATCCATGCTGATGGTATACTTAGACACTACGGCCCGTTCATTCCAACGGTATTTGCCTTTGATATCCTGGAAAAACTCTTTCAGGCCGGAAGTATCCTGCGCTGCTTTATCCCATACTTTCATTTTTGTCACCTCAAACAGCAAAATGCCTTCCCGGTATTCTCGCATTAGAGCGCGGAACTCGGGATATTTATCTTCCAGTCGCTGTTCTTCGAAGCGCAGGGTGCTTTCCCGTACATAGTCGGCATACAGCTGATCGATACCGTCGGCAACCGGGGTGCCGCGCCCCAGCTGCATCCGCTTGCGCGTGTTGCGGGAAAGGAACGTGGCAAAATCCTCAACCGTGTACCGCTCATTGGCCAGGGTAAACAGAACTTCGCTCGATGGCTTGGCCGGTGCTTTCCAACGGAAGGTGAAGAGCGTATCGTTTTGAGTCGAAGCGAAGCGATCGAGCACCAGTGGATATTCCGTGAAATCCGCTTCTTGCTGAATGTTGGTAATCATGGCTTCCTGAGCTTCCTGATAGCGGTCGTCGCGCTTAATCTGTGTTTCCAGTCGCGGACGTGCCTCATCAAAGGACTCCAGTCCTTTTTTGCTGATGCGCTTCACAATATGCCAGCCGACGCTTGACTTGAACGGTTTGGTGTACGTGCCATCCTGTTCCAGACTAAAGGCAGCATCTTCAAATACTTTTTCGAATTGGTTAATACCCAAAAAGCCAATATAACCTTCTTGCGATGCTGTTTGGCTATCCTGCGACCGCTGCCGGGCCAACGCTCCAAAGTCGGCACCATCTTGTAGCAGCTGGTAGATTTCTTCGATGGTCGCTTTGGCACGGGGCGTACTGTTGCGGATTAAAATATGAGCCGCTTCCATTTGTCCGCGGGCCGGACGCCGATCGGTTACCTTCAGCAGATGGTAGCCGGCAGGCGTACGCACGGGCCTGGAGATGGTCTTTAACGGCAGGGCATAGGCGGCCTTTTCCATTTCATGGAAGCCGTTGGGGAATAATACATTGACGTAGCCGATATGGCCACCGTTATCTGCTGCCGATTGGTCGGCCGAAACCTCCCGGGCCAGGGTAGCAAAATCGGCGCCCTCTTCCAACTGTGCCTTGAAGGTCATCGCCTGCTGATAGGCACGGGCGGTATCTTCCGGAGCTGCATTTGGCGCAAGCCCCACCACAATATGGTGAAGGTCAATATCTTCTTTGGAGCGCTCGTAAGCGGCCCGCACCAGGCGCTCGGTTACCTCTTTACTGATGAGGTAGGAATCGGCCAGTTGACGCCGGTACCCTTGCAGTTCCTGCTGCAGCTGCTGAATGGTGTCGAGCTGCATATCTTGTGCCTTCTGTACTTTCAGCTTGAATTTTGTGTACAGGTCGAGATACTCCTCCAGAGAGGCGCGGGAGTAATCCGCTTCCGGCCCGTTGGTCTTACTGTAGATGTATTTAAACTCCGCCACGCGAACGGGCTTACCCTCCACGGTGAATAGCACAGGGTTGTCGCTCTGGGCCTGCAGGGCACCCATAGAGAACCACAGCCCTGCGATTAACAGAATAAGAATACTTCGTTTTTGTGTCATGGTACGTTCGTTGAGCTTCTTTTTGCCGTAAGGCGGCGTAAAAGTACAAATAATAAGGGGGATTATTCATGTATGTAGACGCGTTTGACACGCATCGAAATACCGGTAAACAATTCGTATGGAATTGTGTGCAATTGCTGTGCCCGGATGGTGGCGGGGGTAGCGTCTCCGAAGACCTCCACCGCGTCGCCTTCCCGGGCTCCGGGGATATGCGTCACGTCAATCATGCACATATCCATACAGACGTCGCCGATGATGGGCGCTTCCTTTTCCCGTACGCGCAGAGCGCAGCGACCATTACCGGCTGCCCGGGGCAGCCCATCGGCATAGCCGACCGTGACGGTAGCCACGCGCATCGTTTTCCCGACTCGTCCACGGCGGTTGTACCCGATGGTGGCGCCGGCCTGCAGTTGCCTGACCTGGGAGATGGTGCCCCGCAGGGTCAGCACCGTGCGCAGGGGTACGGGCAGCTGATTGCTTTGGTCAATACCATACACACCAATGCCCAAACGTACCATATCCATCTGGTATTGTGGAAAGCGGCTAATGCCATGCGTATTGAGGGCATGGTGCCACGGCCGGTAGCCCAGATGTTTCTCTATTTGCCTGGCAGCGATGGTAAACTGCTGCAGTTGCCGGTCGGTGAAGGCATCCTCCCGGGGCAGGTCGCTGGCTGCCAGATGGGTGAATATTGAGGCGACGGTAAGGGGTTGGGCTTTCGCCAAAAACCGCCCCAACTGCTCAGCTTCGGTGGGAAGAAAGCCCAGCCGATGCATGCCGGTATCGATATTGATATGGACCCGCATCCTGGCATTGGTATCGCACAGGTAGCGGAGCAGGGCGTCCATCTGGGTAAACGAATACACCTCCGGCTCCAGTTGGTAGCGCCGCAATTGGTCAAAAACGGCTTCTTCCGGGTTTAAGACTACGATGGGCAGGTCGATGCCTGCTTCGCGCAGTTCAATACCTTCGTCGGCATAGGCCACCCCCAGGTAATCGATGCGCTGCTGTTGCAAAAAGCGAGCAATGGCCCGGCTGCCGCTACCGTAGGCGGCGGCCTTGACCATCACCATCATCCGGGTGCCGGGCTTTAGCAGACGCTGATATTGCCGCAGGTTGTGCTCCATAGCACTGAGGTTGACCTCCAGCCGCGTTTGGTGCACCTGCCGGGCCAGGCGATCCCCCAACCGCTCCAGGGCAAAAGGTCGACTGCCTTTCAGGAGAATGACCTCCCGGTGGAAATGCAGCTTGTCCATTACCGACAGCAGGGCTTCGGTAGTGGGGTAGTGTTGGTGGGCATAGCCTTGCGGCAAAAAGCGCTCCAGGTGTCGGCTCTCCCTACCCACAGTGAGGATACGTTGTATCTGATGCTGATAGCAAAGATCAACTACTTGTTGGTAGAGGATATCGGGTGCCTGACCCGATTGCAAAAGATCGGCCAGGATGAGGGTGCGCCGGCGGTCGCCCGCCTGCTGATCGAGAAAGTCGAGGGCCGATTCCAGTCCGGTAAGGTCGGCATTATAGCCGTCGTTGATGATCCGACACTGATGAATGCCCTCCCGCACCTCCAACCGCAGAGGAATAGCCGTAAGGTGCCGCATACCCGCCTGAATGTCGTCAGTCGGCATCCCCAGCAAAAGTAGGACACACCAGCAGGTAATGGCATTGTGCACCGAAGCCCGATCGGTAAAAGGCACCTCGAGCAGACAAGGCTGCCCCTGGTAGTGGGCGTGCAGGCGGGTGCAGGTACCGGCGATCTCTTCTCGTTCGATATACAGCTTAGCCCGTGGATCGTGGCGCGACCAGCTCAATAGGGGAACACCCAGCCGGAATGCCTCTTCGACTACTCGCGGTTCGTCGTGGGGGATAATCAACCGTTTGACCCCGTGGAAGAGACGCATTTTTTCCTGCACTTTCTGCCGCCGGCCGGTAAAGCCTTCATCGTGGGCGGCACCCAGGGTGGTAAAGACGCCCCAGGTAGGTTGGATCATAGCGGCCAGCCGCTCCATCTCCCCCGGTTGTGAGGTGCCCGCCTCGAACAGGCCCAGCTCATGCTCCGCCCGCAGCTGCCACAGCGATAGTGGTACGCCCGATTGCGAATTGTACGAGCGGGGACTACGCACTACCCGTCGCTGCCGGTACAACAACTGATGCAGCCATTCCTTAACGATGGTTTTGCCGTTGCTGCCCGTGATGCCGATAATCGGTAATGAGAATCGTTCCCGGTGGCAGCGCGCCAGCAGTTGCAGAGCCGCCCAGCTGTCGTCGACTACCAGCCAGTGCGCATCGCCGGCTGCTTCTGCAGGCAGCATTTGTACAATAAATGCCCGCACTCCCTGCCGGTAGGCGTCGACCAAAAAATCGTGTCCGTCGTACCGCTCGCCCGGCAACGCCACGAATAGCGTCTGCCCCGGCCGGCGGATGCGCCGGCTGTCGATATTCAGGTCAGCGATGGGGTATGCGGCCGCTCCCTGCTCCCGGAGCAGGTGGGGGTGAAGAAGGTCAGCGATATCGGTGGTAGTGTACATGATCGGTAGTGGCTTGGGTGGCTATGTTGAATGATGAATGTCGGTTTTCGATCTGGCGATGGGAAGCGATTGTGCTTACCCCCCAATTCGAGCCAGTGGTTTAGTTAGGAAAACCGCAAATTAGTCCCTGATTATGAAACGGAAACGTAGAACATTTAGCGCAGAATTCAACCTAAAGGTTATCCTGGCAGCACTCCAGGAATGGCTAATTTCTCTATCTGAATGCTCCAGAGAAAGGAAAAGAATTATACAAGGAATCCGAAACGCACATCACTTTTTATAACTTTGAACGGGTCATCAACATCTCAACAAGAAGACTCCAGCCGAGGTCTGCTTTGGCCACAAAACCACATCACCACACCACCTAAACCTCATAATCCCGCGCAAACTCGGCCCGGGTCGGCCGGTAGTAAATGAATAAGGCCAAACCAATCAGGAAGAGCAGCAGGTAATTCAAATGATGGGTAAGCAGGGCGGCAATGATGGCCAAAAAATTGGCCCCTTCCAAAATAGCAAGGCGAATGAGTACCCGCTGCCGGTAGTGTTGCAACTTGGCCTCAATGTTTTGTAAGGTAGGAGCCACCTGCCGCTGTTGCCCGTTAAGAATTAGCACAATGGTGGCTGCTCCAATCAATGCGGCAGGTACCAGAAAGCGAAAACTCATTACCGACCGCGGCTCCACCGTCGGCCCCGAGCCCAGGTAGGTAACGACCAACGCAAACAACAGCTGCCCGGCAAAGAGCGCGACAAATAAATTAATTAGTTGACGAAGTTGAGGATACGTAGCCATAAGTATGATGGTTTCTTATAAAAAGCATGTCTCCGGAAGTTGTTGGATGAAGCTTTTAATGTATCCCGTGCATCCACCGCCGGAGTGTCGGCACCAGGGCTAACAAGACCAGCGCTGCCCCCAGCACTACCAGCACGCCCCAGGTCAGATAAGTAGCGGTGTACTGACTTAACGAATCCATAATATCTAACTGCTGCCCGTTGACATCTTTGGCTTCGGTTAGCTTACCAATCTGTCCGGCCATAGAGTTGGCCAGCGAGATCGACAAGAACCACGCCCCCATAACAAAACCGACAATCTTGTCGGGCGACAGCTTGGTGACCATCGACAACCCTACCGGTGACAAACTCAGCTCACCCGTGGTGTGGAACAAATACATCACCGCCAAAAAGATGATTGGTACCAGTCCGTCGTTGGCAAAGTACCGGGCGCCGATTACGATCACCACAAAGCCCAACGCCAGCTGCGCCAGGCCCAGCACAAATTTCATGGGTGTACTGGGCTCCATTTTATTTTTGCGCAAGCGTAACCAGATCCAGGAAAAGATGGGTGCGAAAATGATGACAAACAAGGGGTTCAAGCTCTGGAACTGACTGGCCGGAATGACCTCGCCAAAAACCACCCGGTCAACATTGCGCTCGGCGAAGAGCGTCAGCGACGAGCCCGCCTGTTCAAAGAGGGCCCAGAAAACGGCGTGGAAAAAGAAGAGCACCGCCACCACCAGTAGCCGCTGCCCCTCAGCTTTGTCTTTTGCCGATAAGGCGTACACCACAAAATAGCCCAGAATGACCAAACTGGCGATCGAAAGGATGGCCGACAAGACGGTATCCAGGTCCAGGAAAATTACCACAATCGGTAGAAAGAGGAGCGAACCAATATACACGGCCTGATTTTGGCTTAAGCCTAAAATCCACGGTTTGCGTACCGCTTCCGGATCGGGCTCCAGTCCTTTATCTTCAAAGCGGTTGCGGCGGGCAGCAAGCCAGAAGACAATCAGCCCCAGGGTCATCCCGATACCGGCCAGGCCAAAACCGAGGTGCCAGTTGATGCGCTCGCCCACGTAGCCACAGGTGAGCGTCGCCAGCAGCGACCCCACGTTGACCCCCATGTAAAAAATGGAAAAAGCGGCATCCTTACGGGCGTCGTCTTTATCGTAGAATTCTCCGAGGAAACTTGAGATATTTGGCTTGAAATAGCCGTTACCCACAATGATCAGGGCCAGCCCCAGAAAAAAGATCGTCGTAATTTCCTCCAGTGCCGGAATACCCGCCAGCGCCAGGGTGAGGTGTCCGGCGGCCATCAGTCCGCCACCCCAGATGATGGCTTTGCGGAAACCAAACACCCGATCGGCGACCAGGCCACCTAATACGGGAAAGAGGTACACCATAGCCGTATAGGCCCCATAAATACCTATCGCCTTGGTACGGGCCAGATCGTCGCCCATATCAATGAAGAGTACCTTGGCCATATAAAGCGTCAGGATCGCCCGCATGCCATAGTAGGAAAAGCGTTCCCACATCTCGGCAAAAAAGAGGGTAAATAGAGCCCGCGGATGAATCTTGCGGTTAGAGCGAATAATCAACGGCACCCAGACCAGGACGAATGCCCAGCCGATAATCAACAAGGTAAGCGCTAAATCAAGTTTCATGTCGGTTGTTTATAGTGTACAAACAAAAGCCACAAGGGGAAAAGTAAAAACCGGTCTTCGTGCGCGATCACGCATGAAGACCAGTTGTCGATTAATCCCGAAGGTTTTCGTCGGCCAGCTCAAAACCTCCCTGAACCTCGGTATCTTCAACAGTAATATCTTCAGCACCGTGGGTCAGACGCTTTAATGGCTTGAGTAATGCCAGGACGATCAGGCCTACTACGGTACAGAAAATAGCGATGCCGGTAAAAATTTCCAATTCACCGGCACTTTGTGCGTATTCCCCTACCAGGCCCGCCACTTTGTTGCCCAGACCGGTAGCGGCAAAATAAGCTCCCATCATAAAGGAGGCATACTTAACCGGAGCCAGCTTGGTGATAAACGATAGTGCAACGGGAGAAGCGCACAGCTCACCTACCGTATGGAAAAGGTAAGCCAATACCAGCCAGTACATAGCGGCCGATCCGGTCTCATCGTACTGTACCGAAGCGGCGGTCATAAACAGGAATCCCCAGCCCATGATCATCACACCCCAGGCCATTTTGAACAGGGAAGACCCCTCGCGACCCCGGTGTTTCCAGCGGTACCAGAAGTTGGCCACGGCGGTACCCAGGGTAATGATAAAGAAAGCATTGACCGATTGAAACCAGGAAGCCGGCACCTCGAAGCCCAACAACATGCGGTTGGTCTTCTGCTCGGCGTAGAGGTTCATCAAGCCACCGGCCTGTTCAAACGCGCCCCAAAAGACAATAATCAGCAGAAAGGATAAGAACATCACCTTCATGCGATCTTTTTCAACGTTAGTCAGAGGACGGCTAAAAGCCTCGTTGTCTGGCGAGTCTGCGGTGCCGATAAAGTCACCAATCCCCTTCAGATACTTTTGGCCCCAAACGTAAACGGCCTGCCCGATTAACATGCCGATACCGGCCAATCCAAAGCCATAGTGCCAGCCAATATTTTCGCCCACATATCCTACAATCAGGGCCGAGAGAAATGCACCTACATTGATACCGATATAAAAAATGGTGAACCCTTTGTCACGGCGGTCATCACCGGGCCGGTAAAGACTACCGACCATAGTCGAAATATTCGGTTTCAGGCAGCCTACGCCCAGGACAATCAGGCCCAGCCCCGCGTAGAAAGCCGTTACTCCGGGTAGGGCTAGCGTACCGTGTCCGGCTACCAGCAGGGCGCCCCCCAACATCACTGTCTTGCGTTGTCCCAGATAGCGGTCGGCAATGATACCGCCTGGAATAGATGCCAGATAAACCAGCATGGTATACCATCCGTAAAGGACGAGCGCCTCGGAGTTGGTCCAGCCGAAACCAGGGTTGTCACCGGCCGTTTCCGAAACGAGAAAGAGGACGAGAATCGCCCGCATACCGTAGTAAGAAAAGCGTTCCCAAAGCTCAGTAAAAAAGAGAACGTACAGGCCAACGGGATGGCCAAACAACTGTGGTTGGTTCTCATAGTCGAAGGTGCGTGTTTCCGCCATAACGTAGCTAATGGTTAGTGTTTGTTTGTCAATTGTGCCTAAAAGTAAGGAATTCCCGGCCGACTTTTTACGTCGAGCGGGAATTCATTTTGTACCCCGGGAGCTTTCAATGGTTTTCTTTGGGATGAATAAGACTAGCCCGGTGGTTATTCTGCTTGCGCAAAAAACGTAACCCGGATTATTTA
>Ga0102943_1002354_pt1 | contig 11148 bp, 9 predicted proteins | sample SalPonC_black_MG_FD_78174 | JGI IMG/M metagenome (GOLD analysis project Ga0102943, IMG submission 78174) | Salt pond soil microbial communities from South San Francisco under conditions of wetland restoration - Salt Pond MetaG... | ecosystem: Environmental > Aquatic > Marine > Intertidal zone >...
GAATCTACCGCAGTTATCACTTAGCGAAGCCTTAAATCAGAGGAACCGTATGCGGGAAAGCCGCTCGTACGGGTCTGTGGGGGAGCGGGGAGGTAACGAACCGCTCTACCCGGAAGTGGGAAGGCGGAAAAAGTCTGCCCACCGGCTTTTCCCTCAGGCGGCGCTGCGGCTTTTTATACTGACGTCAAAATGGTTTGAGAACTACTCAAACCAATTAAGTCGAGTATAACCATCGCAGGCGCAGGCTCGCAACACCCCAGAGCAAAAGCGCCGCCAGGATCAGAATACCCAGGCCCGTAGTATAACTAATGAACAGGTCCCAGTTATCATTTCCACTTTTAAAATTATAGGACCAGTTACCGCTCAGGGCATAAGCTAAAAAGCCCCAGCCCAGACCGAGCAGTGCCGCCAGGCCGAACAAACCACGGACTCCACGCCACAACAGGTCCTGTACCGGCCGGCGGCCCATTAGCCAGAAGAAATTGTAGGGGAAGGCGGCCATTAAAAACCAGGTGAGGGGCGTGCCCAGAGGCACTACGGGATCGTCGGAAAGCGGATATACCAACCAGTCGGAACCGGTGACCAGCAGTGTGATCGCAAGCAGCTGAACAGTGACTACCACAAAAGGAAGTGCTTTTTTGGCATACTGTAACATAGGCTTATCCCTTTTCGTGAAAATGAGGTTTAGAAATCAGCGCTATTAAAATATTAAAATTGCAGCTGATTCTACTTTGGAAATCGACAAAGGGGAGCAATAGGTGGATGATCACTGGGAATCCTGTATCCTGTTCCCTCGTTTGTCGATATAAAACCAGGAGCTGCTTTCCATCATCGTATGCTCTTCATCCGGTACGGAAACACAGTCGAAAGTCACCCGGGCCTTTCCATTTTCGAACGGATCGGCGCAGGAAAACTGAGGGGGGATGACAATAGCCCCGTCCCGGTCGGCGTAGCCGATCTTTTCATTTTTTACTATTCTGAATAACCCGTCGGAAAAGTAATCCGGGCCGTTATCGTACCAGTATACCTCATACAACTCTTCGCCGTCCCGGTTGATGGCCGCACAGGTTCCATCCTGCTTTAAGACGATCCCAAAGCTTCTCAGGGTATCGGTGTAGCAGTATTGGTATTTCCCCAGGGGAACGATGGTATCTCCTTGCTGATTGACGTAGCCACTAGGGACGCCCATGTAGTCTTCCGGGCCTTCATAGACCTTGATCAGGTAATCCTCTTCAGACTTACAAGCGAACATAGAACTGAGCCATAAGAATATAGAAAGAAGAAATAAAGTACTTTTCATTTTTATGAATTTGGGATGAACGGGTGCTCATTCTCCCGGCTAATCGCAAGTACCCGGACAAAATTAATTTAAGTTTTCCAGGGCCTCTTTTGGGGCTATCCTTCGTTACTCGTCAGTCACAGAACCCCGGCTATGCTCCCTCCTCGCGCCTCGGCTAGCCCCAAAATGGTCTCCTGGAAATTCATAAAATAATTATGTCCGGGTACTTAAATTCGTATATTATGAAGGCAGTCGATTTTGACACTTAAGCACCTGGACAAATTAAATTACATATTATCTTGAGCGGCTTTTTGGCTTATACTTCGTTGAAAATACTTGTCGTAGCCAAGGCTATGCCTGTGTTTTTCGCCTCGTCTAAGCTAAAAATCCATCTCAATCTAATGGTAACCCAATTTTGTCCAGGTGCATATACCAATAAGGAATTATGAAAACCACCCACTATGACATGCCTGTTTCTATTTGGCTCCAAAAAATACGAACTTCCATCTTGTTAACCACTTTTCATCGTATTTTATTTCCACTTTTCCTCTGCATTGGTCTGATGGCCTGCCAGTCGGATAATTCTGGGCAAGAGGAGGAAGCAGGGGCCGAAACCCAGACAGCCGTTTCTACCGCAGAGTCCTCCACTTTAAAAAGTAGCAATACCTCTTACCCGGAGAGGCCTCCCACCGGTGGTCAGTGGGTTGACCGGCCCGATGAGATGGCACAGTTCTGGCTTCAGGACATGGACCGGCTGGACAATAGCGCCCGGATACTGTATTCCACTTCCCCATCGCTGGAGCAGGGCCAATCCGGCGACTGGAACGTGAATGTCTATATTGTGAATATTGATAAAAACGGAGCCGCCAGCCAGCAATTGCTCTACAGCGAGCCGGTGATGGAACAGACACATTTGGCCCTGCGCGCCGGCCGCGAGGAGGTACTCGTACAGCGCAATGCAGAAGACCCCGCCAAAAACGACCTACTGGAAGTCTGGTCGGCTACTGACGGCAGCGTCCGGTCCTCAATACCGGTCCCTTCTCCGGAAGGGCCGCAGGGTGAGCGTTGGGACTGGTCCGGCTTCCAGGGATCGACGACGGAGGGCAATGTCTTTTTTACGACGAGCCAGCGCGGAAAAAACGAAGCCGGCGCCACTGTCGGTACTGCTGCCTGGTATACGCTTTCTCCGGCGGGCGACATCTTCGGACAGGGTGCCTACCGGCGGGAGAATGCCCGCCTGATGATCAGCGGCGCTTTCGCTGCTCCTGACAACCAGATCGGCATGGTTGTCGATATCACTTCGCAGGATGAAAAGGGATTATCGACAGAAACCGGTCCCATTACATTCGAGGTTGGCGGCCGAACCGTAGAGGGCGTCATCAACCGGGAAAAACGCTTACTCCTGGCCACGACAGAAGGGGAAATTGCCTGGCAGTCATCCCCCCTGGAACGCGACCTGATGTGGGGCGGCGAGGTGGCTATTCCGCAAGACCTTCCTGCAGAAGAAATGATGGAGCAGAACAACCAACAGATGCAACTCATGGAGGCGACCGAAGTAGCGTACGGGGCCCGGCGCAACTTGCTGATGCGCAGCCAGGGCGCCACCAACGTGGCCCTGGTCAAGCCTACCGCCAACGGCTACGGCGCTCTGGCGACCGTTGTAGCCGACCGCCGCCTCGAACTGCCGGTGCACGGCATCTACTTTCTGGAGTTTGGCCCGGATCAGCCGCTGCGGGAGATCTACCTGGAACCGTTGGCCGAAGAAAACGAACTCAGCATTGTCGACTTCGCAGCGGCGGATAACGGCGATATTTATCTGCTCGCCAGAGCAAAACGGAGCCTCAAGGCGATAGATGCGCAGGTGCTGCAAATGGCTCCCGACGGTTCCATCCGTGCCGCTGCTCCGCTTACCGCTTCCGGCCCCTCCAATATCGAACTCGCCGGCATTATCGGTGGAAATAACGGGGCCTGGGTAATCGGAAAGGGATTTAATAATGAGGCTGGGAAGACACAGCTTTGGGTTGGAAGGGTTGAATTTTAAGCAATACTTACCCGAGTCGTCAAATGAGGGTCCGGTAAAAGAGCATAAAAGGTTCTCGCGTCGCCAGGAATACGATCTGCCTTTATATCCCGGTATTGATCCGGTGAAGATAACTGGGTAAACAACTTCAAATAAAAACCCACAGGGGTTACTCCCCGTGGTATACCTTTTTGACAACATCGACCTTCTCTTGTTCCTCCGCCAGCGCCCGCGTGGTGAACATCATCACGCCATCGGCGCAGCCGGCCATGCCGCCCTGCATGACCGTCCCGAATTCAGCCGCCGAAACGCCGGCGTCGCCGTTGTAGGCCTGCACGATGGGCCATACTTTCGGATAGCCCGCTTCTTCAATCTCCAGCCGCTCGCAGTGCCATTGAATGTTTTCCTCCACCCATCCGGGTTCCTTTCCCATGCGCTCGTGATAGACCATGGGGGAAAAGACGTCGATGGGTTCTTTCAGGAGGTCGTAATCCAGTCCCAGGATGCGGCGGCGCGCGCCGTCGAATGCCTCGTCTTCCCAGGGGCAGTGATACAGGCCGAGCAGGGCGCCGGGACGGATCTCTTTGACGATCCTTCTCATCTCCACCGCCCATTCCTGAATGATGCGGCAGCGCCAGTCGCGCCAGGCCTGCTCCTGCTTGCTCAGGATCCATTGAGATTTCTCGGCAGTAGTACCCTCCGGAATATCGATACCGGTATCGGCGGCGAAGCGCTCCAGGCAGGAGCCGTTGAAGCAGGTTTCGGGCAGGATGGGCTCCGGCTCTTCAAACTGGGCGTGCCAGTGTACGTAGTCCATCCATACGCCGTCTAAATCGAATTTGGTCAGCAACTCCCGCAGCTGATTGAAACGATAGGCGCGGAAGCCGGTTTCCGTCGGACAGACGCCCATAAACCAGGAGGCGGCTTCGACACGTTCGCCGGCTGCGTTCACCGCCCAGGCTTCGGGATGCTCCTCGACGTAGTTCTTGCCGTTCAGGGTGGCGAATTCCGAGTATACCTTCACGCCTTCCTCCCGGGCGCGACGGACCATCGCCGAGTCGATCGATCCGCTGTGGACAAAGACGGCGTTGACCCCGAGTTCGGAAAGGGCATAGCCTTTATCCCACAGGGGGCCGGGATGACCGTAGACGCCGCGGATGGCGATGGATTTCATTTCCGTTGTTTCTTCTTTCGCCGGTGGCTGGTTGCAGGATATGAAGGCAAGAAGTCCTGATCCAATAGAAAATGCAAGTATTCCCAAACTGAACTGTTTGATCTTAAACATGATTGACAGGATGTTTTTTCGTTTTACCAATTGAAGGACTTTCCGATTCTTACTTCCGAACCGGAATCCAAACCTCCTCCTCCGAATCCGGATGATTAAGCCCCAGGTAATCCTCGCCTAAAATATTGAAATGGGGCCGGTCATCCAGTTCGAATCCGGAAGCCGGCAGCCATTCACCGAAGATGTACTGTGCCGTCCGGGGAAAAGTGTGGGCCGGTCCCCGGTGTATAAAAACCGCATAAGTGCCTCCCGGCAATATCAATTGCTCCATTCCCTCCGGGAGGTGTTCCCCACCGGTGACTTCAACGGCCACCCATTTGGTGAAACGGGTTTTCGGGGTGAACCGATCCATGCGAAAACCTGGTGGGTAAATTTGGATGTCGTAGATAACGGAACTCAGCGGCTGCTCAATTTCTTTGCGCCGGGGCATAAAGCGGCGCCACAGGTCAGCGGTCTGGTCTTCGGCCAGTGATATTTCGACGTGCATGCCGATCAGTTGTTTCTCTTCTGTTTTCCGGATGTCGGGTGGCTGCATGAATTTAGCTTAAATGCCGATTTAGTTGGAAAAAAATCCCGTTTCAGTAGTAATAGTGGATGAAGGCCGTTAAACATAATAGTTTAAAATAAATTTTACTAGCTTTAGTCAGTATTTGCTATAGTGCTTTTATATTTCGCTGCGGCTGGTTTTCCCGACCTACTTCACGAGACAAGTTGTGCATTTCTTTTGGCGCGGCGAAGTATATGCCGTACCTGCAATTGGGTTTTTACACAAAACCAATTACAGGTCGGTATAAGTACAATAAACAACCAATTGACCAATGAAAACAACTTCTAATAAGCCAAAGCTAGGCTTATGGACAGGCACGTCTCTGGTTGCCGGCACGATGATTGGTTCAGGCGTTTTTTTATTGCCCTCCACACTGGCTTCATTTGGCGGCATAAGTATACTTGGCTGGCTCGTTTCCTCCACCGGCGCCATCCTGATTGCCCTGATGCTGGGGCGTCTGAGCCGGCGCATTCCTCTGTCAGGGGGCCCTTATGAATACACGCGTGTAGCTTTCGGCGATTCTCTGAGTTTTCTGGTCGGCTGGGGGTTCTGGTTTTCGATGCTGACGGCCGGCGCCGCAGTTTCGGTAGCTACCGTAGGTTATCTGGGTATTTTTTTTCCGGTGCTTATCCAACATCCGGTCAATTCGGGCATAGCAGCCGTAGTGGTCATCTGGAGCCTGGTAGGGCTTAATATGGCGGGCGTGAAGGCAGCCGGCCGCTTCCAGTTTACCATCCTCCTCCTGAAGTTACTCCCGTTGGTGATGGTGATTATTGCGGGTTTACTCTTCTTTCAGGGTAGTCATTTCCAGCCTTTTAACCGGAGTGGTGAATCCATATTCTCAGCCATTTCCGCTACGGGCGCTCTGACCCTCTGGGCTTTTGGGGGAATGGAGGCTGCCAGTGTAGCGGCGGAAGATATCAAAGATCCGGGGAGAAACGTCGCCCGGGTAACGACCTTTGGCGTTTTGCTGGCTGCTGGGGTTTATATACTGAGCACGGTTGGGGTGATGGCCGTTCTGCCGCCGGAGGCCCTGGAAGGTTCTTCTGCTCCTTTCGCCGATGCCGCTACCCAAAGTATAGGCCCCTTTGCCGGCTCTATAATCGCAGCAGGTGCGGTGATTGCCTGTCTGGGCGCCCTCAACGGTTTGATATTCGTACAAGGCCGTATCCCTTTTGCTATGGCCAGGGACAAGCTTTTTCCCGCGCGTTTCAGCCGCTTATCCAAAAGAGGAACTCCCACCTTTTCTCTGGTTGTTTCCGGCTTAATCATCACGGTTTTTATGTGGCTGAACTACAGCGAAAATATCGTTGATTTATTCACCTATATTATATTGCTTTCTACGCTTTCTTTTTTGCTGCCCTACGCTTTTTCCGCCGTTGCCGAGCTGGTGCTTTTGGCAAAAACTAAAGATAAAATAGATAAGCAAAAGCTCCGGCTAAACCTGGTATTGGGCGTTTTGGCCTACTTTTTTGCAATGTGGATGGTCGTAGGCGTAGGAAAAGAAGCCGGATACTGGGGGTTGATCCTGTTTTTGAGCGGGCTGCCGGTTTATGCTCTGATCAAATGGCAAAAGGCATAAATGACCGAGGCTTTTTGCCGCCATTGGAATCATTGAGCCAGCTATTCTTAATACTTCACCCATTCAGTTTTCACTTTTTTCACCCCTTCTGCTTTGGGAAGCTGTCTCCAGAAGTAGCCCTCTTCCTGTATTTCCCGAAGCTTATTGTCAATCATACGCTCGTAGGCTGTTCCTTTGGGATGCTTATCGAAAATATTGTTTATCTGACCAGTGTCTTTTGACAAATCGTACAATTCGTAATCTGCGAGGCTCATGGATTTAATATACGACATATCTGCAGCAGAAAAGCGATGTGTTCTCGGAATGGTATCGCTATCCTTGCCAAGTACTACATGGTTACCCTTTCTCAGGGCTATTTCGGGGGAAGTTCTATAGAAAAACCAATAGAGGGGATTTTCCCGTTCCAGCGGCTCCCCTTGAAGCAGCGGCATCAGGCTCGTTCCATCCTGGCCGTCGGGCGGAGAAGTGTCCAGCAGATCGCAAATCGTAGGCATGATATCTACGAAACCGGCCGGTTCACTGATCGTTGCACCTTTTTGGCTCAGCCCTTCCCAATAGATGATTCCCGGAACGCGTATGCCGCCTTCGTACAGGTAGCTCTTCACAGCTCTCAGCTCGCCGTTGGAAGCCTGCCGGTAGGATCCGTTGTCGGAGCTGAACAGGATAAGGGTGTTTTTGAGCAGTCCTTGAGCACGCATAAAATCGAGCAGCTTTCCGACGGCCCGGTCGAGGTTTTCGATGTTGGCAAGGTACTCCGCATCGGCAGGCGGGTATTCGCCGTATTTCGCTACCAGTTCCGGAGGGGAAGCTACTTTACGGTGGGGTTCGTGAAAGGCCAGGTAAAGAAAGAAGGGGTTTTCCTGCTGACGCTCATTTGTTAACCATTGCATAGCCTCCTCCGCCAGGATCCGGCAGGAGTACCCTTCCTGCACCCCGAGTCGCTCCCCGTTTCGAACGAAATTCACCGGGTTCAGATGGGAAGGCTGTGCGTTATTCTCGGTGCCGAAGGAATAATCGAAGCCCTGATCCCGGGGCTGCGGATGCTGCAATGCGGAATCCTGCGGCAGGCAGCCCAGGTGCCACTTTCCGATGTGGGCGGTTTGATACCCTTCCTTTTTCAAGACTTCCGCAATGGTGACGACGCTGTCGCGCAAATGTATCGGATGATTGGGAGGGCGATAATTGTACATACCCAACTTCGCCGGGCTTATACCGGTCATCAATCCCGCGCGGGAGGGTGAGCAATTAGGTGCGGCGGCGTAGAAGCCGGTAAACAACAAACCGTCGGCCGCCAGCTGATCGAGATTGGGGGTAGCAGAGGCCCCACCGTAGCAGCCGAGGTCGCCGTAGCCCAGGTCATCGGCGATCAGAAGCAGGATGTTGGGCTTTTCTAGCCGGCTTTGAGGATCATTACCCGGGCGGCATCCTATTAAGACCAGAAATACCAGCCAGCAGAACGGACATTTACTGTTTTTCATAGCGATGAGGTATCTTTTTTATATTTTGGTTGAGTGAGCCTTTAGCGTTTGGGTTTGGCGGCGCTGCGCGCGCCTACCTGAAGGGACTCTGAAGCAGCTGCTTCAGAGTTGTGAGGACTCGGCTATCGACTCCCCGCCTGTGCCAAGGCTTCGGCGGGCAGGTCTGAGGGGGGCTATCTCGGGGAGTCCCCGGCAAGCCTCCCCCACAAAGAGGGAGTGAAGCGACTAAGTCCCCACAAGAGGGGGGCGGCAGCACCCCGATCCCCGCAGGCAGCCGGGCCAAAGGCCTCGGCAACCCCCACACGCCAAATACTTACCAAACCAAAATATAAATAAACATTGTCTAAACCATGCGAAAAACACCGGCACTTAAAATCCTGCTCACCTCCCTGGTTATCGGGGGCTGTTTTGCGATTATTCTCTATGGAAAAGAGCGGGACGTTGATCACCCTGCACACGGTCATGATCACCATTACCACGATCACCATCATCATGAGGATCAATCATCTGGCGCTTCTTCGATTCCCGACACTGCCAAACTGGTCACCGGACAGGGCGAATTCATCTTTTCCTGGGACAAAGAACTGACGGCTGCCTTCCCGGAAGATGCCCGGGAATTTGAGCCGGCTATGCACGGCGGCTTTAACGAAGACCCCGAAACGGGTATCGTGTATACAGGCATTCCGGGCTACGGGCTGTGCGCCATCAGCCCGGATCTCCGGGAATGGACAAGGCTGGGAACCGACGAACGTTTGAAAGACAACATCCACGGCATTGTATTTTTCGTCCACGAAGGGAAGAAGCACATTGCCGTGGCTCAGGAAGGCAGGCGGGTGCTGGTCCTGAATCCCGACGGCAGTATCGTCAGTGACCTGCTTAAGCCCAGAGGTAACGAGTTCGACTTCGCGCCCGCAAATGAGTTCTTCGCCTCCGAGGAAAGCAATTTCGGCGTTACCGACGTGACCTACCTGGACGGCCGCCTCTACGTGGCGCACGGCTATTCCGCCGGCGATTTCGTTTTGACGATCGAAGAGCAGGACGGTTCCTGGACCTGGGGCAAGCTCGCCTGGGGCGGTAAAGGGGATGAGCCTGGGCAGTTTCAAACGGCCCACGGCGTATACGCGCATGACGGCCACATCCTGGTGGCCAACCGCGCTGCCGGCCAGGTCGTCAGATTCACCAGGGACGGGGAATTCGTCGATATGTTTGAAGACATTCCGGAAAAAAGCCTGGTCTGCAACGTTTCCTACAAGGAAGAGCATTTCTTTTTCAACGCCCTGAGCGCCATCGGCGATATGAAATCGGCGCCCATCTACGCGCATACCGGAGAGGAACTGGTCTCGACAATCATCCCCGGCGAGCTGGACATTCCGGTATTGACCAACATTCATCACGTCTGGCCGCATATCGTCCGGACAGCAGATGGTTCACAGGAACTTTATCTGTTGGTGCACGGCTGGAATAAGGGGAAGTACGCGGTGTTGAAGCTGGAAGGGGGAGGAAAGGATTGAAGGATTTTTAAACGTTGGACGCCAGATGCCAAATACCAGAGCCTGTAAGGATTGGATGTATGGAACAAAAAAGCAGTAAAATGGATAAAACCAGATCGAAAGTAGCATTTTTCAGTGTGTTCTGTTTCGCTGTGATATTGCTGTTCAACCTGCGAATTCCAGACGCCGATACAAAGGGCAATATTCCCGTCGACCAGCTGCGGGTGTTGGTGCTCACCGGCGGCCATGATTACGACACGCTGTATTTCCGGAATCTGTTCGACCGGATGCCTATGCAGGTAGAGCACGTGGAATTAACTAAAATGGCCACCTTTTTCAATAGTACTTCGGATTGGAACTATGACGTCATCGTCTTTTACAATTTCCGCAACCGGCTAGGTAACAAGGGGAAAAAGAACTTCCTGAAACTTTGTGAGCAGGGGGTAGGACTGGTTTTCCTCCATCACAGCCTCATGGGTTTCGACGACTGGCCGGCGTTTAAAGATATCGTCGGCGCCCGGTACTATTTCGAAGGAGAGGTGCCGAAGGGAAAGGAGGGTACCTACCGGCACGATGTGACTATGAATGTCAAGATTCACAACAGCGGCCATCCCATCACGCAAGGCCTCGATGACTTTCAGCTATACGATGAAGTATACGGCAATTACTGGGTGTCGGAAGAGAACAACGTGCTGCTGACCACCGGCCATCCGGAAAGCCGGCCGGAGATCGGCTGGACGCGAAAGTATGAGCAATCCAGGGTGGTGTTTCTCCAGCCCGGGCACGGGAAAGAGGCCTTGCAGGATGAGCGATATGCTAGGCTCGTCAGGCGGGCGATTTTGTGGGCGGGGAATCAGTTGTAAGTATCCGGATATACTGACCTCGACCCTATATCCTGCGGGCTTTGACCGCTTCAGGAATTTGACTTTCTATTTCCGGCGCCATCCACCAGGAGATACCCATTCTGACCTACTCGTTAAAAGATCATTCATCAATACCCGCATTGAAATTAAATTGTTAAAATTTGAAAAAATAACATAAAAATATTTCGTGGATTTACGGATCTTTTTAAATTGCAAACAAAGCATACTACGACATAGAGCTGTTGTCTATATCTGTCCAGGAGCAGGATAACAGGTAATAACATTTATCCCAAAAACTGTGGTGCTGACCGCCCGGTGTTTTCCCACCATAGTTTTTTTATCAAAGTGGAATTAGCTTCCTAGAAGCTACTACAGGAGCTTATTCTTTATTTATGCGCTAACTCTGCTATATCGTGTACATAACAACAGAGATGGTATAGCTGTGTCATGTAATCGCCACTAAAGGTCTGTTTGACAAGACCGTCACCTGATTTTGCATGAGTATTCATATGTTATTTTAACCTATTAAATTTTACTCTATGAAAAATCGTGCAACTACTGGACTACTGGACTATTCCAATTTAAAAGGGGATTTCCAACATTA
>Ga0102943_1002355_pt1 | contig 11144 bp, 5 predicted proteins | sample SalPonC_black_MG_FD_78174 | JGI IMG/M metagenome (GOLD analysis project Ga0102943, IMG submission 78174) | Salt pond soil microbial communities from South San Francisco under conditions of wetland restoration - Salt Pond MetaG... | ecosystem: Environmental > Aquatic > Marine > Intertidal zone >...
CCGGTGCATGGAATAGGTAATCGTGTTGGAAAACCGCTCCGTATTCTTCCAGAACCAGGTGCTCGGGTCGTTCAACTTGAAAACGAATATGCCAAAGACACCCTGCTCCTGCATCATCCAGCCCCAAACGCTCGCCATCGCCGCGAAGACGCCGGGCGTATCATTGGTGAAGGTGGTTCCGTCCCGTCTCCAATAGCGGGCGGTGGAATAATTCAGCTCGGTGAATACCTGGGGGAGCACCTCGCCGGCTTCTTCCATCATCATTTCCTTGGCCTGACGTACTTCGACTGCGTTTTGATAGGGGCGTCCGGAGTAGCGGTGCCGGTTGAACAAATTGAACTGCTTCTCTTTTGTCTTCGTCCCATCATAATCGGTATACAAATTCCGCATCATAATGCGCGCATTCCGTCCGGTGAAATCGCCCGCCAGCACCGGAGCGGAGAAAATAGCCTTCAAGCCCAGGCTGTGATCGCGGTTGACGTCCTCGATGGCGGAGTGGACCGCGTCGGCGATCAGGACCAGGCGGCGCTTGATCTGCTCGTCGGGAATCTGATCGAAATACCAGTCGGGTTCATTGCCGAACTGATGGGCCGTCACACCAAAATTTTTCGCAAGGTAGTAGGTCATCATGTAGGTGCTCGCCCAGTTGATAAAATCCTGGTGTAAATTGTCCGGCCAGCTTTTGGGACCGGTCGCATTGATCACCTCGATCCCGAGCGCCTTGTAGGTCTCAAACTCAGCCGTGATCGCCTCGTCGTATTTGTTGAGAAACGCCCGCATCGCGACGACATCGTCCGGGTCCGCCCGCTTGAAGCGATCGCCCCGCGGCGGGTTGCGAACGATTTCCCGGTAGCGTTCGAAATCCTCCTCCGTCTCGATCGTTTCATCGGGGCGGATATACATGTTCATGTGCTTGGGTGCATGCCGCCAGGTCCGGACGGATTTGGTTCCGGCATACTTAAGCCAGGCGTCGATGCCGGTATCCGGAATGGCGGTCCCCCGGAAGCCGGCCCACTCATAGGTGATTCCATCCGGTTTCAGGGTCGGCGTCACCACCGCATCCGGCTCGCCTCCATTTGGCTCCGCGACCCAGTAGGGGTTTTTGCCGAGCTTGGCTTCGAGTTCCTCCAGTAGGCCCGCCTGGTCGAGCGCTTCCAGCCCACTACCCATGAGCACGAGTGGCCCTCGCTGCAAAAATTCGAGCCCGGCCTTCTCGGCAAGCGCCTCCAGCTGCGCGATGGCCTTGGCATCCGTCCCCGCGTCCAGCGTGACCGTCTGCCCGTTCAGGCGGAAAAGCAGGGGCTTGCCTTCTTCCTTTTCCACGGTTCCACCCAAATGGGTTGCCACGCTTTCCAGCACGGGTTCGGTCCACCGGTCCTTCAGGCTGGTCTCGGCGTACCTGGGGCGAATCAACTCCCGACCGGTCCGGCTGAAGAGGTAAGGGCTGCCGTCAAACAAAACCACCGCACTGCTTTCTTTCATCGCCGCAACGAGGGCCTTCGAGCCATAACGCGGCAGCGGCTGATCGCTCCGCGTATTGAAGACCTCCACCTCGGAGACGCCAGCTTCCTTCCCGTTGGTTCGAATCGAAATTCTCAGTGCGCTGGCGGGCCGCAGGGGAAAATTATAGAGCGAGCGTTTCGCCGCATCCTCGGGCTGAATGACTTCCCAGCCGCTTCCGTCGTAGAGTTCCAGGGTAAAGCGCTCGATGTGACCCGTCTTGTGCTCGAGAACCTTTACCTGGTTGACCGGCACGGCCAGACCCCAGGAAATCGTGATCGTTGCTTCGGTTTCCTCGGGATTGAGTATCCATTTGGACCGGGGATCCCCGTCGTGCGCCTTAAAGCCGAATGCACCGGGCTTGTAAGAGGTGACATCCGTAAAATTCCGGTAGACGTTGAGCACCAGGTTCCGGTTGAAGATATCGTCGGAACTACGGGTCGACCCGGTCTGATCCTTTTCCACCAGCTCCAAGGGATCCACGATGTCTTCCGCCCGCAAGGAGGCGCTGAGAGCCAGGAACAAAATAAAGGGAATTAGAGAGCGGGTCGCCATAAGTCGGAGTATCGGGGATTTATTCAAAAGAGGGGATCGTAAAACTGAAGGGTATTGATGGTCAGCCGGTCTTCCCGACGAATCAGAATTTTATGGACCTTAGAGAACAATTGCCTCCAGCTCCAGTTTGGAAAGTTCAACGGGGTGTCGGTTCCCCTTGTCGTCGGTGATAACACCGGATTGCCTCTCCCGCGAATTGTTGACCACCAGAAGCCTGCCGGACTTGGGGAACCAGGCACACTCCAGCAAAGGATTGTCACTCTGCCACTTGTCCCAAAGAGATTCCTTCCCGGCGGCCCAGTAGATCGCGCGTGCGAGCACCCGTGAGTTTGTGGGATTGTATTTAAAACCTGAGAAATAAACGCTACGTCCCCCACCAAAAGAGTTCGTCACAATTTGTGGCCGCCAGAACTCGTAGAAGTGTTCGCACGCGGAGATGCGACGCCGGGCAATTACCTCGGCATCAGGCGAGGACAAGGTAAGATCCGTCGTTTCATCGAGCAGATCCAAGCTAGCGTCAGCATCCGCCATGATAAAATGGCCGTCCCGAAATGAGTCTTGATAGGAAACGTTCTGCTGCCAGGGGATCGGATCCCGGTCGAGACCCAGTATGGGTGCCAACTGGAACCGGCGGCCGCTGCCCTTGTTGAGTGCCGAGGGTTCTCCCAAGCCGATCAAACCGCCGCCGGCATCGACAAAACGAAAGATCGCTTCCTCGATGCGGCTGTCCAGCCAGCGTTCTCCCCCACTCCAGGCGGTGCCCTCTTTGCCGCAGTTGATCACGACGTCAAGATCTTCGGGCAACCCTTTCTCAATCACGTCATCAAAGGAAAGGAACCTGACACCGACCGGCAGTCCGGCCAGGGCCTCCAGGAAGTTATTATAGACGCTATTTTGACGCATATGCCCGTTATACATCCAGGACCGAAGCTCACCCCACTCATGAAGCACCGCCACCCGGATGGGTGCCCGCCAGGGGGCACCTTGCAAATGACAGGCCGTGATGCGGCGGGACTGGGCACTGACCTCGGCCACATAGTCCACAAATTCATCATAGCCCTCCAGCAAGGAGATGATACCCCCAAATCCGATCCGGTTGATTTTCGTCCGCAAACATGCCCGCCGGACATCGCGCCAGTAGATTTCCAGATCGGCACGCGGCTCGCCCCCCTCGCTGAAAGTCGGTTTCCCGGTCACCTCTTTTGGAAAAAAATAGGGATGGAATCGTATCTCCTTCACCGGCACTGTGGTCATGTCCCCGACACGCCGGGCTTCAAAACCATGGAACACTGCGGCAATCGCCCCGTCCATTTTCAAATCGGCAAAGTCGCGTAAGGTCGGTTCGCTGCCGATCCATTGGTCGCCATGGAACATCACCGCCTTTTTGCCCGCCGCATGCACCATTTCGATGAGGGGCTTCGTGATCTCCATGAAGAAGTCGTGAATGAATTCCATCCACTGGCGGTAGGCCGGATCCGGAATCTGGGCGGAACTGTTGTAGTTTCCGCCGCGGATGAACGACTCCGCCGTTGGCATGTAGCCGTATTTTTCCTCGAATAAAGCAAGCGCCCGCGGGCTGACCGTCTGACTGTAATCGCAGAGCCCGCCGCCATGATTGATGTAGTAAAAGGAGGTAAACCGCACCACGTCGACATGGGCGTTCTTCTCCAGCCAGTTGGCTAAATTATGCCGGATGCGTTCCAGCGCTTCTGGATGGATCGGATCCATCGGAATCTCGGGTTCGTCGCTCCAGTCGTTGGTCGTATGGTTGTGGTAGTGGATCGGATCCCAGGTGCAGTAGGCAAGATAACTGACGGAATAGACGTGCCAGGGCACCACCGTATCAATGGTGACCGATTGATTCGTGTCGTCGTAAGTCCAGGAACCGGGATCCAGCAAGTCGCCGGTCGTCCGGTCAAACACCTGCCAGTGCGGCAAGGCGTCGGCCTGGCCATTGGGGCGATACATGCGGCGGTTGAAGCCTTCCAAAATGTCGATAACGAACGGGCCTTTCTCCTCCCCGGCCTGCACAAAACGCGAGGTTTTGAACAGTTGTTGGATCGCCTGCGGATGCTGCTTGATCCATTCATTGTCCTTGCGGGTCAGATACACGTTGGAATAAATCTGGTAGCCGCTCTCCGCCACGGTCGCAGGTAGGTTGGTCCCGTCACTGCTTCGAATCGCATCCGCACCCCATCGCTTCGCCAGTTCCATGACCCGGTCCATCTGCCCGTTTTGACCGGGTATCGTAAATCCGTTTTCCCAGGATGGTGTCATCGATGCATTGGTCATTAATATCGGGAAGATGAGGTTGGAACGGGGTTCGGATGGGCCCAAACGGGCGCCTCCAAAGACGATCGCTAATATAGGTGAGATCATCTGAATCCGCAATAGACAATCACCGCAATCATTTGCATTTTATTATCATCTACGGACGCGAGATAAACATCGACCCGACAGCGCACCTGCCGCAACAAAAGGCCGAACGGGGCGCGCCATATTCGTCTTTTCGCTTATTTTTAGCACCCTGAAGCGCCCCTTGCCGGCTTCTAGCATCCCTGCAAGCCAGCCGCACAATAAAAACCCGGACCGCTACATCCGTCTCATGTTCACAGAAATTTTATCCTTTAACCGCATGTCCAGCTCATGTTATTTTATCAATAAAGCTTGATCTTTAAGAAAATGAACCCGCTGGAGGGGCGAGTTCCGTCTCGTCCGCGCAGGCAGAAACGATACCGACTGCACGATGCGGTTCAGGCGGCGTTGAACCCTCCGGCAAACGGTTCGTAACATTTTCGAATCGATATAAGTCGGTACGCCGCAAAGCGCAGGGCAAACGCTTGAATTGAGCCCCCAAAGAAGCTTTGGCCAGCACTATTGAAGCGTCATCGAGTACGATCTCCAGCCGCTATTCCGCTGCAGTCGTAAAGAGGGAAGCGGGAAAGCCTTGCTTGTTGTAAAGGTTGGCCCCCTCCGAATAGGAAGACCAGGCATAGCGGACGTCTATGGGCTCTTCGATCTCCGGATGAGAGACGACGACTTGGTCCGGGGAGACGATGGTGGCCGCAGCCGCCTTCCATTCGCCGTCTTTCCCGGCGATTTCAAAATGCCGGAGGGGCTGCTCGGAGGGCCGGGTCGGCTCCAAAGGATTTTTCACACCGGCCATCAGTCCGCTTCCCGTGTGGTCGAATGAAACGGTGATTGTGTTTCCATCAATCGTATGGTCGCGGTAAATCGGGCCGCAGTAAGCGGCCATTTCAAAGCCGTAATCGTTGGCCAAAGCCCAGGCGGCCAGGCGTTTCCCGACATCGATCTTGTTGCGCGGATGAATGTCATCAAATTCCCCGGTATCGTTGATCACGGCCATGCCCGAATTCTTTACCTGCATTGCCAATCGCTGTTCGTTTTGTATTTGCACCCAGCCCTCGCGCCGCTTCGGGGCGCTGTAGTTGGCCAGCTGAACGTAATAAAAAGGAAAATCCCCGATGCCCCAGACCTCCCGCCATGACTCGATGAGCGCGGCCATTTTCCTGGAGTAGTGTTCAGGCAAAAAGCGGTTGGCTTCACCCTGATACCAGATGCAGCCCCGCATGGCATAGGGAATCAAGGGGTGGATCATCCCATTGAACAGGGTCCCGGGGTTGTATTTGTCCTCCAGGGGCGACGCTTCAAGGCGCGGCTTCCCTCCTTTACGCCCGCCCTGCTCCCAAGCTTGTAATTTAGCTTCGAAATCACTTCGCTCCTTCGCTTCGTCGTATTCGCTGAGCTTTTCGTTGATTCGCGCCAAAAGTGATGTGTATCGTTGATCAAGTACCTCGTCTTCCCGATACTTTGCTTTGGGAATATACGACTCGACCGGAGTATTGCCCCACGCCGCCTCGATCAAACCTACCGGGACATCGAGCTTCTCACGCAACTCCCTCCCGAAGAAGTAGCCCGTAGCGGTGAAGTCATCGATCATACCCTTCTCTCCTCTGACCCACCGTCCCTCGAAGGTATCTTTCGCCTCAAGGAAGGAAGTCGTATGGGGCACTGCGATGAGCCTCAGGTAGGGATCGTGCGCCGTTGCCAACTCTTTCGCAATATAATTGGACACCACCTGATACGCCTTTTCTTTTGGCCGCCGGGTAAGTGGCTTCAAGGGGTAATCCATGTTCGACTGCCCGGAACAAATCCAGACCTCACCCACGAGCACATCCTTGACAGTCGTGGAGGCATCACCGACCCGAACACGTAATTCGCGGCTCTCATAGCTGGCCTCCAGCGCGGCCAAATGCAACAACCACTCACCCTCGGAATCAACCCGGCCCGTGACCTTCTGCCCCCCAAATTCGACCGTCACCCTTTGACCGGGAGCCCCCCAACCCCAAACGGGAATACTCTGTTTTTGCTGCAAGACCATGCCCTCGGAGAACAAGGGGGCCAGTTTCACCTCGGCATTCAAAATAGGCATAGAAAGAAGGCAGGTGGTAAGAACGAGCGAAAGCGTATGCGGGATCAAGCGCCTTGAAATCATGAGTATTCTTAAATTCAGATTAAAGTATTTTGAAAGCTATCCAAGATCGACCGAATAGGCGCCCTTTCGTGCAGCGGCTTGGGTGATGCCGCGCGGTCCCATAAAAAACCCCGACCGGAGCCGGGGTTTGGGAAAACGTGACAACGACCATCCACCCACTAGCCGCGGCGACGAAGCATGATCCAGGTCAGGCCAAACATGCCGGCAAGCAGGGCGAATGAGGAGGGCTCGGGGACGACGGCGGACGCGGTTACCGAAACATTATCGATCCAATAATCAGACCTAATCGCTTGTATAGCAATTTGGTCGATACTAGAAAGCACAATGCTAGAGGTTCCAACCATGGTCTTCTCATTTCCTGTGCCCGCGTCCAGCACATGTGTAACCTGAATTCCAGAAGCAGTTTTTTCTAATTCCAGAAAAAAAGTATGCAAACCACTTGCAACGGTTGCAGCAGTAGACGGATCATTTGCAACAATCTGATTGGATCCGTTTACGTCACCCAGTCCCACTGATGTATCCCTGGTCCTGTAACGATCGTCGCGATTGAACAGGTGATAACCAGAGTCATCACCACCTGCCCCAACTGTCGCCGTGTCTGCGGTGTAAGCAGTACCATTTGAGTCATACAGACCAAGCGTTATCGTGTTGCTACCTAAATCATCTACAATCTGAAAATCTAACGTAATAGTCACTTTGTTCCCAATCGTTGAAAGATCCGCAGCAGAGGTGAAATTGGCGGCAGCACCCCAGATTCCAAAAGTACCAGAAGATACCGTTTCTAAATATCCGTTAGAGACGTCTAGAGAGCGAGTAGCCGTATCAGTGCCTTGATTAAAAATATACCAACCATCGCGATTGTTGTCGTCAAAGTTATCCGAGAAAACCGTCACCTGAGCCGTAGCCAGTCCGGCCATAGTTAAAGAACATAGCGCGATTGCCGCGAGGCCTTTCGTAATGCAGGGTGTTGTGCAGATAGGATTTTTCATAGTGTATGGGATTAGGCTGATGGTTTGGGGTGGGAAAAAACCATGTTAATGGCATTAACACTGTTTTAGGGCATCCTATTAAAGCAAAGATGCCTAAAAATAACAATAGACTATCTTGTTATTTTTTTGCACTATATTTTCCAATCTTCATTTTAAATGAAGATTGGGTCTCTTTTTATGAAACTGCATCGATTCCCGACAGAAGCACGCTTCAAAACCGGGTTTCTAGCTGAATGAAAAGCCTTTGTGCGATGAGTATAAAGTTTTATTAGGGCTAATTGTAGTATGAGAACAGTTTGTAGTATTCCCCGAGAACAACCTCTCTTGGCTTGGGTCAGTTGAATGAAGAATGAAGATTTGACGCGCGTAGAGTTGAACGTCCGCTTTGTAAATCTCCTCGAGGTCGCCCTCATTCTCGCCTGGTGGACCGTACGTTCCGCTTCAAGAAACTGGATCTGATTTCAGATGCCCGGAAGCAGCCATCCGTTCAATTGTATTTGCCATGGACAACTGGTAATAAAATTTGCACGATATAATCGTAATGGCGATCAAAGAAGTTCCCCCACTGCCCTTCGATCAGATACAGATCATTCTCGGGCCGCTCGTCTTCAGTTCGGAAAACTGGAGCTGGAATACCACGATACCCAATTACTACAACCTTTGGATCGCCCTGGAGGGTCAGGCCGAGATCATGACACGAGGCAAAAGCTACCCCGTACAACAGGGCACCGCATTTGTCTTTTCTCCGCACCAGCAAGTAGCGGCCAGGACCATCGCCAAACAGAGGTTTCAAAATTTTGCCTGCCGCTTTTCACTACCGACGGGAGCGGGCACATCATTCAGCGACAAGGTGGCGGACCTCACGGGCATAGCGGCCTCGGACTTGTCGCGCACCAAGGAGCTCTGCCGCGCCGCCATCCAGTGTACGAATTACAACGATGCACTCTCGGCCCAACAATCGGCGGGCCTCTGCTTTCAAATTCTCGCCCAGGTCTGGCGCGACGCGCACACACCGGCCCGCTGCGATCCAGACGTGAGCATTCTTCGTTTGATGGACCGGCTAAGGGAACAGCCCTCGCAACGGCTCAGTTTGGAGGAAATGGCGGAAGAAACACATCTCTCAGTCGCTCAATTCAACCGCCGCTTCTTCGCCCTGTCCGGCGAGACCCCGGTCAATTTCGCGATCCGGCAGCGCATCAATCACGCCAAACATTATCTCCACGGCTCATCGCTGCAAATCAGTGAGATCGCGAATGCTCTCGGCTACAGCGATATCTACTTTTTCAGCCGGCAATTCAAGAAGGACACCGGCATGTCGCCCAGCGCTTATCGCAGCGAGCTTGCGAAAACCAACAAGGAACTGCCCACCACCAGCTGACGGATGCGGGCATGCAGACAGCAGACTAGTTCAATCCTTTTTGAGCTTTCAGGAGGTGGTATCAGCTATTCGGAGGGACGAATCCCCACACGATTGCCCGGTTTGAGCGAATACCATTGGGGCGAGACGACGGCCCCTTCCCGCAAACGGATAAGCATTACCTCGAAGCGGTATAATAGCCGGCCGCTGCGTCGTGGAGCCAGGCTGACGCCGCCCGGAGCGCGCATTCTTCGGAAAGCCAGCCAGCCGAGACACGGTCGACCATAAACTCGGCGACCAGCGATTTTACCAGTACGCTCTTGCCATAGCACCACTCGATACAAGTCGCATCACTGACGAGAATCGGGCATTTCATCGGAGCCAAGGCTTCCAAGCGCTGCTGCATGGTTTGCCGGAACATGGAAGGCCGAAACGTATACCACCAGAGGCCTCCGGGGTAAACATTCGGACATTTCACCGCCGCCTGGACCACGTCCAGGCAGTTGCCTTCGGCCGCACAGACCAGTTCGAAGCGGCAGTTCGGGAAGCGACAAAAATAAGGATCCAGCTTCGTAATCCGGCAGGGGTCGTTCTGGGGAAAGGACCCTCCGGGTTGCCGCTTCATGCCGATAAACATTTGCACAAACATGCGGTGATGATCCAAGCGTTCAAAGATGGCATCAAGCAAAGCCTCCCGCCAACGCGCCTCCGCCAGGGATTCAAAAAGATTATAGTCGATACGGGCTCCAGGTTGACCTGCCATAGCCATCGCGTCGACGGTTCCACGAAGTGCCACAACCGTTGCCTCCAGGGAAGCCTCCGAAGGCGACTCCAAAAAAGAGGCGACAGGCGCATTCAGATTATCCGCCACCAGTAAGCCAAGCCAGGGGACTTCAGGATATTCCGCCTGTGATTCAAGGTTTTGTACCACCCTCTTGATGTTTCCTTTTTCGCACACCGCTTCAACATGCCCCGACGCACCCGCTCGCTCCCGGATCGCCGCATCCGCATTCAGAATATCCCCGGGCGAGCTGATGGTGATACCGTAAATATCCGACAAGATCCGCCGGAGGCACCAGTTCATGGCGGTATTTTCCGTCTTCCGGAAGGCATCAAAATAGGCCTCGGCGGCAGCCGTATCCAGGGTGTTGGATTCCTCCCAGCCGGCACCTTTCAACTGCTGGCTCAACCAGAAATAGTGCCCGAGATCGGAGAAGCCTTGCGCCGACATGGACCGGTCCGGCGCGTTGAGATGCGAGTGCGTGTCGAACACCGGTAATCGTAAAATCTCATGGGCCAATCCAGGCTGCTTGCTCATAACTCTTGTTTAGATCTTTATTGTCTACGAATCGATAGAATTCCAATCGGAATCAATGCGTTGATAAGCCTTGGCCATTGGCTAGCGATGGACATGGCGAAAACGCTTCAAAGCACTGGATTTAAAAGTGTAGGATCCCGACGCAACCGCGAACACAGCCCGCCCTTTTTCCATACGAAGGAACTTCACGCCTTCGGCCTGGCTGACCGGGTTACCCGACTCGGTGACCGCAGCGGCTCTATCCGTCGGCACATAAACCATCGCGGTGGTGTTCGGCGGAATTCCCAGTGCCAGTAAGAGTTCCGTATCGTTCTGCTTCCAGTCGACACGGATACGCCCGCTGGCCGAGTCATAATGCCCCCTCGCCCATTCCAGCCCGGTTTCGAAAGCTGGTTTGATGACGATTTTCCTGAACGCCACCGAATCGTCGGCCTGCCGGATCCCCAGCACATGCGCATAGAACCACTGCTGACCATGGCCGAGCATGCAGTGGTTCATGGAGACGCGGGTGTTGGCATCCCAGGCTTCCGGAAGCGCCGTCCAACCGCGGTCAACAATATATCCGTAGCTCCCCTCCTCGCGGCGGTTCATGTTCTTGTAAAGCACCTCGTTTTTGCCATAGGTCCCAAGCGCCTCGACCAGGTAATGGAAACCGATATCTCCGGCCGTTTGCTGGTAGTCGCGTGCCTTCATATCCGCAACCATTGCATCAAGCACGGCCTGTTCGTTTTCCGGCTCACAAAGGCCGGTCACCAGCGCCATGGCATTGGCGGTCTGACAGCTGCCGTTATTCTTGTATTCTCCGTTTCCATCGTAAAATTCCTCGTTGAACCGGGTCCGAATCTGCGCAGCCAGGATTCGGTAGGACTGCGCCGCATCCGCATCGTCGAGCAATTCAGCCGTATCGGC
>Ga0102943_1002356_pt1 | contig 11140 bp, 15 predicted proteins | sample SalPonC_black_MG_FD_78174 | JGI IMG/M metagenome (GOLD analysis project Ga0102943, IMG submission 78174) | Salt pond soil microbial communities from South San Francisco under conditions of wetland restoration - Salt Pond MetaG... | ecosystem: Environmental > Aquatic > Marine > Intertidal zone >...
CACGTTTACTATGCAAATATTTAATCGCATCAGTAATTGATAAATCTTGTGAACTATTATTTATAATAATTTTTGATTCAGTAATGTATTTAAATAAAGTTTCACATTTTTGAATTTCATGTAATTCTAATTCAGTTATTAAATCAAGTTCCTGTCCTGGAGCCAATGATAGATTATATTCGGTTAATGTAATAACTTCAGAAGATACATTTTTACAAATAACCACTGTAGTTGGCATATTATACCTCCACGTATTCAGAATGAATATCCATCAATGACAACCAAAAATAAGCTTCTTGTAAAATCGTAGAATTATTTTCGATCAAAACAGATTCATCAAAATATAAATAATAATCAGAACCTGTACATTTATATTTTAATTGAATAACTTCAGGTTTTTTAGCATCAAAAGAAGATTTATCTTTATAAACATTAAGTGTGATTTCAACAGATTTTGGTTCAATATAACGACACAAACATGTAGAAATAAGAGAATACCCATTAGTTATTTCAATTCCACTACTTAATAGCATAACAGTTTTTAAAGCCACATCATAACTCCCGAATTAAGGTTAATGATAACCATATTTCATCACTTATCGTCAATACAGGGCGAATTACACCCTGGCCAATACCTATTAATTCAATATAATCACCAGCAATTAGTGTTATATATCCAGATGCAGATACACTATCATATGAAGTATCATTATATGTAAATCCATAAGAATGTGTTCTTGGGATAAAAATAGATCCATTTTTTCGCAATTCAACCAAAACATTGGATTCTTTTCTATTATCACCTTGTATCGCAACACTATATTCATAATGATAAATTGCAGTAATTGTTATACCTATTCTAGAATTATTAACTGCATTATCATGAGTAAAAATAATATCAGTATAATCAGTACCATCAAATGGTATCGCAACAGGTGTAGAAGTACTAATATTTTGTAAACCGGCAGAATCAGCAACTTGAATAAATCCTGTTGTTGATAACCCAGGCGCACCAGTTCCACCAGAACTGCCTAAATTTCCAGTTCCACCAGTTCCACCAGTTCCACCAGTTTCACCAGAACTTCCTGTTGCACCAGTATTACCAGCAGATCCGGTACTACCTGCGGATCCTGTATTACCAGTTCCACCAGAACCACCTGTTAAACCTAAAGGACCTGTTCCACCTGTAAAACCAGTTCCACCAGAACCACCTGTTAAACCTAAGGGACCTGTTCCACCTGTAAAACCAGTTCCACCAGAACCACCAGTTAAACCCAAATCTCCAGTTCCACCTGTATCACCTGTAGCAGAAGCTACTCCAGCAATACCTGTACCTCCAGAACCACCTGTATTACCAGTTCCACCAGAATATGCAGCAACACCTTCAGCACCAGTATTACCAGTTCCACCAGAACCGCCAGTATTACCAACATCACCAGTTCCACCAGTATTACCAGTTCCACCAGTTGCTCCAGTACCACCAGTATTACCAACATCACCAGTATTACCAGTTGCTCCAGTACCACCAGTATTACCAACATCACCAGTATTACCAGTTGATCCAGTACCACCAGTATTACCAACATCACCAGTATTACCAGTTGATCCAGTTCCACCAGTTGAACCAGTTGCAGAAGCAAATCCAGCTGGACCAGTACCACCAGTTGTTCCTTTAATATTAAAAGCTTGAATTCTAGACGATTCTGCAACAGTTAATACCGTTGTAAAACCAATTAATTCCTGTGCTCTAACTCGAAATTGATCACCAGAATTAACTGATAAAATACAAGAAACTGTTGCACTAGTAGGTATGCTTGAACCTTCAGAATAAACATTAGCAGTAGTACCTTCTATTTCAGTCCAAGAAATAACACCATCTGTGTACTCTAACCATATTCGAACATCACCACTTTTGTTTCCAGTTGAAGCTATTCCAACAGTAAATACAATAATAAATTCATCATTATCATTAATTGTAATAATATCAGAAACAACATCAAAAACAGAAGTGTCATTATTTTGTCGAGTAATATTATAATTTATAGTAATTGGTGAACCAAATGTAACGGTTTGTCCACCAACAGAATCATAAACATCAAGATGTAAATTAGGTCCACCTTGAGGACCTATTCCACCAGTCCCACCAGATTCACCAGAACCACCTGTAGAACCAGTGGAACCAGTAGAACCTGTAGAACCTGTATCACCTGTAGAACCGGTATCTCCAGAACCACCGGTAGAACCAGTATCACCTGTAGAACCAGTTCCACCAGTATCACCAGTATCACCAGTTAATCCAGTTCCACCAGTGTCACCAGTACCACCAGTAGCAGAAGCAACAGCATCGCCAGTTCCACCAGTGTCACCAGTCCCACCAGTTAATGTTTCACCAACATCACCAGTTGATCCAGTTCCACCAGTATCACCAGTATTACCAGTTGATCCAGTTCCACCAGTATCACCAATAAATATACCCCAATCATACCATTGATTACCATCAAACATAACAACATGACGTGACATATCTCCAGCAATACCAGGTGGATCATTTTTATTTATTCTTAAATCAGTATATATTGAAACAATATAAACATCATCAATAGAAGCCCCAGAATTATTAATAATATCAACTACTTCAGCTTCTGCAAATACGGTATAATGATGGTCGATACTAAAGGCTTCACCACGTAAACCCCGATCACCGGTTCCACCAGAACCACCGGAACTACCAGTTCCACCACTATTTCCTGTGTCACCAGTATCTCCTGTATCACCAGAACCACCAGTATTACCAGTTGACCCAGTAAAACCGGTTCCACCAGAACCACCAGTTAAACCTAAATCTCCGGTTCCACCAGTATCGCCAGTATTACCAGTATTACCAGTTGATCCAGTATTACCAACTGCACCGGTTCCACCAGTATCACCAGTTCCACCAGTTAATGTTTCACCAACATCACCAGTTGATCCAGTTCCACCAGTATCACCAGTTGTTCCTGTACCACCAGTATCTCCAATAAATTGTCCCCAATCATACCAACTAATACCATCATACATAACTATATGACGAGACATATCACCAGAAATACCTAATGGTGTAGTTTTATCAGATCTTAAATCCGTATAAATTGTTATTATATATACATCGTTAACATCGGCACCAGAATTATTCTCAATCCATGATACTTCATTTTCCGAAAACGTAATGTAATGTTGATCAATATTAAATCCTTCACCTCTAGGACCAATTGATCCAGTAGAACCAGTACCACCTGTAGTACCAGTTGACCCAGAATCACCGGTAGCACCGGTACCTCCAGAGTCTCCTTTGGTACCAGTACCACCTGTGCCGCCTGAACCTCCAGTATTACCGGTTATACCAAATTTAAAAATGGAAACATCAGCCATATTAATTACCTATTATAATTTGGTGTAACCTAAAAAAATGATCATTATGTAGATTAATCCGATTCCAATGTATTACCATCTGGAGAACGTTTAAGAATGCTTTTTTGCATTGAACGAAATTGATGAATAGGAAAATCATGAATACATTCTTCATCTTCAAGTAATACCCTATCTGTATCAATAGCAACTATTCTACAATCAGTTGATCCAGTAGAATTACCAACTCGTAACCATGCTCCAAGTGCAATTCTTTTATTTCCTCGAACTTTACGATAATCTGCATAATCTGTTACCATACCTTTAAGCCACAATACGATAAAAAATGTAATCATCAGCTGGACTAGTGTCCAAATCAATTCTGGTTGAAGTCCACCTTTGACCATGTCTAAAACTGTACTATCCATTGAAATTCTCCAATTAATTTAAAATGCATAAAAAGTAAGTTTAATAATCATAGATTCAAAATTAATTTAGATTTCAATAACAACTAAAATTTTAACGTGTTGTTTCAATAGTAGTAAATAACCTTTGTGTATTTCTATCATTCAATGTAATTTCACACATATAATATCTTTCTTTTTCCTTTTTAGTTTCACGAATTAAACGATAATAACATCGTTGAGCTGCACCATAATCAGAATAATGAAATATAAATTCATCCTCCCGATGTACTGCAAAAATTTTCTTTTGTTTTACATTATACTGTAAAGCCATGTCTATTTTTTTCAACATTTTAATATAGATATTATTAACAAAGGCAATGGTCCTCCTATTATATAGATGATGGATGTACCATTATCACTTTCCATTGCCCTCAACTAAGGAGAGATACGTAAATTAATTCTTAAACAAGTCTTTCCTTAGTTTTTTTAACTTATTTTTTTAAATACTTTATTAAACTATACATATAGATATTATTAATAAGTGATAACCATGTTAAAAATCAACCATAATAGGAGGATGTATGAACACTTTAATGGAAATCGCAATGTGGGCAGGAGTCTTAGGTGGTGCTTGTTACTTTATAAAAGTGCTTATTGAAGGCACAATTCAAGCAAAAGAAAAAACTGTCGAAGGTGCCAAAATCGCAAAATCACTTCCAACCAGAATCAAAGAATGGTGGAAAAAACGGAAATTGATCCGCGCAGCCCGAAAAGCAGAGAAAGCAAAAATCGAAGCTGCAGCAATCGAAGCGGTAAACTCACCAGACATACCAGAAGAAACACTGTCTACACAGTAAGAATATGATCTGGACCTCTAAATTGGGGCCCAGATCACATCTTTTTAAACACTATTTATATCTTATATATAGATATTATTAATAATAATTAAATTACTATAATATCATTCAAAGGAGGAGAATGAAATGAGTAAATTTAAAAACTCGGTTAGCAATGTATTAGATGCAATTACCGAGAAAATGTTGGAAAGTCCCAAAGAAATTGCTATTGTAATAATAGCAATTATAATTGGTGCATTATGTCAATTTAGTGGAGCAATTGGTTTCACCATTGACATGGTAATTTGGGCTGCATTTGGAATACTGTTTGCTGAAAAAGTATTACCAAGTCAACCAAAACATGGTCAAACCGGAGGAACCGGAGGACCAAAAAACAATTCACATGGTGGAACTGGACAAACCGGAGGACCACCACATCAGAATCAAAATCAGAATCAGGATAATGGATTTACATCAATCTGATTCATGGGAGAGGAATATTTTACTATTTCTCTCCCAATATTTTTATTTAATAACTAATCCTTCAGCAATATTATCTCGTTGTATTTCAAGTTTAGACGATTTAAATGAAACTGAATTAGGTAATGTTGCTAATCGAGCTATTCCTTTCTTAAAATATTTACCATCTTTATCTACATCGACATATCTAACTGAATGAACTTTACCATCATCTTCTAATTGTAAAGCAATAGCACATTTAATATCACCCGTGCGGGTTTTCACAATACGAACATCATCCGTTTCATTAATTTGTAATCCAGCCATCGATAGTAATTCACGTTCATTTTTATACGATGTGGATATTAATAATTCTGGATCATTTAATAATGAATAAGTCTCAACCATTGGTTTACGATTGAGATCTTTTTTAGGCTTAATATTAGCAGCATCCGCCGCTATTACCTTTTTAGTTGAATCACCAATAGGAACCATAGATGTTGCATTATTTCCACCTGCTACATTAGTTTCATTGATGTCTTTATTTTCACGAATAATTTTTTGTGCTTGTGAAATACGATAAATGTGATTAAGTTGTCCGCCTACCATATCTTTATTTCCTAACATTTTTAATATAGTCAACATCGAATTTAACTTTATTGACATAAGGAGTCATTTGTTTCTCGATGTCAGTTTGCAACTTATTCATTGAAATTGCTGATGAAATTAAACCAAATGGATATTTAGACACAACTGCTAATGCAATAAAATAATCTATTGAGGTTGTCATCGAGTAAAATGCTGCAGGACGTAATGTTGTTAATGCCCGCATAGTTAATTTAGCAGGAGCATCATTAGCAATATTAAAATCAACTATTGCTTTAAAAATATCTTCAATTTTATTATATTTTTCTAATACTTTAACAAGATCTTTTATTTCATCTTTAAGTTTAGTATTAGTTAAACTATATGTGCTTTCTAATGATTGTTTATGATTTTGTCCTAAATAAAATCGATGAAAAAAGTATGAACTAACAATAATTAATAATTCTTTTTGTTTAGGAAGAACATTAAATTTAATAACTTTTAACATTAAATAATATAAAAATGTAACTAAATTTGAATGTAATTGTGAGTTACGTTTAATATCATTTGCATTTAATAATACTGCTGTTCTAATATAATGAAAATAAGCAGCATAAAAACAATCGTCTATTGATTCAGATTTACCCGTAGTTGGATCAATATCTAATTCAATTAAATCTAATCCTATACCTACTAATTTATTATTATTAAAAAAACATCCTCCGAATATACCACTTTTTGTTTTACTAGATAAATGCCTAACAATAAAAATTAATCGTCTATTTGTTAATTCTTGAACGGCACTTTTTGCAGGACTAGTACTAACTTTTGATAAAAACAAAGTTAGATCTTCATAAAATCGATCATATAATTCAGAATAATCACGTGGATGTATAAGTAATGTGTTAACATTTTGCTTAAGTAAATTAAGCTTACTGTCTTCTGGCTTAAAATATTTAAACGACACTAAGGATGAAAGTTTAACTGTTTTCATTGGCATCTTCTCTATAACGATTTGGGTTGTAAATATTTAATAATGTTGAATTAATTCGATTGTATTCACTTTCCGAATCTTCTAATTCGTAAGATAAAAGTGACATCATGAAATCTAATCTAGGTGCTAAAAAATAATTATTAAGTGCAACATTATTAAATTCATACATTGAAGATAAATTATTAACTAATAATATAATTGGATACAAATATTGTTCTTGATAATGATCTGCACAAAATTGTAATGGATTATAATTCCATTTTAAATTATCAAATTTAATTGTAGATGAATTAAACTGTAATCCACGTTTATTTTTAAAAAAAATATTAATTGTTGGACTCTTAGCAAACTCATCAAATATGGTTTTTGCAGTACCGCTTAATTCCCTATCAAAAGTTGTTTGAAGTTCCACCAAGTACCTCGATGTTTATTTTTTATGATTTCATATAGATATAAGATAGAAAAATTGAACTGAATGTTTTTTATTTTATTTAAGGAGCAAACAATGAACACATCATCACAAGATTTATTAAAACACATTGATACAATAATTCAATTATCAAAACCAATATTCGAAAATGGAGCGAAATGTGCAATTTATATTGATTTATGGAACATGTTTGAAATTAGTGAAAATGAATTAGAAATACTTAAAATAGAATTTGCAAAAAGAGATCACAATAAACCAATGATATCAATATTCAATGGTTTATTATATAATGTAACATTCCCATCACCATGGTTAATTGATGAAGGTAATGTTATTGCACCAAATAAAATTGACGACACATCTTGCGAAATTCAAGATCTAACACCAAAAACTGAATAAGGAGAAAATAATGGGATCAAGTTTAGAACTTAAATCAAAACCACTTCATGATGTAATTAAAACTACTGCTGGTCTTATTTATATGCAAATTGCAGATGGTGAATTAAATGATGTGGCTATCCCATATTGGAGAGGCGCACCAGGAATTGGAAAAACAGCATTTTGTGATCACTTTCGCAAAGATTATGATATGAATGTATTCGAAACTCATTTTGGTCAAACACCAATTGAAGAAGTTTCAGGACTTCCTAATTTTTATGATGTTAAAATCAATGAACAAGTATTAAAAGGCACAAAATGGACACTCCCAGAGGTTTTAACACAACTATATGAAATCGCCAGTCTTAATCCAAATAAACCATGTGTGTGGTTACTTGATGACTTCCATCTTGCACCACCATCAATGATGGCACTTGGATTTGAAATGTTCACAAAACACAAATTGCGCGGTGTTCCACTTCCGAAAAATGTAGGATTTTTACTTGCAGGTAATATGTCCGCAAAGGCTGGTAGCAAAAAAAATTTACTATCAGCAGTAGCAAACAGATGTGTAATCATGCCAGTACATGGTGATTTTCATTATTGGAAAGCAAAATTTGCAATTCCAGTTGGAATTAACTCTAAAATTATTGCATTTTTATCACACAGTAAATATACAACATATTTCCAAGAAGAAGAACAACTTGAAAATCCATGGGCGTCTGCCAGATCTTGGACTAAATTTGCAAATTTATTATCTGCAATGGAATCAAGTGATGCTGAAATAACTCATCCAGATCTATTATATTATGGTTCTGGACATGTTGGTTCTGAAGCAGCAAGTGAATTTGCATCATATTATAAAATATACAGTCAAGTTGAAACTGATAAAATATTCGATAAATTAATTAAAATCGAAGTGCCTTCGGATTTCGCAGGACAATATGTATTTACAATTGCTAATGTAAACGAATTCATCAACCGTTTCAAAAAAACGAAAAATCAAAGCGAAAAAGCTGCATTAATTGAAACAATGGCTGATATTTTAATTGAAGTTGCAATAGCAAGATCACAAGTTGCAGTAACTGGTATGAAAGATTTAATTCTTTTAGAAGAATCATTAAATATGAGAAATATTTATAATCGTATCAAAGCAGTCATTGCAACCAAAAATCCTGAAGTTAATACAAAGTTCGAAGAAGATATTCGTAGACTGTAAATTAAATAGATGGATTTGCATTATGTTTAATATAATACAAATCCATCAATTCTTTTTAAGGAGATCCATGAACGCTAAAGAGAAGTTAAATCTATCACAACTTCGAATCTTAAATACAAATGCACTACGTTTATTCGGATGTTTATTATATAATTTCAACACAATTTATATAAATAGTGATGAAGTATTTCCTAAAGGAATTTCAGATGTTGAAAAAGATATAATTAAACAATACATGACTGCTATGGCAACAGTAGTTAATGGAAAACCAACAATTGGATTTTATTCCTCATTCATTGATGAATGTGAACCTGAAGAATTAACTTTTGTCAATTTACATGAAATAATACATATTTTAGACAAACATCATACTGCTGGTAATATATATCCAGATATGGAATTACACAATTTAGCAGCAGATCACATTATCAATACTGCTTTAAAAAAAGATATTGATAAAGGTATGATGAAAAAAGTAAAAATGCCAGAGCATGCATTTATAATCAAAGAATTAGTTGGTGATAAAAATTACACAACTGTTGCAGAAGTATATAATTGGTTGATTGATAATGCTACAAAAAATGGTGGAATGAAAACCCTTAAAGGAGGCCTTAAATATTTTACCATAACAATCAATGGTAAAGATCAACATGTTGTTCAAGATCTCGGTCAATCAGATGATGCATTATCTGAAGACATAGCAGATGCATTACAAGCAGAAGCAAGAACTGTACTTGAAACTGCACAAAACTTATTCAAAGGTGATATTTCTGGATCGGCAGTTAATGAATTAATCAAAAACATTGTTGAACTTGAAATCCCTTGGACAAGTTTACTAGATAAAAGTGTAGCTCAAAAAATTGTTCCAGATGAAATAAATCGAAGTTGGAAAGGATTACAAAAACGCCCTATGGCTTTAGGATTATATTATCCTATTGAAGATATAACTGAAAAACCAAGTCAACTTGTAATTTTAGAAGATCAATCTGGTAGTATAACAAAACAAGATATCAAAAAATTTGCATCTGTTCTGATGCAATCAATACGATATTTTGATGAAGTTCGTATAATGAGACATGATATTAAAATTCACCATGATAAAATATATCAATCCAACCAAACATCACAAGAACAACTTGAATTTGAAGCAGGTGGAAGGGGTGGAACATCTCATCGTCATGTCTTTAAACGAATTCAAAAATCATTTGAAGACGGTGATGATCTTAGTTTAGTAATTTTATTAACCGATTTCTTCTCAGATATTGAACAACTTTGGAATCGATTTGAATGGACAAAACATATTCCTGTAACTGTAGTGTGTAATTCTACACAAAAAATACCACTATATATTGATAAAAATCCAATATATATCAAATAAAAAATAGGAAGAAGGCACATGTCTTCTTCCTATCTATTTTTTCATGCACCACTTTTACTAGACCATTTTGGTCGAGATGTAGGCATAACTTTGTGTGATTTTTCATTATTTGAAGTGACACTTGCTGGTTTAGATACAACCTGATCACGAGGTTGTTTATTTTTTTTCGAATATTTTTGAGCAGTTGCACTTAATTGACGATTAGCTATCTTTGTCTGTCGTGATTGAAGTGCATATGATTGTTCTTTAAGTATGCTTGTTGTATCCATAATCTTCTTGGGGGTTAAAGGAGTAAAAGTAGCTCTAGGTTTTTTTACTTTCGGTATCGTTCCGATGTTTTTGTAATATTTTTTGTTTAACATCGGCATTGCTACGGTTTTTTTGTAATCCTTTTTGATCAACATTAGATTTCTTTTGTTTAGCTAAATGTAAATGTACTAATGGAACAATATCAGAATTAAAACTTGTTGAATATAATCCACGTTTAAAATTCTTTAAAATTTTTCCATCCATTAATAACGTGTTTCGAGATCTAAAATTAATACCTTTTCTGAAAAAAATATTCATTTTTCATCACAATATATAAAGTTGAACTAAAAATTATTCAGTAAAAATGAGGTAGGCATTGAAGCCTACCTCATTTAATAATTAAACTATTTATTCAGCCAATTGGTCTGACATTTCATGAAGAAGCTGAAATACAGCACCTTCTGTGAAACTTTTAATATTATCATAAGTTTCTTTAATATCTTCACCAATAAACTGCTCAATGTTCTCATTGATATGTGTTTTAATTTCCTGAGGAAAATCAGTATAAACCTGTGCAGCTTCCATAATTTCTGTTTCTTTAGACTGAACAGTAGCTTGCATGTTCTCATTCTCAAGAAGCACATTCATTAATTCCATTATTATCTCCTTAATATATCGATATATTTATCTTATAAATATTTATAACCAGTAATTCGAATTACTTCTTTTTGCGCTTAAGATATTTTTTCGCAAGCATTCCAGCTCCAACAAGACCAGCAGCACCAGCAGCACCACCAGCAACACCCCGAGCACGCCGATCA
>Ga0102943_1002357_pt1 | contig 11138 bp, 8 predicted proteins | sample SalPonC_black_MG_FD_78174 | JGI IMG/M metagenome (GOLD analysis project Ga0102943, IMG submission 78174) | Salt pond soil microbial communities from South San Francisco under conditions of wetland restoration - Salt Pond MetaG... | ecosystem: Environmental > Aquatic > Marine > Intertidal zone >...
GACCAGGGCAGACCGGGCAGCCTCCTCTTTGACCAGAAGCTTTTCCAGTTCCCGGTCGGCATTGACACAGGCCATGTCCACCAGCCGGCGTTTTTCCCCCCGCACCGGCACATGCACCGCCACTTTTTTTTCTTTTTTTTCCCGCAGCACAGATGCCAGGGCATCCAGGTTTTCAATCTCCCGGTCCACCAGCACAACATCCGGCAGGAACCGGGTTTTGCCATAATACTGCCACAAAAAAGCACGCAGGATTTCATCATTTTCCCTGAACCCGGGATCCAGGGGATAATGCACCGTATCCACCAGCCGGCCGGACCGGACCAGCATCACCGTGACAACAGCCATCCCCTGCCGGGCAGCCAGGCCCATCACATCCCGGTCCTTGAGATCAGCGCACACCACCACCTGTTTTTCCATGATATTGGTTATGGCAAACATGGCATCCCTTTTCTGGGCCGCTTTTTCAAATTCCCGGAATTCGGCATGGGCCTGCATCTGTGTTTTTAATTTCTGCATCACCTGGCCGGGCCTGCCCTTTAAAAACAGCACTGCATCCTTTACCTGCTGCAGATACGCTGCTTCATCCACCTTCAGACAGCAGGGTCCCATACATTCCTTGATCTGATAATTGAGACAGGGTCTGGACCGGTTTTTGAACTGGGTATCTTTGCATTTTCTGAGCTTGAAGATTTTCTGAATCTGGCGCAGGGTCTGGTTCACACTGCTGGATGAAGAATAAGGACCAAAATACAGGGCATGGTCGTTCTTAATTTTGCGCACCCGCTGGATGGCAGGAAAAGACGCGTTCATGTCAATGCGCAGCAGCGGATAATTTTTACCGTCCTTGAGCAGCACATTATATCTGGGCCGGTGCTCTTTTATCAGGTTGGATTCCAGGATAAAGGCCTCATGGTCAGACGCAGTGATGATCAGGTCAAAGTCCCTGACCATGGCCAGCAGGGCTGCGGTTTTGCCGTCCGGATGATTTTGTTTGGCAAAATAGGACCCCAGCCGCTTTTTCAGGTCTTTTGCCTTGCCCACATAAATAATCTTTGCTTTGGCATCTTTCATCAGGTAGACCCCGGGTCTGTGGGGGGCCTGAAGGTATTTTTCCGCAAGTGCGGGATTGAACGGGGTCAAAACGGCACCATCTCTGTCAATTGTCTGATCTTATCCCGGTAACGGGCTGCCTGTTCAAACTCCAGCTTTTCCGCCGCCTTTTTCATCTTGTATTCCAGATCCCGGACAAGGTCCTCCAGATTGAGTTCTTCTGCATCATAGGCCTGGATCTCTTCATGCACGGAAGCGGCTTCTTCTGATGCATCAGTGCCCTGTCTCGGATATGTGAACACGTTGAGCTGTTTCTGGATGGTGGCCGGAACAATGTTATGGGCATCATTATAGGCTTTCTGGATCCTGCGGCGGCGGCGGGTTTCCTCCATGGCCTTTTTCATGGACCGGGTTTCTTTTTCCGCGTACATGATCACCCGGCCGAATACATTTCTGGCAGCCCTGCCGAAAATCTGGACAAAAGACCGGAAAGACCGCAGGAATCCTTCCTTGTCCGCATCCAGAATAGCCACCAGGGACACTTCCGGTATGTCCAGTCCTTCTCTGAGCAGGTTGATACCGATGAGCACGTCAAATATGCCCTGGCGCAGGTCCTGGATAATTTCGATACGCTCCATGGTGGCGATATCGGAATGCAGGTATTTCACTTTCAGCCCCAGGTCAGCATAATATTCAGTTAAATCTTCGGCCATGCGTTTGGTCAGGGTGGTTACCAGCACCCGTTCATTGGCCTCCACCCGCTTGACGATCTCCTCGTACAGATCATCCACCTGGTTTCTGGCATCCCGCACCCGGACCCGGGGATCCAGCAGACCTGTGGGGCGTACGATCTGCTCTGCCACCCGGATGCCTGCCTTTTCCAGCTCATAATCCGCCGGGGTGGCAGACACATAAACAATCCTGGAGGTCCGGGCCGTGAATTCATCAAACTGCAAGGGCCGGTTGTCCACAGCAGAAGGCAGCCGGAATCCATAGTCCACAAGGGTCTGCTTTCTGGAACGGTCAGCCTTGTACATGGCCCCCAGCTGGGACACGGAAATATGGCTTTCATCAAAAAACACAAGAAAATCATCCGGCATGTAATCCAGAAGCGTGGGGGGGGGCTCCCCCGGGGCCCTGCCGGTGAGATGCCGGGAATAGTTTTCTATACCGTTGCAGTATCCGATCTCATTGAGCATTTCTATGTCGTAATGGGTCCGCTCCTCCAGGCGCTGGGCCTCCACCAGCCGGTTCTCCGACCGCAGCACTTCCAGCCGCTCTTTTAGTTCGGCAAGAATCCCTTCCACCGCTTTTTTCCGGGTCTGGCGCCTGGTCACATAATGGGATGCCGGATAAATGGCTGTCTGGTCAAAAGTATGGAGCACCTCTCCGCGCAGGGGGTCAATCTCACAGATCTCTTCAATGGTGTCCCCGAAAAAATCTATACGCACAGCCTTGTCTTCTTCGTAAGCCGGGAATATTTCCAGCCGGTCCCCTCTGACCCGGAACACCCCTCTGTGAAAATCGGTATCATTTCTGGTATACTGGATTTCCACCAGTTTTTTGATCACCTTGTCCCGGGAAATTTCCATGTCCCTGGCCAGGGTGATGCGCAGATCCAGGTAGTCTTCCGGAGCACCCAGACCGTAGATGCAGGACACCGATGCCACCACAATGACATCCGGCCGGGCCAGCACTGACCGGGTGGCGGAATGGCGCATCTTGTCGATGATGTCATTGATGGAGGAGTCCTTCTGGATATAGGTATCGCTGGACGGGACATATGCCTCGGGCTGGTAATAATCATAATAGGAGACAAAATATTCCACGCAGTTATCCGGAAACAACGCTTTGAATTCATTGTACAGCTGGGCTGCCAGGGTTTTATTGGGGGCAATGATCAGGCTGGCTTTTTCCACCTGGGCGATAATATTGGCCATGGTAAATGTTTTGCCTGATCCGGTCACCCCCAAAAGCACCTGGTGGGGCTCATGGGCCATCACCCCTTCAGACAGGTACTGGATGGCTTTGGGCTGGTCCCCGGTAGGGGAAAATACAGATTGCAGGTGAAACAGTCCCATGATGGAAATCTCTTTTTTGGTTAAAACCGTTACAGGCCAGTGGTGACCGATTTTTGAAAAAATAAGTCCATATTCTTTAATATCAAGTTTTCATAAAAAAATCACGGCCATAATATCGCGGTAATTTCTGTAATACCGCAGCTGGCCGGAGAATTGAAACAAATCGGTATGAGGCTGTTTGCACTTATGCATCTTTATGATATGCTGCCTCTTATTTAACATAAACTTATCGGAGTTGACAGTCTTCCATGCCGGGACCCCGCAAAAATTGTCTGCGCACCTGTATTCCTGCGCTTTTGTTTTTTCTTTTATGCTGGCATCTGTCTGCAGCAGGATATGCAGATGCCAGGCCGTTTTTAAAGCTCACAGAACAGGAAAAAACATTTATTGCAGACCATCCGGTCATCCGGGTGAGCAATGAAATGGACTGGCCCCCCTTTGACTTTGCTGTGGGGAATCAGCCGTTCGGTCTCAGTATTGATCTGATGGATATGCTGTCATCCCGGATTGGGATAACATTTGAATACATAAACGGATACCGGTGGAATGAACTGCTCAAGATGTTCAAAAGCAAAGAACTGGATGTACTGCAATCCGCTTATATGAGCCGGGAACGCAGACAGTTCGGCCTGTTCACCCGGCCTTTCTACAAAGATAAAACCGTCTTTGTTGTGCCGGCCCATGCACCCGGCATCCTGGATATTGCCGATTTGACCGGTAAAATCATTGCTGTTCCCAAAGGATGGGCTTATGAAACATACCTGACTGACAACCATCCGGACATCAATCTGCTGACAGTTAAAAATATTGAGGAGGCGTTTGCTGCGGTATCCAGTGGAAAAGCTGATGCCGCCATTGAGCTGTCAGCGGTTGCGCAGTACCTGATCAAAAAAAATTTCATGACCGGATTGAAAATATCGGGCTGGTTCAGCCAGTATGACGACAATGATCAGAAAGCATTGCACATCATGGTCAGAAAAGACTGGCCCGTCCTGCACCAGATGCTGGAAAAAGCCCTTTTGACAATCACCCCCGGTGACATTGCGGCACTTGAGCACAAATGGCTGGGGGAAACCAAAACCTCTTTTGTTCAGGCACTGAACCTTAGCCGTGCGGAGAGAACTTTTCTTGAAACCCACCCGAAGATCCGGGTGGCAAATGAACTGGACTGGCCCCCGTTTGATTTTATACAAAATGGAGAGCCGGCCGGTTTTGCCATTGATTATATTACCCTCCTTGCCGGTATCATCGGTGTTGAACTGGAGTTCATCAATGGGTACACCTGGTCGGAACTTCTGGAAAAAGGCCGCAAAAAACAGATCGATCTGTTTCCGGGAATTTGGAAAAGTGCGGACAGAGAAGCATTTTTGTCTTTTACCAGTCCGTATATCCAGCTGATCAACGTCCTTGTCACCAGAAAGAACATGCCGGGGATTAATTCCCTGGCAGACATGTCAAATAAAAAAATTGCCGTGCCTGCAGGATACACCCTCACGCAAATTGTCATGGAACAATATCCTGACTATGACTATATGGTGGTGAAAAATCCCGCCGAGGGGTTGAAACAGGTTTCCCTGGGAAAAGCAGACGGATTTATCGGATCCCTGGGGATCATCAATTACATCATAAAAAAACAGTTTCTCAACAATGTGCATGTGGCTGCTGAAATCACCCTGGACAGGGATCTTCCCCTGTACATGGCTGTCAGAAAGGACTGGGCCCTGCTGGCAGGCATCCTTGACAAAGCCATGAAACAGGTGGACGCCAGCCAGTATGATGCCATTGTGAACAAGTGGATCGGCACTATGGAGCAGACCGGCGACATGATTCCGCTGTCCCGGGGGGAAAAAGCCTATCTGGCCGGGAAAACCCATATATCCATGTGTGTGCAGGCAGATTTTCTCCCTTTTGAGGGTATAGATGCAAACGGAGACTATCAGGGGATTCTTGCCGATTTCTATGAACTTATGGGCAGAAAAATCGGGGTGCCTGTCCAGGCTGTTAAAACCGGTTCCACAGAAGAGGCTGCCACACACATCAGAACAGATGCCTGCGATATTGTTTCCATGGTGACCGTAAAAGACATGGATGCCGGCCTGTTAACCCCCACCACACCCTATATTGCATACCCCCTTGTCATTGCAACAGACAGCAAGGCCCTGTATATAAATGCCATTGAAACCATTGCGGAAAAACCCATCGGCATCAGCAGAAACGCCCCTTTTTTCCATGAAATTACAACCCGCTACCCTGAAATCAATTTCATCGCTGTTGACACTGTTGAAACAGGACTTGCCGCGGTTCAGAACGGGTCTTTTTTCGCCCTGGTGGATACGGCCCCGAAAATCGGTTTTCATATCCAGGAAAAGGAAATGGTCGACCTGAAAATATCAGGAGAACTGCCGTACCAGATCAGGTTCCGGACAGGTATCGCCAAAAACGATTCCCTGCTTCACGGCATTTTTGAAAAAGCCATTCATTCTTTGACCGAGGAGGAAAAAAAACGCATTTTTCAAACCTGGATGACCCTGAAATATGAGCAGGGATTTGATTACAGCCTGTTGTGGCAAATCCTGGTGGTCCTGGGGATCGTCGGTTTTTTGGCTCTGTACCGCCACATGTCGGTTTCCCGGTATAATACCAGGCTGGCCGCACTGAACAAAGAATTAACAACCGCCAATAAAAAGCTGGAAACCATATCCTATCTTGACGGGCTTACCGGCATTCCCAACCGGAGAAAATTTGACACGGTTCTGGAAAACGAGTGGAAAAGGTGTGAAAGAATCGGACAGGTGCTGACCCTGATGATGCTGGACATCGATTTTTTCAAACCCTTTAATGACCGGTACGGCCACCTTCAGGGAGATGACTGCCTGAAAACCGTGGCAAAAACCATTGAACGTCTGCTGGGCAGGCCAGGTGATTTTGTGGGCCGTTACGGGGGGGAAGAGTTTGCCGTTGTACTTCCGGATACAGACGGGACCGGTGCAGAGCAGCTGGCCGGAATCATGCTGACCCGGATTCAGGAACTGAAAATCCCCAACCAGGACTCTGCGGTGTCCCCGTTTTTGACCGTGAGCATCGGCGGTATCTCTGCCGTGCCGAACCCGGCCATTCCGAGCACCTGGTTTCTGAACAAGGCAGACCAGCTGCTCTACCGGGCCAAACAGGAGGGAAGAAACCAGTACCGCCTTGAAAATCGATAAAACATATCCATGTGCCTGATTGTTTTTGCATACAATATCCATCCGGCATATCCCCTGGTTCTCGGTGCCAACCGGGATGAATTCTTTGAGCGTCCCACAGCCCCCCTTGCCTGGTGGGAAGACCAACCCCATGTCCTGGCCGGACGGGACCTGCAGGCAGGGGGGACATGGATGGGCATCACAGATACAGGGCGGTTTGCCGCCATCACCAATTTCCGTGATCCGTCAAGGACAAAGCACAACGCCCCTTCCAGGGGGGCACTGGTGGGTGATTTTCTGTGTTCAGACACATCTGCACAAACATATTTGGAACAGGTCAGGCAATCGGCTGCAGCATACAATGGTTTCAACCTCATAGTCAAAGACGGCGCCGGGCTTTTTTACTATGCCAATTACCAGGACCGCATTCACCGCCTTTGTGCCGGGGTGTACGGCCTGAGCAACCACCTGCTGGACACTGACTGGCCCAAGGTGAAAAAAGCCAGAAAAGGGCTCACTTCCCTCATGGAACAGGATCTGGTGAATGAAGAGATGATTTTTTCCCTCCTGGCGGACCGTCAGCCGGCACCGGATGCGCTGCTGCCGGATACCGGCATCAGCCCGGACTGGGAACGCCTGCTGTCCTCTGTTTTTATCCGTTCTGAAACCTACGGCACCCGTTCCTCTTCGGTGATCCTGATGGAATCAGATGGACAGATACGGTTTTCGGAGCGCACCTTTAACGCATCAGGATACTGCGGCCGGATATCTGAAACCGCCACCCTTTAAAAAATCAGTCGGCGCCGCCTGCATCCAGGGACTTTTCCAGCGCATGGACATGGGCGACAGGAATGGCATAGGTGATGCCGGTGGGATCTTTTAACACATGCTCTTTTTTGCCTTTGACAAAAACCATATTGATTACCCCCACCACCTGGCCTGTGGCGATTCTGTATACCGGGCTGCCGCTGTTTCCCGGGTAGGCCACCGCATCAAGCTGATAAATGTCAAACGGGGTCTTCAGGTGTCTGATGATCTCCCCGTCAATAATCCTTGCACTCGGGCTTGGCATAATCATGGGTGCAATGGCCGAGACAATGCCGGTATGGGTGGTGGGATTCAGTCCAAGAATAAACCCGATGGGATACCCGGTAAAGGCAATGGCATGGCCTTCCTTTACTGTGGTATTTTCGGCCAGAGAAAGGGCGGGCAGTCTTTTTTCTTCAATCTGCAAAAGGCTCAGGTCATGAAAACCGTCTTCTGCAAGCACTGTGGCTTTTATGCCTCTGTCCGGCAGGGTTTCATGAAATATCCGCAGATGAAAAAGCCTGTCTTTTTCCCTGATGCCGTCAATCACATGTTTGCTGGTGACGATTCTTGTCCCGTCCCCTGTGGCAAACCCGGTGCCTGAAAATCTTACAGCCGGCTTATCATTGAAGTAATAGGTGCCGATGGCCACCACACCGGTTTTGACCTGCTGAATCAGCGCAGAAAGATCCCTGTCTTTTCCCACAGAATCTGTCTGCCCGGCTGCCCTGCCCGGAAGAAAGCAGACACCAATGAAAAAACAGACAAAAACACACCAGCAACAGTAAAAATAAATTTGTTTCATTTATATCAGCATACCAGATAATCCGGTATTTTGTAACCATTATTCCGGATTCACCGCCCGGTAAGGGGCCTGCCCAGACTGTAAACCTCCCCGCAGGTGCCAAATTCTCTCACCCGGTCAATGGCGCAGATCTCATCGAAACGCTCCTGGATCTCCTCGGCCGCAATGGACCTTTCTGCATCACCGATACAGATCCCTTTGCCCGACACCATGGCCGAGCGGGCAAACCAGCCCGCACTCATGGCAAACACCATGCCGGATACCGGGTTCTGCTCTGAACACAGGTACACCACCAGGGGCACATTGAACTGCGGCCGGATCCGGCGGGCCACATCCTCAGGGAACACCCCCCTGGTCATGCCGGTGTCTGCGTTGGGTGCCACCGTGTTCACCTGGATGCCGTACCGGGCCACCTCCAGCTTCAGGGTGTGCATGAGTCCGATGACCCCCATCTTGGCAGCCCCGTAATTGGACTGGCCGAAATTGCCGTACATGCCGGATGTGGAGGCAGTGAACACCACCCGGCCATACTGCTGCTGCTTCATCTGCCGCACCGCCGGCTGGGTCACGCAGAATGCGCCTTTCAGATGGACATTGATCACCGCGTCCCATTCTTGTTCCGTCATTTTCATGAAAGTCCGGTCCCGCAGAATCCCGGCATTGTTAATAAGGATGTCCACCCGCCCGAACCGGTCCAAAGCTTTCTGGACAATCTTTTGTCCCCCCGCCATGGTTGTCACGGATGCATGACTGGCCGCGGCCTGTCCTCCGGCGGCCCGGATCTCATCCACCACCGCATCGGCACAGAACTGCCCGTCTTCTGTCCGGCCGATATCGTTGACCACCACTGCAGCCCCCCGCCGGGCCAGTTCCATGGCATAGGCCCGTCCAATGCCGGCCCCGGACCCGGTAACCACTGCTGCCCGGCCTTGAAAATCGATCATCCTGCCTCCCTGTAAATATTTCATGGTAATTATGCCAGGTTGTATTATATTTTTGTAAAAGAGGCAATGGCGGGAACCATCCCGCAGCTCCAAAAACCCCAACCCCACAGGAGGCCCACATGGCCCAGATCTATATCAACCCGGAAAACCAGACCCCTGAAACCCTCCATTTGACCGTCACGGACAAGGGATTTGATTTTTCAACCGCCAAACAGATGGCCAAGGACATGGCCTTTGAAAAATGCGATGCCCCCATGATTCTGTCATGGAAAAACAATATAACCGGCGAATCCTATCCCGACTATGAATGCGGCGCATCTGACCGCCCCTTCTGGGTCCGCTATGCCGAAGGCAGAGGTGCCAACCTGACCATTGATTTCAATGACGGCGACTTTGTGTTCATGATCCTGAAGATGTAGTTTGTCGAATGCCATTGACACCCACGGTGGTTTTGGGTACACATACCCAGACGGCAGACGCTGAAAACAAACGGAACCGGTAAGACTCCACAACAGAATATGCGTATCAAGCAGCAAATTCATTTTAGTACGTCCCATTCATTTTCATCCACCGCAGGTTCAAGAATATCGCCGTTGATTTTTATCTGGTCCCGGTATTTACCTATCCAGGACTGATTGTTTTCCGGTGCCCCTGGTCTGGTTACCAGAGCATAGGGTTCCCCATAGCATTTGACAACACCAAAAGCAGGGATTCACTCAAGTTTATCGGTCCTTTGAAAAGACTGTCCTGGAGCATTTTCAGCAGCTGACGGATGATAGAACTGATTTATTAAAAATGTCATAATTGCATAGAGATGCCGTCATCCCATTTCAGAGAATCAGTAAAATTGGTGACAAGGCCTGGCAGAAACATCCTCAGCTTATCTTCATTGCATTTTAATTGCGGCAGGGCCGGTTCGGCGGTGGAGATCATGGAAGGGGAACCATCACCGTGCTGAACAGATAGAGGGTGTACCCAAAATATACCGCCAGCAGCACAGCCCCTTCAAACCGGTTTATCCGGCCCTGTCTGCCCCTGAACCCATAGCCGATGATAAACAGGGACAGGGTCAGCCCGCCCATCACCACCATGTCCCGTGACAGGGTGGCCGGTTCCACACCAAAGGGATGGATGATGCCGGCGATGCCCACCACGGCAAGGGTGTTGAAAAGATTGGACCCCAGCACGTTGCCCAGGGCAATATCATGTTCTCCCCTGCGTGCCGCAATGACAGAGGAAGCCAGTTCCGGCAGGGATGTTCCGATTGCCACAATGGTCAGGCCGATGACCATGTCGCTCACATGGAAGATGAGCGCAATTTTTACCGCCCCCCACACCAGGATGCGGGAACTTGCGATCAGCAGGACCAGTCCGGCTGCCAGCCAGAAAACCGACCGCCTGAGGGACATGGCCCGTTCTGCTGCCTGTGCTTCCACCTGGACTGCCAGGGGATCAGCCTTCTGCCGGATCCCCTGGATGATCGTCCAGCCCATCAGACCGGCGAACAATATCAGCAGCATCACGGCATCAGAAAAGGAAAGCACAAGGTCTGCCATCAGAAAAACAGAACCTGCCGTAACCAGGGTCAATATCGGAAGTTCCTTGCGCAGCACCGCAGAATGCACCATGATGGGGCTTATCAAGGCGGTAATCCCAAGAATCAGGGCAATATTGGCGATGTTGGACCCATAGGCGTTTCCCAGGGCAATGCCGGGACTGCCCTGGAATGCCGCCAGGGCTGAAACCACCATTTCCGGGGCTGAGGTGCCGAACCCCACAACCACCATGCCGATCAAAAGCGGGGGCATGCCGAAATGCCGTGCAGTGGCAGCAGCCCCTTCCACAAACCGGTCCGCGCTCCACACAAGGAGCATGAGTCCTGCAACCAGTGCTGAAACAGCCATTGCCATCTATCTATCCTTTTCAGAACAGCGATTGTTTTGACTACGTCATTGTCTTTATCTGTCAAAGTTGCACAAATGACTTAATAAATCAAGTTTTCCCGCTGTTTGGATCGACTGTCTTGTATTATTTCCAGCAATTTCTATGATAGCTGATGGTTGAGTTTGGAAAACTTATAATTGTGTTTCGGCAGGCTTCATGATATCGAGAATATGGTGGAGGTTTTAGAAAATCAAGCTTAGTTGCAAGATGGTTGAGGTATTATGGTCTGGACTTCCAGAGAAGATTATGAAATATAATATTGAGTGAATTTTTGCAGATACCTTGAGTATCCTTGAAATTTATGGGAATCAAGGCTAGGGCA
>Ga0102943_1002359_pt1 | contig 11133 bp, 7 predicted proteins | sample SalPonC_black_MG_FD_78174 | JGI IMG/M metagenome (GOLD analysis project Ga0102943, IMG submission 78174) | Salt pond soil microbial communities from South San Francisco under conditions of wetland restoration - Salt Pond MetaG... | ecosystem: Environmental > Aquatic > Marine > Intertidal zone >...
TAACATTCCTAGCGAAATACTCGAGTGGCCTGCTCACGGAAATACCGCCTTGGGTCAGAGTTTCAATTTAGCTCCCTTCGGTGATTTGAGAGATCCTGAAACGGGAGAAGTTTTGACAACACCCGGGCTTTATGAGCCTCAACAAGGAGATTATCCTCTTTACGATTTGGATTCTCAAATTGATTGTAGAACAAGGTTGGTCACCGATCCTGTGCCACTTTTCGGTGATTTTTCCATGTATTGGATTTTTAATGATAAAGGTAATATCCACACTGAATCTCAAGGAGACCCCATCGGTATGGAAATCCAAGCACAAATGTTTGGATTCAATACCAACGACGAGATCAATAACATGACTTTCTGTAATTATGTGCTGATCAACCGTGGCTCTTTGACTCTTGAAGATACATACTTCGCTCAGTGGGTTGATACGGATTTGGGTAATGCGGAAGACGATTATGTTGGATGTGATGTAATGAGAGGACTCGGATATTCTTATAACGGAAGTAACTTTGATGGTAGTTCCACGAGTGGCCCCGGTTACGGTATTCAACCTCCTGCTATAGGAATTGACTTTTTTGAGGGTCCTTATCAAGACCCCGATGGAATCAATAACCTCTATGGAATTGGAGAAGGTCAGGCATTGAACGGTTTGGGTTATCTGAATCCGGCTGACTCTTTGTCTATCCTCGGAGTTGATTCTATTATCGACAATGAGCGTTTCGGAATGCGTAGATTTATTTACCACCAAAACGCGGATGGGCCAAATGCTACATTGGGCCCTCAAATCGCGGTAGAATACTACCAAATGATGAGAGGAATATGGCGTGACCAAACCCCGATGACTTTCGGTGGACAAGGATATGCGCCCACTCAACCATCAGCACTGAGGGCAGACTTCATGTTTCCCGGAAATTCTGATCCGCTTCATTGGGGAACGGATGGGGTAGACCCCAACTATCCTATTCTCGGAGGATGGACTGAAGAGAATGAAGGAAACCCTTCGGGTGACCGAAGATTTCTTCAATCTGCCGGGCCCTTCACACTTGATCCGGGTGAGTTTAACAACATTACGGTTGGGGCAGTTTATGCCAGAGCTTCTACAGGAGGACCTTTTGCTTCGGTGAATAGTCTCTTCATCGCAGATGACAAGGCTCAAGCTCTGTTTGAGAATTGCTTCCGACTGCTCAGTGGTCCGAACGCACCCGACTTGTCTTTGCAAGAACTTGATCGAAAGTTGATCTTCTATATTCGAAATACTAATGCGCTCAGCAACAACCTAGGTGAAGAATATTTTGAAGTAGATCCAACCATTCCTCAATTTGATACGGAAGGGAACCTCTACGATCGCACCTATAATTTTCAAGGTTATCAAATATTCCAGCTACGCGACTCAGAAGTTTCTGCGGGTGATTTGGAAGACCCTGAATTAGCGCGTCTCTTATTTCAAGCTGACATTGAGGACTTTGACGAAAACGGTGAGCCAATAGGCCAGATTGTGAACTATGAGTTCGACGAGCAAATCGGATTGTCCGTACCTGTAGAAAAGGTCAATGGACAGAATGATGGTATCATTCACTCTTTTGAGGTTACCAATGACCTTTTTGCACAAGGAGATAACAGGCTGATTAATTTCAAGAAGTACTACTACATAGCCATAGCCTATGGTTACAATAACTATGAGCCGTACAATCCTGATCCGGATAACCCAACCGGGCAAGCAACGCCTTACTTGGTTGGACGTTCTTCGGCTACCGGAGCGATCAACCCCGTGGTGGGTATTCCATCCAAGCCAGCACCTAGAAATTTCGGTACCGTGGCTACTTCCAATTATGGGGATGGATTTCCAATAACCAGAATTGAAGGGATGGGTAATGGTGGAAACGAATTGAGATTGACTCAAGCTACCATAGACGAAATCATGAATGGCGCTCCATACAAGGCAGATACATTGCAGTATCAGACTGGCTTTGGTCCGTTAAATGCAAAAGTAGTTGATCCCTTGAATGTTAGAGCTGCAGATTTTGTTTTGAAATTTTACAGTGAGACTGACGAAGAAGGAAATTATGTTGGCGATTTTGATGATTCACGCTGGTACATGATTGATAAGGACAATCCAAATGATACCATTTTCAGTGAAAACACCATTCGTGTAGCCAATGAGCAAATTGTGCCTGAATATGGTATTAGTGTGGAAATTGGTCAGTATGAATTTGAAGTAGCAAATCCACAAGGGTCGGGCGACAAACTGAAGCCTGAACTGTTAAATTCTTCTTTGACATTTAATCCTGAAAATTCGGAATGGTTAACAGGTGTTTCTGATCAAGATGGCTTCACCTACCTTAATTGGATTAGAGCAGGAACGGTTGTTACGGAGACTCCTGAGGGTGAGGCACCGTGTTACCTGCCTGAAGACGCAGATCCTCAGAATCCATTTCCGCTTCCACTTGATGCGTTTTGGGACGATAAAGTAGGTCTGGACAATAGACAGGTATATGAAAATGTCATTGACGGTCAATTGGCCCCTGCACACTTGGTCTTCCAAAATAATTGTGGATTAGGTCCATTGAATTCCGTTGCCGAATCTCAGTCGAGAACCAATACCTCCAATCGAGATATGACGGACCTAAGCTCCATTCAAATTTTCATTACTCCGGACAAAAATCGTTGGAGCAGAGTGCCGGTATTTGAAATGCAGCATGACCCCGCCTTTGCTCAATTAGGTGCGGCTGGAGCTAACTTAAGGAATCAAGTCATTAGTGGGAATTTATCCGTGAAGCTGTTTTTGAGAGCTGCTTTATCGGTAGATAAGAATGGCCTGAATCAAACCCAAGCTGGCGTGAATGTAGATGAAGCGACCTATTTTGGCGAACAAGTCTTTACAGCAGAAGATATTGCTGAGCTTCAAGATGACTTGGAATTAGAAGAGATCCAAGATATATTGTTGGCTTATGATAGTGAGTATCCTTCTCTCAACTTGGTTGAAGGCATAGGAGATGAAACTGAATTTTTCATAAACAGATTGGAAGGCCTTTCATTAGGTATGGGATGGTTCCCGGGTTATGCCATTAATGTAGAAACAGGAGAAAGGTTGAATATGGCCTTTGGCGAGAACTCATATTTGGGTGCCGACAATGGAAGGGACATGCTTTGGAATCCATCATCGCGGTTATTCTCACCACTAGGTCAACAGTTTTTCCTCGGTGGAGAGCACTACTATTATGTGTTTGATAATAACGCCCTTTATCAAGAGGATGAAGATGACTTTCCTATGTATGACGGAGGAACTCGCGCGTTCAACGCTTTTACGACGGGAGCAGCATCTGATCAACGAACAACCTATGCAGGTTTGGAGTGGATCGGTTTTCCACAATTGGTTGATGGCTTTGAATACTTAAGTCCGGAGCAAGGGCTGGTACCTGGAGAAGCAGTTATTTCTGTTAGTGTGGCGAGACCTTACGAGCCTTATGCAACTGCTGCGGACGAACTTGGGGTCGGTATGTATCCCGAGGGCTCACTGCCCTACGTGCCTACAGATGAGTCTCTTGAGCTCAGTGATAATCAGTGGTATCCAATGTATGAGTTCAGCACGAAAGGTTCTGAAGTGGTAGTGAATCAGCAGGAAGTAGCTGAAGAAGCCTTGAATCTTATCGATATTGTTCCTAACCCCTACTACGCCTACAGCTCTTACGAGCAAAGCAGAGTGGATAACAGGGTGAAGTTTATCAACTTACCACCGGAATGTAAGATTCAAGTGTTTACCATTAATGGTACTTTGATCAGAATATTGGAGAAAGATAATCCCAATACATTCTTGGAATGGGACCTCAGGAACGAAGCCTTTATACCAATTGCAGGAGGCATGTACTTGATTCACGTTTCAGTTCCCGGTGTTGGTGAACGAGTGCTCAAGTTTTTCATGGCCACCAGACCTGCTGACTTAAGAAACCTCTAAGAATCTATTTGCTACAATTAAACGATTATGATGAATCGATATAAAAACGCAATCCTTGCTTTAACAGTTCTCTCAGGAGTCATGTTTGCATCATCTGTCTTTGCAGGAAATCCGGATAGAGCGGGTTCTGCAGGAGGGTTGCAGCTACTAATTAATCCTTGGGCGCGCAGTGGAGCCTTCGCAGGAGCCAACATGGCTGATGCGACACCGGTAGAGTCTATGTTTACGAACGTGGCCGGTTTGGCTTTTGTCAAGTCTACAGAGGTTGCATTTACGCATACTAACTATCTGTCGGGTGCAGACGTCGGAATAAACTCTGTTGGTATTGCGCAGAGAGTTGGTGAAACAGGTGTGCTGGGGATTTCCATCACTGCCATGGATTTTGGTGATATCAGACGAACGACTACGGCAACTCCTGATGGAGATGGTACCTTTTTCAATGTGAATATGGTGAATCTGGGATTTTCTTACGCCAAGGCTTTCTCCAATAGCATCTATGGAGGGATTACACTTAAGATCCTTTCAGAAAGTGTTGCAGACCTTAGTGCCTCGGGTGTCGCTTTAGATGCGGGTATTAAGTATGTTACAGGAGAGAGAGATCAAATTAAATTTGGAATCACCTTGAAAAATGTAGGGCCTGCTCTGGCGTTTGAAGGAGATGGGTTGAGTTTTGAAACTGAAGCTCCGGATGATTTGTATGCCTTTACGGCTGAATTGAGAAGTGCTGAATATGAACTTCCTTCTCTTGTTTCAATCGGTTTTAGTTATGATTTCTTGTTACCCGAGAATCACTTTTTGACCGCTCACGGTACTTTTATCGCCAATTCTTTCAACAACGACAATTATCTTTTCGGTTTGGAGTACAGTTTCTTGCATAAATTTTACCTCCGAGGTGGCTACCACTACGAAGAGAATATTTGGGATGACGCAGAACGTCGGTATGTGTATACCGGTCTTTCTGCAGGTGCAGGCGTCGAGTTTGAATTCGGTGACAATGGATCACGCATTAGCGTAGATTACGCGTATAGAGCCACTATGCCATTTGATGGCTCACATTCTATTGGCGCAAGAATCCACTTGGGTCGCTCTGAGTAGATTACAGATAAACTTTATATCTTTGCATTAACGAGAAAGCCCTGTCAGGGGTTTTCTCTTTTTTGATATATACCACATTGACATGTCACAATTAAACTATTATACCAAAGAAGGCTTAAAGAAACTCAAGGATGAGCTTGAACATCTGAAAAGAGTTGAAAGACCTTCCATTTCAAGACAAATCGGCGAAGCACGCGATAAAGGAGACCTTTCAGAAAATGCTGAATACGATGCGGCAAAGGAAGCACAAGGGCACCTCGAGGCAAAAATCGCCAAACTCGAAGATGTAGTTGCCAATGCAAGAATCGTCGACGAGTCACAAATCGACAATTCCAAGGCCTTTATTTTGAGTACCGTTAAGATAAGAAACGTAGCCAATAAAGCCGAAATGTCCTACACCCTGGTGGCTGAGAATGAAGCGGATCTGAAGCTTAAAAAGATTTCAATAGAGTCTCCTATCGGAAAAGGTTTGCTGGGCAAAGCCGTAGGTGACGTTGCCGAAATTCAGATTCCTTCCGGGCTGGCCAAGTTCGAAATCTTGGAAATTACGCGCTAATGGCTACCATCTTTACAAAGATTATCAGCGGCGAGATTCCTTCTCACAAAGTTCATGAGAACGATAAGTTTCTCGCTTTCTTGGATATCAATCCACTTAAAGCAGGCCATACACTGGTAGTTCCTAAAGAGGAGATCGATTACATTTTTGATCTTCCTAACGACTTGTTGAGTGAGATTCTCGTTTTTTCTAAAGAAGTCGCACGGAAAATTGAGTCAGTCGTAGAATGCGAAAGAATCGGGATATCCGTGATTGGACTTGAAGTTCCACATGCACACGTTCATCTCATTCCGATGAATTCGGTCTCGGATATGAATTTTTCCAAACCAAAAATCGATCTGGATTCTGAATTCATGAGCGATTTAGCGGAAAAAATTCGGCAAGCATAGTTTACCCTCTTTTTCTTCCCGGATTAGCAGATAGATAAGCCTTCCATGAAGAGAAGGACTCCTTTTCTTTACTTCCTCCTTGAAAACCGTGGCAAACTGCTGCTGCCAAAGCGTCTGAAGCATCCAAGCTGTCAGGAGTCTCTTTGAGCTGAAGAACGGTTTGAAGCATTTTCGCAACCTGTTCCTTTGAGGCGTTTCCGTTTCCGGTTACGGACTGCTTTATTTTTCGCGGTGCGTATTCGCAATAAGGCATGTCGCGACTCAACGCCGCGGCTATAGCCACCCCTTGGGCCCGGCCTAGCTTCAGCATGGACTGAACATTCTTGCCGAAAAATGGCGCCTCGATAGACAGTTCATCGGGATGGAATTCGTCAATCAATGACACCACCCGGTCAAAGATCTTTCTCATCCGAACGGCGTGGTCGGGATATTTGCCCAGTTTAATCACGCCGTAGCCCAACATCTCAAAGCGTTTTCCATCCACCTTGATGATCCCATACCCCATAATATTTGTCCCCGGATCCATGCCCAAGATGATGCGCTCCTTCTTCAAAACATTACCTTTAATGGCTAAATGTATAAAAGAGTTTCCATAGCCCTAAAGAACCCCAAGGTTTCCATTTCTCTTCGTTTGGCAACACTTACTCTATTGGGCTCTCTGGCGTGGTACAAATTACAAGAACTCGACTTGACCACGGCGTGGCTGGATGTTGGTCTCTTATTGCCTCTTTTAATTGTGGCAATGCTTTCGATTGCCAACCTGTCAAGTGAAACGTCAAAATATCGACTTCTATTGGGTCAGACTCACATTGATTTCTCCACGGCTTTCCGCTCTGTGATCGCGGGCATGAGCGTAGGCATCTGGACACCGAATCGAGTAGGCGAGTTCGTCGGTAGAATGAGATATGCACCGCAAGGCGAAAAGAAGAAATCAGCCGGAGCCACCGTTGTCGGGTCCCTTCTTCAAGGAACGGTTACCATTCTCTTTGGTTGTATCGGCTTGGCATTTTTTGATTTCGGTATTGATATTCCGCTGGATATAAATTTAATAGTCCCTGTGGGCTTGTCCTTTGGTATCGCAATGCTTGTTGTTTTTCGAGGTGGACCTATTGCTGACTTTCGGCGAAAGCACTTTGAAATACGGAGATCGAATGTCGTGGTCGCAGCCGTTTGGGCAGCAGTGCGCTATGCAGTCTTCTGTACTCAATTCGTCATCTTGCTTTTCGCTTTTGGGTTCAACGGCACCCTTATCGAGGCCTATTCGGGTGTTTTCTTGCTATACGCCATCCAATCCTATATCCCGGGCTCTTTTTTATCCGAGCTCGGAGTGAGAGAGGTGTTGTCGGTTCTGTTTTTCGCCTCTTATTTCAACAATCCAATAGGAGCCCCTTTGGCTGCCTTTTGTTTATGGACGCTCAATATTGGTCTTCCCATTTTAAGCTGGTCATTGTATTCAGGAGTAAAAAAGTTGGACGCATAGCATGTATATTTTGGTCTTAGTGCTAAGCCTCTACTTCTTTTTTTTGCTATATGCCTTGGCTCCTGCTGCAGATCATGAGGTTGGTGGAGTGCCAAAAGAAATCGATGGCCTCTCAATAGTTGTACCTTTTCGTAATGAAGCCAAAAATTTACCCGAGCTTATCTCATCTCTGGAAGATGTCAATTTTGCTTTTCCCGTCGAGTTTATTTTTATCAACGATCAGTCTCAAGACAATTCCGTGTCGATCGTTGACAGTTTCAATCAATCCCGAATTATTTCAACCAATAGGGAAGGAAAGAAATTCGCTATCCTCAAGGGGTTGGATGTGGCCAATTATCAGTGGGCGCTCACGCTCGATGCAGACGTAAAGATCACACAGGATTTTGTTTTTGCTCTACAAGCGTTGGATGTCAGCCATGCCAAGATGTTTTTATTTGCGCTAAGTCCTCAGCATCGGCCCGGACCTGTGTCGGCATTTTTCGATTTAGAATTTATAGCTCTTCAATCCATTGGTATTGGGATGGCCCAAAAAGAAAACCCAATTCTCTCGAATGGTGCCTGTCTTCTCTTTGAGAAAAAGGCTTTTGCGGAAGCGAACAGAGAAAGAACCGATTACCACATTCCTACGGGCGACGATATTTTTGGGATGTTTGCCATTGCGGATTTATATGGCTCGCACGCCATTGAGGTAGCTGCAGCATATCCACTCGTATCCGTCTCTTTTCCCGAAAAAATGACGACCTTATTCCAACAAAGGTCCAGATGGATTTCTAAAACACTTGATGTACCCGACGGCAAATATCGAGTCCTTGCATTTATGATGGGGCTTATACATTTGATGCCTCTTGCTGTATTTCTCGCTCTTTTTTTTGGTCTCAACCGGGTCGATGCCGTCTCGCTTTTATTCATAAAATGGTCGGGAGAATGGATATTCTTTTGGGTGGCAACCAGGAACTTTCAACGCAGAGACTTACTTTTATTTCTCCCATTGTCTCAACTACTGTATCCTATCTATACATTTGCGCTAATCGTTTCGGGAGTTCGTAAAAAAATCCTTTTCAGGAAATCAGAGCTTAATGCAGCAGGATAAATCAGAGTCACCTTTCAGGAAAAGCTGGAAACAATTCAAGCGAAATAAGACCGCGGTTTTCGGACTACTGGTCATTCTGGCGGCAGTTCTGATTTCGATTTTCGGTGCCCTGATTCGCCCCGACTCCTCTCCCGATGCCAATAGCCAAAACCTCAGCTTGGCGAAAAAAGGAATCGGATTCACCGTCGATGTGATTGAGGTAAGAAAGAACAAGGTCGCCCCTGAGACCTCAGTATTTTCTTCACTCTTCTTTGGCGGCTTTGAGTCACCTGATCAAAACGTCCCTATCCATCGTGCTGAAATCAGTCGTGATTCGCTGGTAGGATTTACTTACGGCGGAGCTGACGATATAAGCGGTGAACCATTTGAATACCACCTGGCCGATGTGGTTTTTCCGCTGAAAGGGTCAGTTTCAAAAAGTGGAGGGTACTACGAATTTCAAACCGTGGAAGGAGAATCGGTGAGAATTGACAGGGAAGAACTTTTGGAGCAAGTGGAAGACCGGATCGGAACAAAGACTTTCTATTTCGGGACGGATAAATTCGGTCGGGACTTGCTGAGTCGATTGATGGCAGGGACGATTATTTCCCTTTCCGTTGGTCTCATTTCCGTGTTGATTTCTCTTTTGCTTGGCGTTACTCTAGGTGCCATAGCGGGTTATTTCGGAGGAAGGATAGACGATTTGATCATGTGGTTGATCAACGTGGTATGGTCAATTCCAACATTATTGCTTGTAATCGCCATCACCTTCGCTTTGGGCAAAGGTTTTGTTCAAGTCTTCATAGCCGTGGGGCTTACCATGTGGGTCGAAGTAGCAAGAGTGGTCCGAGGACAAGTGCTTTCGGTCAAGAACCTTGAATTTGTCGAGGCGGCCATGGTGCTGGGGTATTCCAACCCTCGAATCATTTTCAATCACATTGTTCCAAATGTTATGGGACCCGTCATTGTGATCTCAGCGGCCAATTTCGCGTCTGCCATTCTACTGGAGGCAGGATTGAGTTTTTTAGGCATCGGAGCGCAAATCCCGATGGCCTCATGGGGTCGAATGATCAAAGATCACTACCCCTACATCACTACAGACTTGGCTTATCTGGCCATTCTCCCGGGGCTGTGCATCGTGGTATTGGTTTTGGCTTTTATGCTCGTGGGCAATGGCCTTCGCGAAAGCTTCGATAAGCGATCTGCCTAGAAAATGAGCAATCCCGCAATGTAAATTAGCGCTGCTATCAGCATAAAGTAGACGGTGAAAGGCAAAATCTCTTTAGCCTTCAACCCTGTGATCGAGAGGAGAGGCAGCGCCCAAAATGGTTGGAGCATATTGGTGATCTGATCGCCGTATGCCATGGACATAATACTTTTGCCAAGGTTTAGTCCCATTTGCTGGGAAGCCTCGACGATAATCGGACCTTGCACCATCCACTGACCGCCACCACTCGGCACCAGAATATTCACAAACCCCGCCGAGAGAAAGGAGAAAATGGGATAGGTGGTTTGATTTGATATGGAAACGAAAAAGGCCGAGATCTCGCCAACGATTCCCGCTCCTTTCATCATGCCGAGAATTCCGAAGTACAGCGGAAATTGAATCAAAATCCCTGAAGCTCCGCCAATGGCATCTTCCACCGCTTCAGCAAATCGACTGAGGTTGCCGTGTGCAATCAGCCCCAGCCCCAAGAAGGTGGTGTTGATGAAATTCGGATTGACAAAGTTGCCGTCACCCGATTGAATGGAATTGGTGGCTATTGCCGTTGCCGTGATGAGAGCGGAAAGTCCGAGAATCATTGACATGGCAGGGTGAAAATCGAGCTTTTCAGCAAATCCTTGAGCTGCTGAGTTGCGCTCTTTCTTTTTAAAATGGTGCAGAATATAATGCGTCGATATGCTGTTTTTCCCTATCGCATAAGCGCTAAATGGCAAGACTAAAATCAGCGCCAGTGATACTGCGAGGTTCATCGGTGAGAAAACAGTCTCGCTAAACCCCACGGCCGAGGGTAGGATACTGAGATCTATCGACTTACTTCCTTCCAAAAGAGAAGCCAAATGTCCTTCTTCAGCTACCTTGATAGTTGAGCTTCCCGAAATTCCGCCGTGCCAAACCAACAGACCCGTATAGCCGCACGCACCAATCAACGGGTAGTTGATCTTATGGCCTTTTTGCACAGCATATTCTCCAACTTTTCTGGCAAAAATTGCCCCGAAAATCAGAGCGAGCCCCCAATTGATCAAGCCCAAAATAACACAAGCCGCCGTAACGATGGCGGCAGCTCTTGCCGTGGTGTCACAATACTTTGTAGCGCGCTTGATAAAGTCATCCACGGGCGGAGCCAATGCCAGCACATGGCCCAAAATCAATATGAGCATCATCTGGTAAGCAAATACCAGAAGGGGCGCATTCCAAATGCCTTCGTACCAATACCCCACCACTTCAACTCCATGAGTTAAGAAGCCGGTACCTGAAGGTTTAAAAAATAAGACAGCTGCCCCAAAGACAGCGAACGTTAGAACTACCGCCAGGGTAAAAGGCGAAGGCAGCAAATTGTGAAACGCACGCTCAAAACGACTGGCAAA
>Ga0102943_1002360_pt1 | contig 11131 bp, 8 predicted proteins | sample SalPonC_black_MG_FD_78174 | JGI IMG/M metagenome (GOLD analysis project Ga0102943, IMG submission 78174) | Salt pond soil microbial communities from South San Francisco under conditions of wetland restoration - Salt Pond MetaG... | ecosystem: Environmental > Aquatic > Marine > Intertidal zone >...
CTATGTGAGTCAAATGCCAAGAGAGATTGGACATGGCCTACGAGATGACGAACGTCTTCAATACTCGCTACAACCCTTCTTTTTTAACTCTGTGTAACTAAATGACTAAGTAACTAAGTAACCAAGTGGTGCTGAGATCTAGTAGGATCTGATTTATGAAGTGATTCCTGAAGTGAATAAGCTATTTATTGACTCACCCATACATTTTATCGAAGATTTTTGAAAAAAATCAAGACCGACCTTTGCCAAATGGTCTAAATTCCCAAATAAGGAAGGTGTTAATGTGCTCAACTTTATGCCAAGAAATGGGGGTGGGGGACCCCTTCAATCTATCGAAGATTTTTGAAAAAAATCAAGACCGACCTTTGCCAAATGGTCTAAATTCCCAAATAAGGAAGGTGTTAAATGGGGTCAACTTTATGCCTAGAGATGGGGTGGGGGACACCCCTTCAATCTATCGAAGATTTTCAAAAAAATCGAAACCGACCTTTGCCAAATGACTTAAATTCCCAAATAAGGAAGGTGTTGAGTTGTGACTTATAATTTTATCAAAATAATATATTTATAATTTGAAGATATATTAAAAGTTGAAAAGTTTTTTTAAGAAAATATTTTTGCCTCCGATAGATTTTATCGAAGATTTTTCAAAAAAATCGAAACCGACCTTTGCCAAATGACCTAAATTACTAAATAAGGAAGGTGTTAATGTGGTCAACTTTATGCCTAGAAGTTGGGTGGGGGACCATTGTCAGTAAGGTTATTTATTTCAAAAATGGACATTGAGTCTAACATATGGCACACCAATCACAGTCATCCGAACTACTACTGCTACCACTGCTTTTGTTATTGTATTCACTGTCGTTGTTGTTCTTGTTGTTGTAGTTGTTGTTGTTGTTGTTGTTGTTGTTGTTGTTGTTGTTGTTATTTCCATAATCACTTAGTGGGAATTTATGACCAGCCTCACTCCCAGTTGGTGTGATTTCAGTTGAGGGCTTTATTGGAGTATTTTTTTTACGGAATAGGCTGACATTTGTTATTGACTTTGAAAATTCAAAATCAGTGTCTGGGTTATATTTTTTGCTCAAGTAGTAATTGTAATCGGTTGCTTCCTCCAATACTTTTAAAAATAAGTCATCCACCCCTATGTTTTCTTTGGATGAAGTGAAAAATGTATTGTCCTTGGTTGGTTTACATATATGGATATCAGAATATTCATTCAACTTTGATAGTTTTTTCCTCTCTCTGTTTTCATTGAAAACAAGCTTTGCGTCTGTTTTAGTACCCACGTAAAATATAGGCATTTTATCAAACACTTGTAAGGCTGAATCGTAGTTACCTTCTGTATTCATGCGAGGCTTGGATTGTGTTTCTATTATAGTGTTTCGGTAACTGTTCAAAAGGCTGCAGTAATTCATCAAACTGTTCAAACTTCCATTTTTCAATTTCTTGGATCCATGGGTGGAAATTGAAGATTCACCATCACTGTTGGAGGATTCCAAGCTCTTCTTATCATAATTTTCTCCAGTGACATCATATATCATAACTATCGCATGTGCAGAAGCTACAAAATCTAATCTACAAGAGGTTGATTCTAAGCCCCCCTCTAAGTCCCTGTAAGTTACATTTGTTAAAACACCATCACAAGAAACTATATTTTGATGTAATTTCATGTCTTTAGTTCTAAACCACGAATCTTCGCTATAAGGCACGTCATAGAATCTATTCCACGTGAATCGAGTGCATAAACTAGTTTTCCCAACGCCAGTGTTGCCTATAAATACAATGTACAACCATCTTTCACCTATCGTTTGTAAAGTCAAGGGAACTTTCACTATTCGTTGCGGGGGTGCTTTGATTAAAGCTTTTTTTACATTGTTATGTGCAACCGGGCTCCTTCTAACATCATCCCTGGTGCAGTTGTTACCTCTGTGGCTTTCTCTGTTGTTGTGACAATTCATTAAGGTGCTTTTAAGAAGAGTTGAATTATCAATTTGATTCTTAGATTGACTTTTACTGACAAGTACTCCGGCATGGCTTTTACTTCTACCTCTTTTCCGTCTTTTATTGACACTAGACTTAGGGCCTTTTTTGTGCCTCTCTTTTTCGTTAGAATTACCATCACTGCTATTATGATCTCTACCATCATTTCTATTAATGGGCACGTCTTTACCACTCATTTGTCCGGGAATGTCATTATCCAGGGTTTCTTTGGGTTTATTGGGTGTATTTTTAGACTTTTTCATTATACTCTTTAAACTACTGGCTCGTTTTGGAAGAGATGAATATAAACTCTCAGAGGAAGATTCACTTTCCATGGACTTTTCATCTTCTTCTTTATAATCCAATAGAAAATTATTAAGTTCATATTCGCCATTTACTAGCTTATATCCATCCAATTGTTTAAAAGCAATCCTGACTGAGTTTCTATTATTACTGTGGTTACTATTCTTTGCCTGGAGCATGGCTCGTGTATTATTTTTAGCCTTGTTTTTAAGGCCATTTAATCTACTCACTGGTGGTCTTTTATTGGTGTTGAAATTCATGAATCTGTCACTTTGGTTTACTAAATGTGTCAAATTTACTAATGGCGTCGCTACAAAAAACTTAAATGGGAGTGGTGTTATAATAATAGCAATTAAATATGTCCTTTTAAAATAAACATTTATTGATCTAAAGTTTAAAATAAAATGAATGTTGCGCACTGTGCATAATGTTAATAAATATTTTTTAGATCACTCTCTACAATTTTTTGTATAGTTAGGTTTTTTATATCGTCAGGTAATTCAGATTGATTCACATTGTTCATGGATAATGATATAATCAATGCATGTAAAGATAATTTGAATAAACCTTCCTCTGATTCGCTTTCGGCGGCATGCTTCACCGATGAATTGGAGTAAAAAAGATCAGGTAAGGAGTCTTCATCTATTTTTGAAGCTATTTGTGGCCTTTTCATTTCTAATAGCTCCTTTATTGGTAATTCATCATCTATGAGAACTTTATGGCCTTGATTGGTCATTTGGTGTTGTTGCAAATTGGTTTGGATATGTCTAGTGAGTGGTTTTGTTGTGCGGCCTACCACGATGTGATTTTTTATTTAAATAAAAAAAAAACTTTTTATTTAATTTTCAATTAAAAAAAGGTATAATGTTTAATACTTAAAGAGATAGAAACAGAGAAGCTACTGGCTTGAGGTTTTTGAATCGTTTAGTTTGTAATCAACCACTTAATCAATTGAATTTTAATGGAGGTTGAAATGGAAGGCCAAGCAATGACAGGAACACTTAATAATGAGGTGTCTATAGATGGGAATAATCATCACACGCCCCAACACGGGTGCTTAATTCATGGGAAGGCCTATGAAGTCGTACCCGAAGGGCTTTATAAGACCAACACGTTTGGTAAACTTGAAAGAGTAAAAACACTGTCACCACAAACAGTGTCCTTTATAAAAGACAATCCAAATTGGATGTCTTCTCCTGAAAAAAGGAGAGAGGTTTACAATGACCCTGCTATTAGATTATGTCATAAAGAGGTTAGGGATATTGAATTTGACAAGCTACCACTAATTAAAGAACATTCTGATAGGCATCAAATAGGGAACATATTGAGTGGTAGTTTGAATTCAAATGGGTTTATACAAATAACTGCCAGTATTACTGATCCAAAGATCATGAATAGCGTAAAAAATGTAGGTAAGTTGAGTAGAGGTGCTTTTTCCATAGGTTATGGGGCTAAACTATCAAATGACGGTAATTATACTGTGGAAAATAAAGTCATTGAAGAAATATCATTGGTGGAGAAACCGCTGTTTAAAAATTGTGTGGTGGATGTGTATGCATCCGAAGTTCTTCCAGATAGAAAAGAGGAAAAGAGGGAGTTGCCATTTCCTACTAGAATCAGAGTATTTTGCGGTGTGGACGAGGGTGATGGTGGTGATGGTAAAAATACTAAGGAAACGGAATCTAATACTGCAACTCAAAAGATGAATACTACCGGAAATGATATTCCCAGTACAAGGGGTTCCAATACTAGTGCTGGTGAAAGCGGGCCCAATATAAATAAAAAAGCAGATGTTGGGGAAAGTGATAATAATGCACGAGGTGATGTTTTATTAAAAAAAAATAATAAAAATATGGAATTAGATGAAGATAATACAAAAACAAGTAATTTAATTAAAGAAAAGGAAGTTACGGAAGTTGGACAACGAGTCGACTCTACAATGGACAATACATCGACTGGGGAAAATGCAAATCAGGATACCGGGTTGAATTCAAATGCGGGCATGGAGAGAGGAGATGACTCTTTTAAAAGAACTACTGAAGTCCGAAAAGATGCCAGTGACGTTAACGATTCGAACGAGGCGCCCCAAAAAGAACATAGATCGAAAGCTCCAGAGAAAATGTCTAAGAGTGAGTTATTGGCGGCTCTTGCACAGCAGAGAATGGAAAATGAAGAGAGGTCAAAGTTTTTTGAATTGCATAAAAATGATTTAGCAGAGATAAAGGAGAAAAAGCAACGAGAATTGAATAACATGATTGAAGGAGCTTTAAAAATGACAATTGATGAAGATGACGTGGGTGGTGAGAAAATGGATGAAATCAAGGAGAAATTTGGATCAGTGGAAAGTTTCTTAAAAGCTGCCAGTTCTAGTGACCAACATAAAAGTGTTGTTGATTTTTTTAATTCAGCCATAGAGAATAATAATAAAAAAACAGAAGAATTAAATAAATTAAGATCAAAACTAGAAGAATACGAGAAAGGTGGTGCTAATAAAACCAACACGCAGATGCAATCTAATCAGCATCCATACCAGAGTAATAATTATCAACAACAGATGCAAGCAAATTACCCATACGGAAGACCTCAACAACCTTTGCAAGAAACGGTTAAACCTGGGTTTAATTTTTCTTCAAATACATTCGGCATGCCCAACTCATCATCTAACGTGAATGACTTGTTGATCAAAGCCTCGGACAATTATAAGAAAAGATCAAATCATACCACTTTCTCTGGTGATAGAAATCACAGTAATGAATACGAAAGTGGTCATTTTTCTAAAAAGCCCAAAAAGGAGAAGAGGATAGAAACTAGGAGAGTGAATCCCGAGTCTTGGACTGAAAGTGATTATGTTCACGTCAGTAAAGGTTTGTGTGGTCTATTGGAGTGCAATGGTTGGGCTAACAGACAGGAAAATGACCCAATTTACATCAGATGTAGCGAACAATTGGTTGCCAAAACAAACTACGATGTAAAAAATGATGACATGTCAACAATCACCAAAGTTTTTAACAGCTTCTCGCCGGACCCAAGATTCAAAATGCCCACACATCGCGAAATAGGCGGTACTTATTGTTTAAAACAAAAGACTGAGAGAGATCCAAACAGCTTCATCATAAAGGCTAGTGAAGATCCCTTTGAATTCAACCCCGTGGACCAAATACCGGAAAAAAGACTGGCTGAATTGAAAGAGATGGTCTCTTTACCACTGTATGCAACCACCGGGGCAAGCGAGAATAGCATATTACAAAAGTTATGCATTATGGACAAAATGTCACAAATGATGAATGGCTTGGGAAGCATAGCCATGCCTGTTAAAATGTAGTCAACCATCAGTGTTATAAATTAAATCCATTAATCTATCAAAGTTTCAAAATAATAAAAATGCCATTTTCCTAATTTGTTTATTGAGGGTTTGTATTTAAAAGTTATTATCATCCGATTGTGATATTGGATCTCTATTAGTGTTGTGCATCAGCATATATTCATAAGCTACCATAGATATAATAGATGAGAGAAAAAAAGCATCAAATAGGGTCAATATCAAACCCTTTCTAATTGCAGAGGCTACATTAGATGCATTTTGCAATTCAGTACCATCAAAGTCCACATCAATTGTAGATACAGTACATATGAAGAATATGACAAACAGTAGTGTACATATGCCAAATAACGGCCAGCTCCTGTAGGCGTTAATGACCGCCGTCTTTAAAAGACTTGAATTGCACCATAGTAGTACATTAGAGGTTATTTTTTTAGTAAAATCCCAGCATTGGGATAGACATTGACTCACATCCTTTTTAAAATCACTGTCATTTTGAGTCGTTTTTTGTTTTTTATCACGCTCGTCATAACTTGACTTGCTATCACTACTTTCATCGCTGTTGCTATCGTTGCCATCACCATAGTATCCACTTTTTCCAAGATTTATGGTCACTGAATCATTTTTGTTAAAGGTTTCTTGATCAGAGAGTTCGTCCATTGGCTGTTGATATTTAAAATAGTATGGGTTACTATCACCGCTTAACTGGTGTTTTTGCCCGTGATGTAAGATTATAAAAATACATTTTTAATAACAAAATAATAATAATATTTTATATTACGTACAAAAGAAATATTAGTTTTGGATTATAAAAGACAAGTTCGAATAATGCTCACCAACAACGTCGCCGTCATATATCTCGCACTACTATTCGCCGTCACTGTATTTGCAGCTGATGGAGATTGCTGGGTTGGAAGAAATGGTGTAAATACACAAGATGTACTCTATCATATTGAAGAAATTTGCTCCGGCGATTCATTTGTTTGCCAAAGATTGGATAATACTATAATAGATCTGAAAGAAATGTCATGTGCCCTAAAAAGTCTCTGTTTGAGTGAACAAGAAGCAGTAAAAAAGAATGCCTCGTCGTGGACGAACGTTATTTGTTGTGACGAAGATTTGTGCAATGGCTATGATGGTATTGGTGAGACAGCTGGTTTGCAAAATGCTGGTAGCGCAGAAAAAGTAAACCCGAGCCTTATGAGTGGAATAATAGTCGCGGCTTTTACTATTGGTATACTATCTATTTAGTTTGTGTAGACAAGAAAACACAATAAAGTTCATTTCTTCAATGAGTTAGTTTTTTATTTATAACATTGTGGTTTAAGTGAGTAAATGAGTGAATTAATAATGTACATTTACAAGTTGATGGTGGTTGAATAAAGTTTAATGTATAAACAGTAGCAGTGCTGATATTGATGCCACGAGCGCGATGTTTATAGAATTGATGGGGCTGGTAGAGCCAATGGTTCCATTATATACCATTTGCCCAGGATATGCATTACAATAATCGTGGAAACAGCACTCTATTTCCGTCCAAACGCTCTCGTTGACCCCAACGGTTTGATATTCAGATAGACAATAATCTAGGGTGGAGCATGACATTTCGTAAAGATTTGTATAGTTTTCGTAGTTTCGTTGACATACTAAATGTACTCCATTACAGGATACTCTTTTTGGAGGGTAATTAAAAGCTGAGGGATTATTACTTCCACTCCAACAATATTTTGTCCCATTTCCAGCAACTTGTGAGTCTTGGTTTAAAGCTAGCACAGAGAGTAAAAGTGAATTAAATATTAAAAACCACTTCATAGCGAACATCCAAAGTATTCTTTTTTCACCCCTTTCTATTGGCTCAACAGCTTTACAATATGACGTTGGTTTTTTATTTAACCAACTCCATATATTTAATTATTGTAAAATGTGAATGAACACACCTATTTGTCTATTTTTAAAAAATAGTTATTTTTCAATTCAATTTAATGAAGTTTATATAATAATTAGACTTTACTAAAGATATTTAAAGAAGTGAGTGAGTAAGTGAGTGTTGGATTTATAAAGTATTTTATTAAATTGAACCCAGGAGTTGCAAATTATCGACTATGGATGAAAGGGGAAGAACAATTTCCAAAAGGGTATTAACACTGAATTTGACTGTAATTTATACACACCAGGGATTCAAATGTGATTTTCCATTAAGGTTGTTAACTGCTATTAGTAGCCATCCGGGATTGGATTGTAATGTAGTTGATGTCATTATTTACAATAAAGATCACGTGCTTGGTACCGAGTCTAACAAAAAACACACCTCACTGTTGGAATACTGTGAAAGTATATTCATAAGGGACTTTGAAGGAAAGAATGAGTTTAATAATTCACTGACTAAGCCCGAAGAGTATAGAATAACATTTAAATACAACCTACAACTTAAAATAAAATATACCTGTGGACGATTCCCATTGGATGCTGCAATTATATTTCAATTAGGGTTGAGCATTAAAAATGATTATGGTAGAAGGTGTACTAGAGAGGGGGGTATGTGCTATGTGACATTGCTGGAATTACTCAGTAATGCTAATTTAAGTGAAATCGAAGGAGGAGGAGGTGATAGAACATACTATTCCTTAAGGCCGCTGTGTTGTAGTGCTGCCAATTATAAGGAGAAACGATGGATCGGGTCTTTGGCCATTGCATTAAATAAAGGAGCTAACACCAGGGTTGGGAATACACCATTGGTGAATAAAAAATACAAACACCTTTACGAGAAGCTTGGTTGCGGTTTGGAGACTAACGACTTGATAGTGGGTATTGATAAACCAACTAATGGTGGTATAAATAAGGTTAGTTTTGATTTTCTTGAACATCTTTTTGGCGTCAAAATGAAATACCCAACTGACCAGGCCTATAAAAACATTTTTGGTGAATCTACAAAGAATGAAGTGGTTACAAAGGCTTTGGAAAATAGAAATTCCTTTATTAGTAAATCTGCGTGGCACGCCAACTTTTTGAAAATAAACAACCAGGACCGATTGATATTTGTTGATTTAAAAAAAACCTCGCATATGAAGTGTCCCTTAGCACCAATGGATGCTTGTGTATGGCAAGAATATGAACCCTATGGCTTAGATTATTATTACAAAGATGATGTATTGAACTCTCTTTTGGTTTCAGGGGAGTATGAAAGAAATGAACTTGTTGAGAATAGCGGCCCTGTGTTTTCAATAAACCAAAGATACATAAAAAGGTACATTGGTGAAATGACTGAAAGCAAAAAAGCGGTTAATGGGGTCGATAATGTAGAGTCTAGACTAAGATCGGATCAGAACAACGCGTCGTGGTGTGATTTAGGTGGTAAGATGTCTGACTGGTTTTTGAATTTTAAAAAACCAGGCACTGGTAATAGATTATACCTGCCATTTTATACCTTTTTAAAAGTACCAAGTGTGAAGACATATGCAGGGTTTTGGAAAAATACACTGAATGTTCTCATAAGGAGGGAAGAATTTAAAGATTATGATTCATTCAAGACCTATTTCTTCCATCATGAGACCAAACCTTATACCAGAGCAATGTACGCTTTCAAGCTGATATGCTTGTACCCACAGTGTTTTGAATACCTGAGTGATTTTTCTGTAAAATATCAAAATGGAGCCGGACACAAGATGGTCAAGAGGGAAGTGGAGCAATTTTGGAATTGTTTAGTATCCATGGTGGCTGATTGTGAAGACAGTTCATTGGGCATATACCAATCGTACCTTACATTTGTTTTAAAACCTAGTGGTAAGACACTTCTAGAACAAACTCAATGCCCGATATTGTCTGAAATGAGAAGAATACTATTGCACAACTATGTTGTATTTTTAAACATCGAAGGTGTTCATTTATATAAACAAACCAATAATGGCCAGAGGACAAAGAAACACGACCAAAAAGGGAATGGTAGTATAAATTTAGACTACTATGAACACACCGAAGGTATAAATTCAGCACATGCAGCCGTTAAATTGTTGCCAAAATTATACTTTGAAAGGTGCGTTAATAGAAGTATGGCACACCTTGGTAGAGTGGCGGTGTTTAACGATGCTTGTAGTAATGGCAAATGCTGTACTTGTGAGTATCACAAATACCCCGTGGACATATATAATGATGATTTGGACATTTTATTAGGAGAGGGGACTTCAAAGCTATCCACGGGGTTTGAAAAGTCCTGGTGTAAATACAAATGGTTTGAAAAAGCAATGGCTAGTAGCTCATTAATCAATGATGTTACAAAAACCACCATTTATCCAAAGAAGAGAGGTTCTAATTTTTACAAAGCTGTCTTTTTTGGCATCACTCCTTACTTTTTAAATGACCACGGCGTTTCGACATTCAAATACTGTCGACCCATAGACGATTGCGCAAAAGTCAACACTTATGTTAAAAGAAATTACAAGTTTCTAAAAGGAGTTTCTTATGTACAATTGTGTCATAAGGACGAAAGAGTTATGATTTTACCTGTTGGTGAATATCATGATATTGACCAGGTAAAAAAAGATAGTTGCGAGCGACTGATGAAAGACTTTAAGTCTTGTAGGTTTATAAAGTTCAACGAAAGAGAATCTACAGAAGAGATGGAAAAGATAGTAGAAAAAGAATCACCTTATAGAATGAAAGCTAAAAAAATTGAGAAAGTACAACCCATGGTTGATATTTTGCAAAACAGAACTAACTATGCACTTTTGAATCAAATGTCTTATCCACCATCATCAGAAGTTCTCAACTTCCCTTACAATATGATAATTGACGACACTCTCCACAAACTGGACAAAAATAAAGAAAGACTAGACTCATGGGTCAAGGAGATGAATGTTAAATTTAACAAGCCCGGGGCGAAGACAGCCCGAAATGGACGTGATGCATGCAACACAAATTTAAAAACCTCTTATCTCTCATATAGTAGTGATGAATATAAAGGGGGACATTATAACCTATTTGTGGACAACTATTATATAACTGATTCATTTTTAAAATTGATTGAGAGTACGCTAAAGAATGGATTGGTAGATTTTAATCATACCCGGGTTGGAATACTGACCAAAGTTGTGTTGGAAGAACTTTCCAATGATGTGAGGATATGGAGAATTACATTTTATTTAAAATAAATTAAACACTGTTACATTTTCTTTTTGTCAGCCTTTTAATTCAACAGTTTTTAAATACGCGTAGTAGTAGGTCCAATCAATCTTATTTCATTTTATAAAATATAATAATTGCACGTGGGCGAGAGATATTGTATATTTATATTTTATTATATTTATTGGAGTTAAAAGCCTGTATTTTCCTTAAAGCAACGCCTCTTGGATGACTGAAACTCAGAACATGTATTCATTTAATGACGAGATGGGTGAGGATAGAGATGGTAATGCTCGCGAGGTCTGTGGTTTGAAATGGCATGGGTTAAGTCAAAGTCAGACGGGGTTGTTACAGTCCATTGACTTATCAAACAAAAACACTGACACTGATTCTTCTCATTCAAGAAGCGAAGAA
>Ga0102943_1002363_pt1 | contig 11121 bp, 10 predicted proteins | sample SalPonC_black_MG_FD_78174 | JGI IMG/M metagenome (GOLD analysis project Ga0102943, IMG submission 78174) | Salt pond soil microbial communities from South San Francisco under conditions of wetland restoration - Salt Pond MetaG... | ecosystem: Environmental > Aquatic > Marine > Intertidal zone >...
ATGGCGGAGAGGGAGGGATTCGAACCCTCGGTAGGCTTTCACCTACACATCCTTTCCAAGGATGCGCAATCGGCCACTCTGCCACCTCTCCTGTTTACCTGACGTGTCGGCAAATCTTCAGGCCTCCTGGGTGGTAGTCAATGTCATTCGCTGCAAATGCGCGAAAATTTTTTCAACGGCCCTACAAGCGTAGGGCGCCCGTTCACGGGTCGCCATGAACCAATGCCCGTTGCTTCAATATTTACAACTGCATTGTCGAAAACCACAACACCTCGTGAATATCAGCCATAGGCTTCCGCGGCATTTCGCGAGCGAAAGCCCTACAAAAAAATACGCACCCAGTTATGGTACAGATCAGTGCAGGTGACCGCCATCAACGCAGTGCCTGCATACAGCTGAAAAGAAAAAATTGCCGGTATTTCATCAATTTAAAGCTGTATTTGCTCTTACATTTAACTTAGTGTCCTGACTCTTAACGCTCACATGTTTCGCCAATTACACATTTGCCTCTTTGTTTTCTTGTTGAGTTGGAGCCATTGTCTTTGGGGCAGTGGTTGGGTTGAAAGGAAAGGAGATAAAACGATCATCCATGTGACGGTTGACCGCCTTCCCGACCCCAATGACATCCGGCCGAGCAATCGTGCAGAATTGGCAATCGTCAGGAACTTTGAAAAGGATTTCCCAAAAATCTTCAAACAGCGCTATGCTGAGGAGTACAAGAATAATCCGCAAAAATATGGTGATTTCAATTGGGACAATGTCGAAGTTGCACTAAAACCGTTTACCGGAATAAAAATTGAAGGAATGGAAACCGATCTGATGGCAATCGCCGGAGGAACGGCTCCCGATATCCTCTATATCAATTTCCGTCGGTCGAGTAACTACATCGACAATGGCCTACTCTATCCCCTGGATTTACCCAAAGACAATTATTTCACCCGTCTCAGTCAGGAAGAAATCGATTTTCGCGTAAACCCAAAAATTCGCCCTGTTATCGACCGCGTTGGCCCCGATGGGGAAAAGCATGCCTGGGCCATGCCCGTAGGCGGTATGCTGGTAAGAGTCTTACTCTACAATAAGATCCTTTTCGATGAGAACGCCATTGAGTATCCGACTAAAGACTGGACGTGGGACGATTTACTCGAAGCAAGCCGCAAATTGACGGACCCGAGCCGGGGTGTCTATGCAACGACGTTCTTACCCGGCAAAGTGCAGTCATGGGATTGGATGAGTTTCCTGTGGTCTGCCGGCGGGGAAGTGATGAGCTACGATGAATCGACCAACAAATGGAGTCTCGAATTTGCATCGCCCGCCGGGGCCGTCGCACTCGACTATTATGTTCAATTGACAACCGAAAAATGGGTGGACGAAAACGGCACCACGCAACGTGGCTATGTGCTGCGCACCGTCGACGACTATGGCTCTAACTGGGACCTCAATAAAATCGGTATTTTCTTCGGGTATTTGGATGAGAAAATGATTGCGACGATCAATCCGGAAAAATACGGCATGGCACCGGTTCCCCTCGGTCCCACAGGTAAACGTGCTTCGGAGTTAAACAGTCAAATGTATGGACTGTTTTCGCAAATCAAACATCCCGCTATCAGAGATGCTGCCTGGGAATATCTTGACTACATCACGAATAAAGCCGCCATGGCGCTGCGCACAAAATACATGGTGGAAAGTGGATTCGGACAATTTATCAATCCAAAATATTTGGAAATGTTCGGTTATCCCGAGATCGTTCGCTTGTCGCCACCTGGATGGGCCGAAACATTTGAAATTGCCATCAATGCCGGCAAACCCGAAGTCTACGGCACCAATAGCAACTTTGCCTATGAAATGATGTCTGCGCCGCTGGAAGAAGCGATACAGCTGTCGCTCAAAGACGATCTGCCCGAAGAAAGGGAAGAACGCCTCAAAGTTTTTGAGAAACTGCTCAGCGATGCTCAAGAGCGTTCGCAAGAAGTCATGCTCGACCGGGTTCCTCCAGGTGAGCGGAAATTGCGCGACATCACTGCGTTGATTTTTCTGGTGCTGATTGGCACCGGCAGTGTGTTTGCATTTCGTTCGATCTACAACTCCTTCTCTCCGCCACCTCAATTTGATGATGAGGGGAATAACATTTCCACGAATTGGGGATTCAAACGCTATATTTGGGCATACATCATTCTACTGCCCGCAGTCCTTACCATACTGTTGTGGAAATACATTCCCTTGGGCCAGGGGTTGGTCATGGCCTTTCAAGAGTATTCTTTGCTGGGAGACTCTGCATGGATCGGTATCGAAAACTTTGGAGATGTATTGTTCGATCCACTCTGGTGGACATCTGTTTGGAATTCAGCGCGTTTTTCAGTGTTGGCCATTTCCTTGAGTTTTATACCGCCCATCATTCTGGCCATTCTTCTGCAAGAAGTGCCACGCGGTAAAGTATTCTTTCGCGTCATGTTTTATTTACCGGCCATTTTGACCGGCCTGGTAACCCTTGTTATGTGGAAGCAATTCTACGATCCATCGGAACGTGGAGGCCTGAATATTATTATTCGTAATACGCCCTCATTTGTATTCGTGCTATTGGGATTAATTTTGCTGTGGGGGTCGTGGAAGTTTGCCACCCGTTTACAGTTTCACAAATTTTACGTCACCAGTGTATTGGGCTATGCAGTGGGTATTTTCCTTTTCTTTACGATGATATCCTTAGTATTGCCCGTCCTTTTGCCGGAAAATGAGTCGTTTCTTGAGAGTATGTCACATATAACTTCACGATTGGGCGAGACCCAAACGGAACCTATCCGCTGGCTCACAGACCCCAATCATGCCATGCTGGCGATTGTCATTCCCATCGTTTGGGCACAGCTCGGTCCGGGTTGCCTGATTTATCTGGCAGCTCTAAAAAGCATCCCCAATGACCTTTATGATGCCGCAAACATTGATGGGGCCACCTTCATCGACAAAATACTGTTTATCGTATTGCCGTATCTCAGAGTCATTATCATCATCAATTTTATCGGTGCATTTGTCGGCTCCATCTACGGGGCAGCTGACAATGTCATGGCAATGACAGGGGGTGGCGCCAATACGGAGGTCAGTGATCTACACATTTTCTACAAAGCTTTTGTCTTCCTCAAGTTCGGACATGCTACTGCCATGGCGTGGATCCTCGGTTTCATGCTTATCGGCTTTACCGTTTATCAGTTGAAAATACTTTCCAGAGCAGAGTTTAAGACGGCTGATAGCGATTGAAGTCATCCTTTTGCAGCAGTCAGCATTTAGTTACCCATACTATCTTAAAAAATCATGGCTATCATTTCAGAAATCGGTCGCAAAGACACCAAAACACGTATGCTGATCGCTTCCATCTACGCCGTGTTGACCTTGGGTTCTATTACAATGGTCTATCCCTTCTTGTTAATGATCAGTGGGAGCACAAAATCGGGAGTGGATTCCAATCAGAGCCACATTATCCCGCGTTACCTGATCAGCGACGAAGCCCTTTACCGCAAACACATTGAGCGCTTGTTTAACGAGCGCTACAATACCTTGAAAATAGCTTACAATAATGAAGAGCATTCGTTCCGTGAGCTACCTTTACCGACATTTGATCATCCTAAACTCGTCGAACAGTGGGACCAATTTGTAGCCGATCCCAATTCAAACATTCCCCATTACAGTTACAATCTGGGTTATTTCCACGCTCCGGTTTCCCATCGCGTGATTCCCAAATTACTCAGCGAATTCCGCGACCATGTGAAACGAACGATCAGTTACGATATCTTGCAGGTAAATGCTCAACTCGAAACCATATTTAGTAACTGGAACACATTTGAAGTCGTTCCGCGTCCTTTTCTCTTAAGGGGCAATCTACCGAACAATGATAAGTTCAGCCAAACCTATCAAGCATTCAAGGTCCAACAAAATAAAAAATGGCGCACCTACTTGAGCACTCAAGGCATGTTCCGCAATTACCTGAAGAACCAGTATATCAAAATTGAGAATTACAACAAAACACACGATACTCAATACACGTCGTTTCATGCGATTCCAGTCGTGCGCAGCATTACTCAGATTCCACGAGACAAACTTTTGCAACGCAACGAATGGGAAACGTTTGTCAGATTTATCTTGAGTCACTTATGGCTCGAAGCAAGCGATGATGCGTCGCCCGCCTATCGCGGATATTTAAAAGCAAAATATGTGACGATCGAACATTACAATCGATCCTATGAAACGCAACTGACCAGCTTTGACTCCATTTCGATTCCGCGACGTATATTCCAGCGAGGCGTCGCAGCTGCTGATTGGAATTCGTTCCTGCAAGGGTGGGAAGATCCAGAAACAGGGACGAAACACATTATCGACATCGAACACATTTCGTTACACGGTATTGACTACGATTTCATCGATTTTTTGCGGAATCAGTACCCTTCGTTAGTGGATTTAAACCAAGCCATGGAAACACATTTCAAGAGTTGGAGCCAAATATCCATTCCGCAAAAGGAAGCTCATTTGAGAGATTTCCATCAACAAAAGGCATGGTTGCGATGGAACTTCACCATTCGCAACTACATCAATGTTCTCGAATACCTCGTTTTTCACGGTCGGGGACTGTATAACACCGTCATTTATTGTGCGCTTTCGGTACTATCGGCCCTCATCGTCAATCCGCTCGCAGCCTACGCCCTCAGCAGATTTAAACCCCCATCACAATATAAAATCCTGTTATTCCTGATGATCACCATGGCATTTCCGCCTATGGTCACCCAGATTCCCGTCTTTTTACAACTGCGCTCATTTGGCATGCTGAATACCTTTTTTGCGCTGATTCTTCCGACGCTGGCAAATGGATACTCCATTTTCCTCTTGAAAGGCTTCTTTGATTCACTGCCCTCCGAACTGATCGAAAGTGCGCAAATCGACGGAGCCGGTGAACTGACGATATTCTGGTCAATCACCATCGCGCTGAGCAAGCCGATTCTCGCAGTTGTCGCCCTCACCGCTTTTAATCAGGCGTATTCAGCATTTATGTTCGCTCTCTTGACCTGCCAAGATAACCAAATGTGGACCATTATGGTTTGGCTGTTTCAACTGCAACAGCATAGCAGCCAGGGAATTATATTTGCGTCACTGCTGATAGCCGCCATTCCCACTCTGGCAGTCTTCATATTCTGCCAAAATATCATCATCAGAGGAATTGTGGTTCCGGTCGAAAAATAAAATGCGCTGCACGTGCCCGTGCGTGTGAATCTGTCTTCACTAACTGACACCCTCGATCATCGCACAGCTAAGTATTTGCTAAACAACCCATTAGTTTTCTACCGGACACATAATTGCTCGTATAACTAAATACAACACTTACCTTAACAACATGCATAAAAATAAGCTTCTGTTCACCCTTAACCAGGGACCATCATTCCGATAATACCTATGCAAAATCTGAAAAAAGTATCAGATTCCTCTCAATATACCTGCCTATCGACTTTTCCATCGAAATTTTAGTGTATATATTTAAAGTTAGAACTACACACTCTCTAAGAATGAAAGCCTAATACCTCTAACCCTATGAATCTACCTAAGAATGCGAATCTACCCCTAATTGAAATCGTAATGGGCAGCTTGCTGCTCCACATCCTGGCACTCGTCACGCTGGGAGGCATCACCATTTATCAAAACACTGCACCGATATATGTCACTGAACTTGCAGCCGAATGAACTCTTTGAAGACAAAGAAGAGCAAAATTCGGCTGTTCAAGTTGGCTTAAAATTGAAAAAAAGTCAGGCAGTCACGATCCCCGTTATCCAGGTTGATGACCCATTGAGTTTAAATTCTCCAATATCGACCTCGACGCGATCGAAACCAAGACGCAGCTCCGCATCCCTGGATTCCGCGGTGAAGGAGCAGCGAGTCTTGGGCCCGTTAGAATCACAGAACGAGAAACCCTCGACCTTACTCGCTCAGCGGTAAACTTTTTGGCATTCGCTCGCAGGGTGAGCGCGTGTTGTTCGTGATAGACGCCTCCCAGTATATTTTGGAAGACAATAAAGGCGGCTTGGAAGCCTATTCAATCGTGAAGGACGAGATTGTCCGTATAGTAAATGAACTGGCTCCCGGCACCCTCTTCCAATGTGATGCTGTTTGCCGACGAAAATGTGCGTGCTTACTCGCAAACCAAGCTGCCCGCTACACCAGACAATCAAGAGAAGCTGCAAGCGTGGATTCAGCCGTTCAATACGAGTGCGAGCACTATTGGCGTAAGCACTAACATGCAATTGAAAAACAATGACATTGCTCCCATGATGGGAGACCTGCGGAATTGGCCTAAAGCTGTGCAAATCGCCCTCGAGCAAGAAGTGGATAACATGTTCTTACTCTCTGCTTCACGCTGGCAGTTTCATCCCAGAAGTCTACAGACGGAAACAGCGCTCAAAGAATGGCTTGAAGAACAAGACTGGGGTGAACGCACCGAAGCTCGCTGGCAAGAGAGACTCGCCGAAGCCGAGCATTGGTTAAACAATGAAAACCGCAAACGCCAGGACAAGGGCCTCGCACCCAGAATGGTGCCCGGTTTGGATATCATTGTCAGAGAATTTTTTCCAAGACAGCACATCAAACCGATGCCGGCGTATAATCCCGACGAAGTGCTCACCCACATCCGCAACGTCAACAAGCGCATCACAGCCAACTCAATCGATCTATGGCTGCAATCAATGTGGTCATCTTCCAAGGTGAGGATGAGCCGAAGACAACAGCTGACCTCGACCAATTTAAAGAGTTGGCATCCGACAACCGCGGGAAATTCCGCACACGTTACGGCTTTCAAGGGCTCAAAAATGTTACGAGAAACGCAGCAAGTTATAGTAAATTGTAAGTGCCCGGTATGACTTTTGCAGGTTTTAGGTATCCTGTGAGATGTGCATAGTTTAAAAGTGAAAAGACGCATGGCCCAACACCAACAGCCTCGTCTTTTTTCTTTGCAGCGCTTCTCCATGTCAAACTCAACATTTAACATCAAACTCCACTCTCCCTCTGGAACAGCGCCTGCCTTGTTGCGTAATATCAGGCCACACGACAAAGCCTGGTGCAAGGCGTTAGTCCCTGCTCTTCATCTTGTCGCTTCTGACCCTTAACGCCAAAGTGGGCTATAGTAATGCCATTTCCACAATGCGAGATATTCGGGTTAAAAGCGATCATTCCAGACAGGAACATCAAGGAATTCTGCTAGCGTTTCAGCATCTTTTATAGCATGCTTATAGCTGCCATGGTCGAATATGTTTATCCGGGAACGATCCTTCAGAACAAGGTTCAACTCATAGCTGTGATAGCTCTTCGAACCCCTACTTCCTGAGGAGGTGGAACAATATTCTTTGACCATTTGCAACGCCAGGATGTCGTCAAGCGCAACACATTCTTTTATGGCTGTTGGATCTGTAGCTTCCCGCGGAGATTTCCAACCTTTCCAGAAATATCCAGTGAATTGATCAAATACAACTGGCCTGAGAGCCCCCCATAACATCCACACACCCAATCCAGCGAATGGACCTCCAACTAAAAAAGTCATAAAAATCCCGGTCACGTCATTGGGAATTTCACTAAATGCCAAAGAAACAATCCAAAGGCCAAGTGCGGCAAAGGTTGAAGTAAATAAAAGGTACCCCAGAGTCGATTTAAACTCCACTCTATTCACATTGACCTTTTTAAGTCTTTTTGTCGTAAAATTGGTGCCACCTCCCTTGAGAGGCCTCCAGCTCACACCCGCTTTGTCAGGGTTTTGCATCGACGTCTGCGCCACCTCACCTTGCTCCACACCAACATCGGGGAAATTGTCAAGCCTCGCTTCGTTTTGTTTGGCTGGTTGTTTTGCATACTTCTTTTTGTGCTCCTCAAATTTATCGTCTGTTAACGATGACGCGCAATAGGGACAAGAAAAAGATTCATTGTGCAGACGAATAAAGACCTTTTCATTGACATAGCCACCGCAATTCGAGCACTTCACTGCTAGTTGCCACTCAACGGTGTCAGTATCATCATAAATCAGATCACTATCCGCGTGGTAGGTAAATGAAGCATTGGGCGTTTGATTGATATAATGGAGGGCATCAAGGACAAACTCCTTATCGTAACCAAACTTTTCTCTCAGAGTTTGTAGAGGTAAGCTCTTATTCTTTTCTAATAAGTCCCATAGCTTAATGATTTTTTTCTCTTTTCGTTTTACCAAGCGACTATAAACAATTAGGGAGACACAGATCAGCAGAAATACAGTGGATTTCAGGGGGAATTTTTTTTCTAATTCAGTGACTTGCTTGCCAGGGTGCTCTTTTTTTACTTCGTCCAAACTCAAGTCTGACTGAATGTATCGAGTATCTCCATTTTTCCGCGAAGTGTCAGAAATTTTGTAATCAAAACTATTTGAAGCCGCTGCAATCAGAAAAGAAATGACCGCTGGTAGGAGCAAGATACAGCCGAGTATGAATAAACAACCGTCCCTATGATAAATATTTTTAGCCACTGATGTTTCTCGTTTCCAACCTTTTAAAAATCATGAATCACGAGACTATATACAGCAGGACAGTTTATAAAGCGCAATACTGTATCATATAGAAATCGAGTGGTAGATGATTCAATCGCGCCTGACAGACCCGTAAGCGTACTATGAACTTGCTGTTGAGGATGGATTTTCAGGCGGCATTACCCTCAAATACCAGCTTTATTTGCGTTTTGTGCCAGCCAGAGTATTTCACCGCATTTGGGGAGTGCGGCGGCACGACCTAATCTTTACCCATAAGCCATAAACGTGTTTACAAGATATTCCCTGCACAATCCTTGGATGCAATGCTGTTGTCGATTATATGTTTATAATTGAGGTGTTCATTTCTCTTGAAATCAACGTATCATATCCGCAACAGCTTTCGTTTCTGACACCCTGTGTAAGCAACTCAAATGTTGCACAGTCTACTAGTAAAACTTTAAACTCCATACGGTAGCGGAATCATACGCTGGGCTTCGACGTCCCAAACAGTCAGGCGCAGGCATTTCCAGATTTCGAACGGATGGAGGGATGAACACTTGGGATTCTGCAGTTCTGGCATGGCATGCATGACCTCAGGCAGACGATAAAAGGGAATCTTTGAGTTAAGGTGGTGAATATGATGATATCCGATATTGGCCGTGAACCAGTGCATGATGCGAGGCATTTTCAGAAAACTGGATGAGTCTAGAGCAGCACCCTCGTAAGTCCAGCCCTTCGAATCACGAAATACTACATCTGGAAAGTTGTGCTGAACATAAAAGAGATAGCTGCCAAATGCCATGCTCAAAAAGTAAGGCAGCAGTAAAGTGAAAAACAATGCTGCAAAACCGCCGAAGATAAATAGCGTTATGGCGAGAGCGATATGCAGCATACAGGCTAGCAAGCCATCGAGATGCCTCCTGGGATCCTCGATAAAGGGAAACGCTGACATACCCAAGAAAAAAACAAAAAAGTAGCCGCAGAGCATTGTCATCGGGTGACGCATGAAGCGGTATTGAAAGCGCGCGCAGACGTTTGCCTCTTTGTAATGGTTTAGCGTCATAATGGGATAGGACCCGATGCGGGCACTACGAAGCTTCGAGTTATGGTTGTGATGATAATTATGTGAACTTTTCCAAATGCTACTGGGTGTGAGCATAAAAATTCCAATGAGGCGCATGAGAAAATCAGCCAAGAAGGAGCCGTTCAGAATACTGTGGTGCTGGTGATCGTGGAAGATAACGAATATCCTTACCATCAGCAAACTACTGAGGACACTGCAAATGAGCCGTGCGGGCCAGAACCACGGAGTTACCGTTCCTGTCAAAGTCAGACACAATAAGGCCAGAGTAGAAATTACCACCCACCAACTGTGAGCCCTGTTTTCGCGAGCAAAGGCCTTGGTCGCTAAAATCAAATCCTTGCCAGTGCGCAGAGCTACCTCTGAACCGCACCCGAAACTCGACTTAAAATTAGTAGCGTCCACGACCGCGATGTCCGCCACCGCCACCCCCACGACGAAAATTACCACCACCTTGATGTCCACCTTGTGACTCACGTTCGCGTGCTTGGTTGACTTTCATTGGGCGACCACTGAGTTCCTCTCCGTCCAAAGCCTTAATGGCAGCCTTGGCTTCCTTGAAATCACCCATCGTGACAAAAGCAATACCGCGGGAACGACCTGTTTCGCGATCTGTCAGCAATTTGACTCCACTTACAGTGCCATGAGGAGTGAATAACTCCCGTATAGCGCTTTCTTCGATTTCATAAGATAGATTACCTACATATATATCCATTGTCTTTTATTCTTTTTGTCATTGTTTGCTTATATTGCAGATCTGGGCTGAAATGACAGCACACCCAAGCTTGCTTGCCTTGAGATAACATTATCTTCAGGCTGAAAAATTTATACTGGTATTATTCTCCGTTTTCCTATCTACCAGCGTTGTTTTGTTAAGGCTCGTTCGGTATAGTGATGGTTGTTGTCGACGAGTCTAAAAAACTTTGACAAACCTCTCATCGATTTAAGGCGAGCCAGAACCTGGCGTAAGCGCAAAGATATACAGTTAACTGTTTTTTTGCAGCTTATAATCGCCAACATATCGTCAACCTTTCAACATTAAGCGCACAATGCAAGGTATTAATAAGATTTCTTGGAATTGAATTTTCTGGATATAAACGACCAGAAAAACGTCAATGACAGTTATTTGAGCAAGTAACATGTGTGTTGGTTGCAACAGATATTGCTGCCCGTGGACTCGATATCGATCACTTGCCTCATGTTGTGAAATATGAAAAAGATTGCGCTCTTCTATTTTTGCGCGGGCAGCCGCGCTTGCCATAGCCAGTTTAGATCTATGGATTTTCGATAGCGCTCCCGATACCGGCAACGTTCAGACAGAAATTTCTTTTCAATCTTACTCTATTTAAATGTATCTGCACTTTTAATCTCAACCAACAGGGAGCATGCGATCTTTTTGCCTTTACATTAGCGAGCCATCCATCATTGGGGAATGATTATTTCAACAGTCTGGTTTTATCATTGAACAGCGTTTTACCGGGGCCTCCTTTGCGCATCAGCTAAAGACTTTTCGCCGCAGCCCTTGGATAACCGTTA
>Ga0102943_1002365_pt1 | contig 11118 bp, 10 predicted proteins | sample SalPonC_black_MG_FD_78174 | JGI IMG/M metagenome (GOLD analysis project Ga0102943, IMG submission 78174) | Salt pond soil microbial communities from South San Francisco under conditions of wetland restoration - Salt Pond MetaG... | ecosystem: Environmental > Aquatic > Marine > Intertidal zone >...
ATTTTCCAGGGCCCTGTCAGAAGGAGACTTAACCCGGGTGCTGGACATTGATCAGAATGATGAAATCGGGGACCTTGCCGGTGCCATGAACAAGATGCGCGCCAATCTGCACCAGATGTTTTCCGAACTGAGCCAGGGAGTTGCCGTGCTGTCCTCCTCTTCCACGGAACTGTCCGCCATTTCCACCCAGATGCAGCAGGGTTCTGACAGAACCTCGGAAAAGTCGGGCACGGTTGCGGCTGCGGCGGAAGAAATGACCACCGGCATGACCAGTGTGGCTGCAGCATCAGAACAGGCTGCCACCAATGTGCAGGTGGTTGCCACAGCAGCAGAAGAAATGAGCAGCACCATCAATGAAATTGCCGGCAACACGGAACAGGCCCGCACCGTGGCCGGTGATGCCGTATCCAGATCCACCATTGCCTCCAGAAAGGTCAGTGAACTGGGGACAGCGGCGAAACAGATCGGCACCATAACCGAAACCATTGCCGAAATTTCCGAACAGACCAATCTGCTGGCCCTGAATGCCACCATTGAAGCGGCACGGGCAGGACAGCACGGCAAAGGATTTGCCGTGGTGGCAGCGGAAATCAAGGATCTGGCCAAACAGACAGAGGCAGCCACCCGGGAAATCCGGGACCAGATTGACCAGGTCCAGACCAGCACCGGTGAAACAGTGACGGAAATTGATAAGATTACCACCATCATCAATGATGTGAATGATATTGTCTCCACCATTGCCGCAGCGATCCAGGAACAGTCCACAGCCACCCAGGAGATTGCCGATAACGTAACCCAGGCTGCCCAGGGAATTCAGGAGGTGAACCAGAACGTTTCCCAGAGTGCCAGCGTTTCTGAAACCATTGCCCAGGATATCACAGAGGTCAGTGAGTCAGCCGGAGAAATGTCTGAATCCAGCGCCCAGGTCAAAAAAAGTGCTGAAGAGCTGTCTTCTCTGTCTGAACAGATCCAGGGCATGGCCCGGCAGTTCCGGCTGGAATAAAGCAGCATTTCGATCAAACAGGACCCTGTCTGCGGGAATATGAAAAAAATTCCCCAGACAGGGGGGTCGGGACTTTGACGTTTACCTGATCCAAACAGCTGCCTGTCAAAAGGCAGCACATCCGGGTCGGGCACAGGCGCAACATTTTTTGCCTGTATTCGGCCCGGAGCCTATTTCAGGTTTCCGATAATTTTTCATCCTCTTCTTGACAAAAAGCAGTTTTCTATCTTACCATTCATTAAAAACAGGAGGATATTTATGGAAAATCAGAAACTTATCAATATGCTGAACAAAGACATGGCTGAGGAGCATGCAGCCATTATCCGTTATCTGGTCCACAGCTATCTGGAGGGTGAAGATACGCCGATGGGTGCCAAACTGCTTTCCCGGTGCCGGGAAGAAATGTGGCACATGCACTGGCTGGGCATGGTTGTGGGAAAACTGGGGGGCGAACCCAACCTGAATCCCGCGACCTTTCCTTACGATCCCACAAACCGCGCCACTATTTTCCAATCCTATGTTGATTATGAGAAAAGTTTGATACCCCATTATAATTCAGAAGCAGAAAAAGTGGATGATCCGCATATCAGACGCGTACTGCAGCGGGAAGCCTGGGAATCGGCCATGCACGCCAAAAAATTTCAACGTATGCTTGACAAGCTTGACAAAGAAGAGGCACAGGGGTTACCCGGAGAAGAAAATGAACTGCCAGAGGATTATGTTGAAAAGTTTCAGTCCCTTGTTGAATACAAATATAATCTGATGCTGCGGCATATTCGTGATGCATGGGTTTTCCAGAAAGAAAATATGTCCGGCTGGAATATCATGGACTTTGCCATGACCCAGATGAAGCAGCTGGCCCACCTTTCAGAACCTGTTGCTGAAAACGGCATTCCCCCGCGCTTTAATCTACAGCCGCTGCACCTGAATGCAAACCTCGGCGCTGCATTGGCAAAGACCCTGGAAGATGTGGAAACATCGATAAAGCGCCATCAGGCCCTGAAAAATGAGGAAGAAACCCAAAAGCATACCGGTGAAATCATCAATCTGGCACTTTCCATTGATCAGGAAACCTATGAGGCAGACGAGATAAAGGACTGGCTCAAGAAGATTCCCTGAATCGAAAAAATCTACAATCAGAAGAAAACCGCATAGGACCCGAAAGGACTGGGACCGCCCACGCAAGGAGCCGGGCAAAGACAAATGAATTATGCATCCATCCTTGATCTGGTTCATAATCTGACATTGCTGCTGTCCACAGCAGTTGTTTTTGATCTGGCATCCACTGGCCGCACAAATAAAAAATCACTGTCCCGCCGGATGCTTACCGGTGCAGCATTAGGCAGCATGGGCATCATCGCCATGCTGGTGCCCTGGACGGTTGCCCCGGGCATTATCTTTGACTCCCGATCTATTCTCCTTGGTATTTCAGGCCTTTTTTTCGGATGGCTTCCGGCAGCAGCAGCCATGGCCATGACTGGATTGTTCCGGCTGTACCAGGGAGGCGCAGGGGCATGGACCGGCACAGCTGTCATACTGGCTTCAGGGTGTATCGGGATTGTCTGGCGCCATGGTTACAAACGCCCTCTGTCTGAGATCTCCTGGAAAAATCTGTATGTTTTCGGACTTGTGGTTCACCTGGTGATGCTGGGGCTGATGCTCACACTCCCATGGGGAATGGCCCTGCGGGTACTTTCAAAGATCACCCTGCCGGTGATATTGATTTATCCTTTGGGCACCCTTTTTCTGGGGATGCTTATGGTCAAACGGCTGCAAAAAGAAACGCTTCAAAAACATTTACAGCATTCTCAAAAACATTTGGAAGACCTGGTTAAACAGCGCACCCTGCGGCTGGAAGAAAAAAACACAGAGCTTATCAGGGAAATTAAAAAACGGAAACAGGCGGAAAAAGCCACCAGAGAAAGCGAAGAACGATATCGTCTCCTGTATGAAAATGAACTCAAGCAGGCAAAAGAAGATGCAGAAAGAGCCAACAGGGCCAAATCCGATTTCCTTGCCAATATGTCCCATGAGCTGCGGACCCCGCTCAATGCCATCATCGGGTTTTCCGAGGTGCTCAAGGAACAGTATTTCGGCCCCCTGGTGAGAAAACAGGAAGAATACGTCCAGGACATCCTGGACAGCGGAAAACACCTGCTCCTGCTCATTAATGATATCCTTGATCTGGCAAAGGTGGAAGCGGGAAAAACAGAACTGGAGCTGTCACACGTGGCAGTGTCCGGGCTGATCACCAACAGCATCAACATGATTAAAGAAAAGGTGATAAAACACCATATCACCCTTGAAACGGATATCAGCCCGGATGCGGCAGATCTTGAAATCCTGGCAGATGAGAGAAAACTCAAACAGGTATTATACAATCTGCTCTCAAATGCCGCCAAATTCACCCCGGACGGCGGTGCCATTCATGTGTCGGTAAAACTGGTGCAGCATGTCCGGTCCGGAAACCGGAAAGATAAAATTTTGGTTGATTTTCTTGATATATCGGTCGAAGATACCGGTATCGGCATCAGCCCGGACCACCAGGAAAAAATTTTCACGCCTTTTTTTCAGGTGGATGACACGGAACAGGGAAAACATCCGGACACCGGGCTTGGTTTACCTTTGAGCCGGGATCTGGTGGCACTTCACGGGGGCACACTGTCTCTGGAAAGTGCGGGCAGAAATAAAGGAAGCAGATTCTTCTTCAGAATTCCGGTAAACCGGAAATTAACAGAACATGAATATATATAATATCATAGGTATAGCAGGAGTTTTCATGCCGGAAGCAAAAAACAAAACCATCCTGATTGTCGAGGATGAACCCCAGAACCGTAAGCTTTTTCGTGATGTTCTCCAGTTCAACGGCTATGCCACCCTTGAGGCTGCCAATGGCCGGGAGGGTGTGTTGCTGGCAAAAGAACACGTTCCGGATCTGATCCTCATGGATATGCAGCTGCCTGTCATGGACGGCATGGAGGCGACCAGAATCTTAAAGCAGGATGAACACACAAAAGCTATCACCATTGTTGCTTTGACGGCAAATGTGATGCCCGGTGACAAAGATAAAATCATGGCAGCCGGGTGCTGTGATTTTATTGCCAAACCTTTCCGCCTCCATGATTTTCTTCATAAAATAACCGGATACCTGGACCGGTTCCATCCCGAATACCCAACAAAATAAGGACGTGTCACAGATGCATAAAAGACCCAGAATACTGGTGGTGGATGATGAAGAAAGAAACCTGCGGCTCATGGAGGCAATCCTTGTGCCTCTGGGATATGACATCCGCTTTGCCCGTGACGGGGAACAAGCGGTTCAAAAGGCAAAAACAGAGCATGCAGATCTGATCCTTCTGGACATCATGATGCCGAAAATGGATGGATTTGACGCAGCCCGGGCATTAAAAGCAGATAATGACACCAGAATCACCCCCATTGTCATGATTACCGCACTCCAGGATGTAGCAGACCGGGTGAAAGCCCTTGAGGCAGGGGCGGACGATTTTCTGAGCAAACCGGTGGACAAAACCGAGGTGCGGGCACGGGTTGCCTCCCTGCTGAAAGTCAAGGCCTATAACGACCATATGCGCCACTATCAGACAGAGTTGGAATCACAGGTGGCCCAACGGACAAAAGCGCTGAAAAACGCCTTTGATAAAGTAAAATCCGTATCACTCGAGGCTATTTTCCGGCTCACCAGGGCCGCTGAATACAAAGATGAAGACACCGGGGACCACATCCAGCGCATGAGCAATTATTCCGCCGTCATTGCCGGCGCCATGGGTCTGGAAGACCAGGTCACGGAAACCATTCTCTATACCGCGCCCATGCATGATATCGGAAAAATCGGTATCCCGGATCACATTCTTTTAAAACCCGGCACACTCACCCCGGATGAGTGGACAACCATGAAACAGCACACCCTGATAGGGGCACGGATTCTTGAAGGATCTGACACCGAAGCCCTCCGGATGGGTGAAATTGTAGCCCTTACCCACCATGAAAAATGGGACGGAACAGGTTACCCCAGGGGATTGAACGGCAAAGACATCCCGCTTGCCGGCCGGATTGTCGCCATTGCCGATGTATTTGATGCACTGACTTCCAAAAGGCCCTATAAAGCCCCTTTTTCTCTGGAAAAATCATATGATATCATTAAACAGGGCCGGGGAACCCATTTTGACCCAGAGGTGGTAGATGCTTTTTTTGCCTCTGAAAAAGAACTGCTGGATATAAAAGAAAAATTCAGAGGAGATGGCAATTATTCATTGTGATTGCCATCTCCTCTAAAACTGCTGTCTGGACTTTTGCCATTATACTCTGATATATAGCAATCGAAAAAAGGGGGGGTGTTTTTGATTCCGCCGGACATCGGTGTAAAGGGGAACCGGGAAACCATGGAATTTCAGCGGCAGGAGCTCAGCAGGCGGGTGGTGAACGACCTGAAGAAACGGTCTACATCCGGCGTGATTTTTTATATCCTGGTACCGCCGATTCTTTTTTTTACTGATAATTATCTGTCTCGGCACCCGACCGAGAGTCTGATTTTTCTGGGTATTTTCTCTTTTATCTGCCTGTTCCGTCTTGGCCATGTATTTGCTTCCAGAAAAATGCCGGACCAATGGGAAACCCTGAATAACATGGTGTTTATTGTCAGTCTGCTGCTGACGGCACTGCTGTGGGGAATGGGGTCAGCCTATTTTTTGAGTCAGAAGGGTGAAGAAGCCCTGCACGCCATCATGCTCATCTGCACGGTGGGATTCTGCGCCGGCGGGGTCATGTCTTTCATGCCCCTGCTCTATCTTGCTGTGGCCTACAATCTATTGATGCTCGTGCCTGCCATTGGCGCAATTTTTTTCAAAGGGGACCTGCATACACTGGGATTTGCCATGATTTTGTATTCCGTCTATCTGGTATTGATCACCCTGCGGGGCAATGCCGAGTACTGGAAAGCCCTGGAAAATGAAAATCTGCTGGAAGAAAAAACCCGGGAACTGGAAAAAGCCAGCCGCACTGATGTGTTGACCGGTCTTTATAACCGCAGGCATTTTGATGAATTGTTCGAGCTGGAATGGGGGCTGTCCAGCCGGAGAAAAACCCCGCTGACCCTGTTGATATGTGATATAGATCATTTTAAAAAAGTCAATGACACCTATGGACACCAGGCAGGCGATGCCTTTCTCAAACTGCTCAGCAACCACCTTCAAGAGGTTTTCAAGCGGGAAACCGATGTGGTGGCCCGGTACGGCGGCGAAGAATTTGTGGTGCTGCTGCCCGACAGTGATGCAGAACAGAGCCGGCATCTTGCAGAGCGGTTCAGAAAAAATATTGCTGAAGCAGTGCTGGAATACCACGGACAGCACATCCAGGCCACCATCAGCATAGGGATTAGTTCGTGTATTCCGGGATCAGATATGACGCGGAATGCCTTTCTCACCCGGGCGGATAATGTGTTGTATGAAGCCAAAAATACAGGGCGCAACAAGACGGTTGTGGATGCCCAATGAATCACCTGGTATGGTGTAAACCGGTTTTTTCCATCTGGATATGCTGGCAAAAAAAGTTGCGGAACTCATCTTCCCTGTGGCTGACGTAAAGGATGGTGCTCACATTTTCCCGGGCCACCTCTGCCAGAAAATCCAGTATGGCAGAGCGGTTCAGCTCATCCAGTCCCTGGGTGGGCTCATCCAGCACCAGCAGACGCGGGGTTTTTATCAGGGCCCGGGCAATGAGTACCAGACGCTGGTCTGCATGGCCCAGATCCCGGAAAGATGCGGCAGCTGCCTGTTTCAGGCCCACCCGTTCCAGCCAGTCCATGGCCAGGTGTTTCTGGGCCGGTGTGACCCGGTTGTAAAGACCGATGGTGTCAAACAGCCCTGACAGAATACAGGCCAGCACACTGCCGGAAACCCGGAAGTTTCTGTGCAGATCTGAACCCATTATGCCCATGTTCTGTTTCACGTCCCAGATGGATTCCCCTGTTCCCCGCCGAACCCCGAATATGGTTAAATCATTGGTGTAACAGGCAGGGTGATCACCGGTAATTACCTGGAGCAGCGTGGATTTGCCGCTGCCGTTGGGGCCGGTGACCAGGGTATGGTCTCCCTGGTTCACCACCAGATCCAGGTCCGTAAAAACCGGCTCTCCCTGGTATCCGGCACAGCCTTTGTAAAGCCTGATCAGACAGGTATTGTGCAGTTTTTTACGATCCCGGCTTTGTGTTCTGTCCAGGTCCTGCACCGTGGCTGTAAAATCAGCGCCGGCCGGGCTGGTGCGGATGCTGGCCAGCACCTTTTCCGCAGGCCCCTGGTCCTGGAGGTTTCCGTTGGCAACGATTGCCATATGGGTGGTCCAGGAGGGAATATCTGCCTGGTTGTGCACAAAAAGCAGGAGCTGTATTTTTTGGCTGAACAGGTGAAACAGGGCTTTGTCCAGTTCTCTGCAGCTGTCCGGGTCAAGTCCTTCAAACGGGGCCTGGATCACCAGACAGGAAACACCTCTGGTAATCTGGGAAAGGATCATCAATTTTCTGGCCTGGCCTGAAGAAAGCTGGCGATAGCCCTGGTCCAGGCAGGCGGTCATACCCAGAGACCGGATCAGGCGGGTATAACGGTGTGTATCTTTCAAAAAATCACGTGCCGGCGTTCCCGGATCCAGGCGGTCCAGAAAATCGGTCTGGTCATTTTTGAGTTCTGCTTCATAGATCTTCTGCTGGTCTTTAAAGGAAACCACCCCCGGTTTCTCAGGCATCTTCAGTGTATCCGCCGCAGCGTCCATTTTTTGTTCTGATACAAGCCTGAAAAAATCTTCAATACCGGAGCGGTTGGTTCCCCAGATGCACCAGGCCTGGCCGGGCAGTGCCTCAAACCGGCTGATATACATATTTTTGGTTCTGGCATTGATAATTTTCATGCCCCCCATTCAACCAGGAACCAGCAATGATGGCAAGGCAAATTCACGGCAGACAAGGATTTCATCTTACTGCCGCAATATGGTATAAGGTCCGAAAGCAATGATAAAAGTCATATGACAAAAAGGAGGCAAAAAAAATTACCATGGACAGTGTTTGCAAAAAACGGATTTATGTGGATATGGATGATGTACTGTCCAGGACAACCGACACCTATGCACAGATCATTGCCCGGGAATTCGGCAAACAGGCCCGGTTTCAGGACCTGGTATCTTTTGATCTGAAAGAATCCTTTGGCCTGACCGACACGGAATTTCACCATTTTTTTGCCCTGGTTCATGAGCCGGAAGTACTTTTGTCCTATGAACCGGTGGCAGGTGCTTTATCTGTTTTGTCCAGTTGGGCCCAGCAGGGACATCATATAGATATTGTCACCGGCCGGCCGTTTTCTGCAAAAGAAGCATCTCTGGCATGGCTGGATGCCCACAGGGTTCCCTATGCCGCGTTTACCATGGTGGACAAATACAACCGCACTGCCAATACCACATCCACAGTTATCACCAAAGACCAGCTTATACACAGACGCTATGACCTGGCAGTGGAGGATTCCCGGGAAATGGCGATTTTTCTGGCTGACCGCCTGACTGTGCCGGTGATATTGTATGACCGTCCCTGGAATGCGCAGTTTCTGGAACACAAAAATATCCGGCGGGTCTGCTCCTGGCAGGAAATTACGATTTCCCCACATACATGCCGTCATAATCCAGAGTAGAAAGCGGCGTTTTATCAGAGTGAAATCCGGCCGCCACAACCTTTCCGATAAACAGGGTGTGGTTGCCCGGCTGGAGATGTTCCTGCACCTGCAATTCAAACCACGCCAGACAGTTTTGTAAAACAGGCACCCCTGTTTTTCCCTTCTCCCAGGCAATATCTGAAAATTTTTTCTTCGGATCAGGCCCCTTGAACCGGGCGAGCAGGTCTTTTCGGGACTGATCGATAATGTGCAGCCCGAACACCCGGCTTTGGACAATCATGTCATGGGAATACCGGTTGGGATGCACTGCCGCCAGAATCAGCGGCGGGTCATAAGACACCTGGGTGACCCAGGAGGCGATCATGCCGTTGATCGCATCGTCCTGTTTCGTGGTCAACACATAAATGCCGTATGTCATCTGCCCCAAGGCTGACTGCCATTGCTGTTCCATATCATACCCCTTATATGTGTGTTGTAATTTTCACCTCTCTGCCCAGCTTGAACATGGCGGAAAACCGCATCACCGGTCTGCCGTCTTCATCAGAAACCACTGCCTGTCCCTTCACCTGCCGATTTTCCAGCGGTGTCACCTCTGCCCTGGCAGACAAGACCCCTTTTGTCACCGGCCCCAGAAATTCAGCATTCAAGGAGATGGTCCCGAACCGGCTGTGTTCAGGAAGGATGCTTTTGATGGCCATGGCCACGGCCGTATCTGCCAGGGTGACAACGGCACCGCCATGGGCCATTCCCTGTCCCTGGGCCAGCTGATACACAAAGGGCATGGTCAGATAAGACCGCCCGGCATCAGCCGCGACAATCTTGATCCCCAGCAGTTTTTCAAACGGTGCACAGCTGATCCACTGATAAAGGGTGACCTGGTGCGGCCCGGTATGCAACTCCTCAGATTCCATTTTTATTTTTTATCCTTCTCATGTCTATTGCCCCATAATATTCATTGGACTTTTTCTATATTGACATTTATTTAAATATTTCTCAATATATCAGATACCTTCCTGAGATACCTCCTATTCCGGCAATGACCGGTGATGTGGCTCAGGTGTGATTTGTTTATACAATCGGAGATTATTATCTCATGAAACTTAAAGTGATTGTTCGAGAAGCAGAAGAGGGTGGATACTGGGCAGAAGTTCCCGCCATACCAGGCTGTGTTACTCAGGGGGAAACTTTTGATGAACTGCTCGGGAACATTTACGAAGCTGTTGAAGGCTGTCTGTCAGTGGACGTAAAATGAATTATAGTCGCATATAGCGCTTGTGAAAAACAATTTTTTTTTCTTTATTTTTAAAACCAAAATCAGGTATGATGTACCCTTTATTTTCAATATCTTTATTTTGCAGGGAGTCATGATTGTGGAAGAAAATTTTATTCGTTTTGCCGGTCGGATGGACCAGCTGCCGCCATATCTGTTCGGCATGATCAACAAGATGAAAATGGAAAAACGGCGCAGGGGGGACGACGTCATCGACCTGGGGATGGGAAATCCCATGGACCCTACCCCGGATGCGGTGATCGAAAAACTGGTGCAGGTGGCCAAGGACCCCAAATCCCATCGGTATCCGGAAACCTCAGGCATGCCCCACTTGAAAAAAGAGATCGCCAAATATTACAAGCGCCATTATGACATCGATCTGGATGCGGAAAAGGAAACCTATTTCACCATCGGTTCCAAAGAAGGCATTTCCCATCTGTGCCTGGCCATCATGGGACCGGGGGATTCCGTACTGGTGCCGGCGCCGGCCTTTCCCATCCACATCTATGCTGCGGTCATTGCCGGGGCCAATGTCATGCGGATCCCCATTGCACCGGAGCAGGGATTTCTGGACCGGATCATCAATATCTGCGAATCCTGCTATCCCGCCCCTAAAGTGCTCATGCTCAACTATCCCCACAACCCCACCGGCGTGGTGACAGACACCGCATTTTTTGAAGAAATCGTGGCCCTGGCCAAGCGGTTCAAATTCATGGTGATCAATGATTTTGCCTATTCCATGATCACCTTTGACGGATACAAGGCCCCCAGTTTTCTGGAGGCTCCCGGCGCCAAGGATGTGGGGGTGGAATTTGGCTCGTTTTCCAAATCCTACAACATGGCAGGCTGGCGCATCGGTTACTGCGTGGGCAATGAACAGATCGTCAAGGCCCTGGGCCAGATCAAGGGATATTTTGACTACGGCATATTTTCCGCCATCCAGGTGGCGGGCATTATTGCACTCAGAGACTGTGACGACACCATCCCGGTGCTGGCCAGAACCTATGAAAACCGGCGCGACGTGCTGTGCAGCGGCCTGGACCGCATGGGATGGGATATCACCCCGCCAAAGGCAGGCATGTTTGTGTGGGCCAAAATTCCGGCACCATTCGATAAAATGGGGGCCATGCAGTTTGCCATCGAGATGATGGACCGGGCCAATGTGGCGTTGGCACCGG
>Ga0102943_1002366_pt1 | contig 11118 bp, 8 predicted proteins | sample SalPonC_black_MG_FD_78174 | JGI IMG/M metagenome (GOLD analysis project Ga0102943, IMG submission 78174) | Salt pond soil microbial communities from South San Francisco under conditions of wetland restoration - Salt Pond MetaG... | ecosystem: Environmental > Aquatic > Marine > Intertidal zone >...
CCTCGAGCGTCGGGCCAGCCTGGCTGCGGCGGGTGGCTGCGGTGTTCGTATTTCCGGAGTGAGCTGATGGCGACGGTGGTTCTGGCGGCGGCGGGCGCGGCGCTCGGCGGCTCGGTCGGCGGTTCGGTGCTCGGCGTCGGCGCCGCGGCGCTGGGGCAGGTGGCGGGCGCCGTGCTCGGCGGCGTCATCGACGCGCGGGTGTTGGGCGGCGGTTCCGATCCGGTCGAGCGGGGGCGGGCGACGTCGCTGCGGTTGCAGACGGCGGAGGAGGGGGCGCCGATCCCTCGGGTGTACGGACGGATGCGCGTGGCGGGGCAACTGATCTGGTCGACGCGGTTCCGCGAGGACGTGGCGACGAACGGTGGCGGCAAGTCAGGCCCGCGGGTCCGCGACTACAGCTACACGATCAGCTTCGCGGTCGGCCTTTGCGAAGGGCCGGTGCGGCGGATCGGGCGGGTCTGGGCCGACGGGCGGGAGATCGCGCTCGACGGCGTGGCTTGGCGGCTGCATCGGGGGACGGAGGATCAGGCGCCCGATCCGTTGATCGAGGCCGTCGAGGGCGCGGCGCCGGGCTTCCGGGGTCTGGCCTATATCGTGTTCGAGGACCTGCCTGTCGGGTCTTTCGGCAATCGCATCCCGCAGATCTCCGTCGAGGTGTTCCGCCGGCCGCGATCCGGCGCGGTGGAGACGGCGGCCGACGACCTTTCGCCGCAACGGATCGTGAAGGCGGTGGCGATGTCGCCGGGGTCGGGCGAGTTCGCCTACGACACCGAGCCGGTGCGGGCGGTCGAGGCGGAGGGGGTGGAGCGTGTGCTCAACGTCAACACGCCGGGCGAGCGAACGGATGCGGTGGTCTCGCTCGACCAGCTCGAGGGCGAGCTGCCGGCCTGCAAGGCGGTGAGCCTCGTGGTGAGTTGGTTCGGGACGGATCTGCGCGCCGACCGTTGCGAGCTGAAGCCGGGCGTCGAGTACCGCGAGACGCGGACGGCGCCGCATGTATGGCGCGGGGGCGGGGAGACGCGCGCGACGGCGCATCTGGTGGGGCGCGACGCCGAGGGCCGGCCGGTCTATGGCGGGACGCCGAGCGACGGGTCGGTGGTGCGCTACATCCGCGAATTGAAGGCGCGCGGGATCCGGGTGACGTTCTATCCCTTCATCCTTATGGACGTGGCTCCGGGGAACGGGCTCATCGATCCGTGGACCGGAGAGGAAGGGCAGCCGGCCTATCCTTGGCGGGGGCGGATCACGACCTCGCTTGCGCCGGGAGTGGCGGGCTCGCCCGACGGGACCGCCCCTGCGGCGGACGAGGTGGCGGCGTTCTTCGGGACGGCATCACCGGGCGAGTTCGCGCCGTCCGGGGACACGATGCTCTATGCCGGAGCGGCGGAATGGGGGATGCGGCGCTTCATCCTGCATTATGCGCACCTCTGTGCGCTGGCGGGAGGCGTGGACGCATTCTGCATCGGCTCCGAGATGCGGGGCGTGACGCAGATCCGTTCGGCCCGCACCGAGTATCCGGCGGTCGAGGCGTTCCGGGCGTTGGCCCGGGACGTGCGCGCGGTGTTGGGGCCTTCGACGAAGATCGGCTACGCGGCGGACTGGTCGGAGTATTTCGGGCATCAGCCGCAGGACGGGACCGGTGACCGGCTGTTCCACCTCGACCCGCTCTGGGCCGATGACGCGATCGATTTCGTCGGGATCGACTGGTACGCGCCGGTAACCGACTGGCGCGACGGGCGGGATCATCTGGACGCGGAGGAGACGGGGTCGATCTATGACCTCGAGTATCTGACGAAGCGGCTGGCTGCCGGCGAGGGGTTCGATTGGTACTACGCCTCTGAGGCCGATAGGGCTGCGCAGATCCGGACGCCGATCCGCGACACGGCGCATGGCGAGGACTGGATCTGGCGTTCCAAGGACTTGGAGAGTTGGTGGTCGAAACGCCATCATGAGCGCGTGAACGGCATGCGCGCGGCGGCGGCGACCGCGTGGCGGCCGAAGTCGAAGCCGATCTGGCTGACGGAGATCGGCTGCGGGGCGGTCGACAAGGGAACCAATCAGCCGAACGTGTTCGTCGATCCCAAATCGTCGGAGAACGCGCTGCCGCATTTCTCGGACGGTTCGCGCGACGACCTGATCCAGCGGCGGCTGCTGCAGGCGGCGACGCAGCGTTGGTCCAAATCGACACGCAATCCGGTCTCGCCCCATTACGGCGCGCCGATGCTGGACCTCGACAACTGCTATGTATGGACTTGGGATGCGCGGCCTTGGCCGGCCTTCCCCGACCGAGAGGCGGTGTGGACCGACGGAGACAACTACCGGCTGGGTCATTGGATCGACGGACGGGCCGCATCGGCCGATCTGGACGCCCTGGTGGCGGAGATCTGTCGCTCCGCAGGCGTCAAGGACGTGGATGTGTCGCAGCTCGCAGGCTTGGTGGAGGGCTTCGTGCAGCCCGGCGCCCAAGCGCCGCGGGCGGGCCTCGAGGCGCTGATGCTCGCCTATGGTTTCGACATGGTGGAGACGGCGGGGGTGGTCCGCTTCGTCCCCCGTGGGCGGGAGCGGGCGGTCGGGCTGCAGGAGGCGGAACTGGTCGCCGGCGCAGCCGATGGACGCGACTTGGTACGACGGCGCGAAGAGGAAGGCGTGGCGCTCGCGCGGGTGCGCATCGGTTTTCTGAGGTCGGACGGCGACTACCGGACCGGCTCGGCCGAGGCGATCAATCCGGAGACCGACGCCGAGGGCGTGCAGGGCTCCGACCTGCCGATCGCCATGACCCGGGCCAGGGCGGCTGGCGTCGCGGAACGCTGGGCGCGCGAGAGCGAGATGGCCCGTGAGACGGCCCGCTTCGCGCTCGGCCCCGTGCGGTCGGTCTTGGAGCCCGGCGACGTGGTGCGCTTCGGGCCATCCGGGTCGCCCGAGTACCGCATCGACCGGATCGCCCAAGGGACGGCGCGGGCTGTGGAGGCGACACGGATCGAGCCCGCGATATACGCGCGTGGCGAGCGGAACCTGCCGCCGGAGCCGCGTGCGCCGGCGGCCGAGACCGCGCCGGCGATCCGGCCGGGCTATCGCCTCCTCGATCTGCCTTGGTCCTTGGCGTTGCCGGAGGAGCGCAAGGGCTTCGCGGCGGTGTGGGCGGATCCATGGCCGGGCTCCGCGGCGCTCTACGCTTCGGATCGGGGCGAAGGGTTCGAACCGATCGGTCTGGCACGCCGCCCGACGGAGGCGGGCGTGCTCGCCGCGCCGCTGCCTGCCGGGGCGCCCTGGCGGATTCAGCGCGGTCCCGGTCTGCGCGTCCGCCTTTTCGCGGGTAGCTTCGCATCCGTTGACGAGCGCGCCTTCCTCAATGGCGCAAACACGCTTGCACTCGCCGCGCCCGGCGGCGGATGGGAATTGCTGCAGTTCCGCGAAGCCGAGTTGGTGGGGCCGGACGAGTGGCGGCTCGCGGGTCTGCTTCGCGGCGTCGGCGGCACGGAGACCTCGATCGGCGATCCGACGCCGGAGGGGTCCGTCGTCGTGGCGCTGAGCGGCCGGCTGACGCCGATCGAGATCGGCGAGGCGCTGACCGGCATCGAGCGGACCTACCGCATCGGCCCGGCCTCCGTCGATCTCGGCAATTCGGCCTATGCAGAGGCGCGGTGGACCTATGTCGGGGCCGCGTTGACGCCTCATGCGCCGGTGCGGGTGACGATCCGGGCCGAGGGCGACGCGCTGCGGGTGAGCTGGATCCGACGCGGTCGGCGCGACGCGGACGTCTGGGTCGAGGCCGAGACGCCGCTCTTCGAGGCCGAAGAGCGGTATCGCTTGCGGATCAGGGACGGAACGGGCGCGATCCTGCGGACGGCGACGAGCGACGTGCCGGAGTTCCTCTACGAGGCCGCGGAGCGTACGGCGGACGGGACGGAATCGGGGCCTCTCACGATCGAAGTCGCACAGATATCCACGGCCACGGGTCCGGGGCACTACGGAAAGGCGAGCTACGATGGCTGAAACGGCTAACCTCATGCTTCCCTTCCTGGCGGCGGGCCAGGCGCAGAAGCACCTCACCGTCAACGACGCGTTCGAACGGCTGGACGTGCTGTTGATGCTCTCGGCGAAGAGCCGGACCTTGCTCGCGCCGCCGGCCACGCCGGACGAGGGTGACCGCTACCTGGTCCCGGCAGGCTCCGGCGGGGCGTGGGCCGGGGAGGACGGGCGCGTGGCGGCCTTCCTCAACGGCGGCTGGAGCTTCTTCGCGCCGCGCACCGGTTGGCGGTGCTTCGTCGAGGACGAAGGCGGCGACGCCGTCTACGGGTCGGGCGTCTGGACCGACGTCGCGACGCAGGCCGTGGCGACCGGTGCGATAACGACGATCGAGTTCGAGCACGCGATCGCGGCGGGAGGGCCGCAGGCGACGGCCGGGCTGATCCCGGCCGGATCTCTCGTCTTCGGCGTCACCGTGAGGGTGCTGGAGACGGTGACGGGCGTCACCGGATGGTCTCTCGGCGTCGCCGAAGCGCCGGAGCGCCACGGGAACGGCCTGCCGGTCGCCGCAGGCGCGGCCGAGGCCGCTGCCAGGGGCGCGCCGTTGGCGCACGCTTCGGCGATCCAGCTGCTGCTGACCCCAGAGGGGGGCAGCTTCTCGGGCGGGCGGGTGCGACTCGCCATCCACCATCTGGAGTTGCCTGCGCCCTCGGCCTGACCCCGGTCAGCGCGCGCAGTCGACGCAGAGCGGCGCAGCCGGATCGATCTCCAGCCGCGCGTCGGAGATGGCCTCGCCGCATTTGCGGCACCAGCCGAACTCGCCTTCCTCGATCAGCGCGAGAGCGGCCGCGATGCGGGCAAGCTCGCGCTGCCGGCGCCGGCGCGTCTCCTGCGCCATGGCCTGAACCTGCAGGGCGTCCATGCGGGAGAGGCGCCCGACGGTCTGCTGGTCCAACTCCACCGTGCGCCGGTCGGTGTCGTTCTGGGCGCCCAGCGCTTCGATCTCGGCCTTCATGGCCAGCAGACGCTGGCGCAACGCTTCGCGTCTCCTGCGCTCCATCAACCATCTCCCTATTGATTTCCGAGCCATCAGGACGAAATCTGAGCGACCAGCGCGCGGAGGCGCGCACCGTACGGGGAGAATAGGCCATGTCGCTTCCGTCCGAAATGGAGGCGCCCGCGCGGTTGGATCCGGTATGGTCGCGAGTGCGCGACGAGGCTCGCGCCATGGTCGAGCGCGAGCCTCTGATGGCGGCGATGGTCCATGCGACTGTTCTGAGGCACGAAAGTCTCGAGGACGCACTCGCCTGCCGAATCGCACAGAAGCTCGCCTCGCCGGACCTGTCGGCGCTGGCTATGCAGGACGTAGCTCGCGATGCGATGTCCGGAGACAAGGGCGTCGGCGCCGCCGCGCGCGCGGACCTCGTGGCGGTCTACGAACGCGATCCCGCCTGCCATGGCTATCTTCAGCCGATTCTCTTCTTCAAGGGCTTTCTGGCGGTGCAGGCCTATCGCGTCGCACACAGGCTTTGGACGACGGGCCGACGGGATCTCGCCTACGTGTTTCAGATGCGCTCTTCGGAGGCTTTCTCCATCGACATTCATCCCAACGCCCGCGTGGGGCGCGGGATCATGATCGATCATGCACATGCCATTGTGATCGGCGAGACGGCGACGCTTGGGGACAACTGCTCGCTGCTGCACTCGGTGACGCTCGGCGGCACCGGCAAGGAGGACGGCGACCGTCATCCGAAGGTCGGCAACGGGGTGCTCATAGGCGCCGGCGCCAAGATCCTCGGCAACATCAAGGTCGGTTCCTGCAGCCGCATCGCCGCCGGTTCCGTGGTTCTGCACGACGTGCCGTCATGCAAGACCGTCGCCGGCGTGCCGGCCAAGGTGGTCGGGGACGCCGGCTGCGATCAGCCCTCGCTCAGCATGGATCAGCGGGTCTGAAGGGCGACGCCCCTCAGGCCAGCATCGCCATGGGTTCCTCCAGCGCGGTCTTCACCGCATCGAGGAATCGCGCGCCAAGGGCGCCGTCGATCACGCGGTGATCGACCGAGAGCGTCACCGACATCATCGTCGCGACCTCGATCTCTCCCGACGGACCCGCGATCGGCTTCTTGACGCCGGCACCTACCGCCAGGATCGAGCCGTGCGGCGGATTGATCACCGCGTCGAAGTTCTCGATCCCGTACATCCCGAGATTCGAGACGGCGAAGCTGCCGCCTTGGTACTCGTGCGGCGCCAGCTTTCGGTCCCGCGCGCGCTTGGCGAGGTCCTTCATCTCCTCCGACAAGGTCGAGAGCGTCTTGCGGTCCGCCTCGCGGAGCACCGGCGTGAACAGCCCGCCCTCGATGGCGACCGCCACCGCGACGTCGGAGGTCTCGAACTTCAGGATCCGGTCGCCGGCCCAGGCGGCGTTGCAGTCCGGCACCTGCTGCAGCGCGAGCGCCGAGGCCTTCACGATGAAGTCGTTGACCGAGAGCTTCACGCCGCGCGGCTCCAGCGCCTTGTTTAGATCGGCGCGGAAGGCGAGGAGGGCGTCGAGCCGGATCTCTCGTCGCAGGTAAAAGTGCGGGATCGTCGCCTTCGCCTCCGAGAGGCGGGCGGCGATGGTCCGGCGCATCCCGTCGAGCTTGACCTCCTCGTAGGCGACGCCCTCGTAGATCCGCTTGACCGTCTCCGCGTCAGGCCCCTCCGGCACGCTCTTGGCGCGGGGCGCCGGCGCGGCCTGCTCCGCGGCGGCCGGCGGCGTCTCGGCCGCGCGCTTCGGCGCCGCCTCGGCCTGCTCCACGTCCGCCTTCACGATGCGTCCGTGCGGGCCGGAGCCCTTCACTTCCCGAAGATCGACCCCCTTCTCCTTGGCGATGCGACGGGCGAGCGGCGAGGCGAAGATCCGCTCTCCTTCGGCGTCCGTCGGCGCGGCGGGGGCGGGCGTCGCCGCAGCGGCCGCCTGCGTTGCGGACGCCGCCGCGGCCTTCGCCTCGGCGTCGCCCGCCTCGCCGCTCTGCGGCGGCTCCGAAGCCTCCTCGGCCTCCGCCTTCTTCTCCGCGGCCTCGCCGCCGGACGAGTCTCCGCCGGCCAATTCCTCGGCGGCCGAGGCGTCCTCACCCTCCTCGAGCAGGACGGCGATGGGTTCGTTGACCTTCACGCCCTCCGTCCCCTCGGGTACGAGGATCTTCCCCAGCACGCCCTCCTCGACGGCCTCGAACTCCATCGTGGCCTTGTCGGTCTCGATCTCGGCGATGATGTCGCCGGAGGCGACGCTGTCCCCCTCCGCCTTCACCCATTTCGCCAGAGTGCCCTCCTCCATCGTGGGAGAAAGCGCGGGCATCAGGATCCGGATCGCCATCGCGCCCTCCTCAGCGGTAGCAGACGGTGCGGACGGCTTCGATCACCTCCGCCGTCGTGACCAGCGCCAGCTTCTCGAGATTCGCCGCATACGGCATCGGCACGTCCTTGCCGGTGCAGTTGATGACCGGCGCGTCGAGCCAGTCGAACGCCTCCTGCATCAGCACCGCCGAGATGTGGTTGCCGATGGAGCATACCGGCCAGCCCTCCTCCACCGTCACGCAGCGGTTGGTCTTGCGGACCGAGCGCACCACCGTCGCCGTGTCCATGGGGCGCAGCGAGCGCAGGTCCACGACCTCGGCCTCGATGCCGTCCTCGGCGAGCTTCGTCGCGGCCTCCATGGCGTAGGTCATGCCGATGCCGAAGCTGACGATGGTGACGTCGGAGCCTTGCCGGTGGATCCGCGCCTTGCCGATCGGCACCGTCAGGTCGTCCACCTCCGGCACCTCGAAGGCCCGGCCGTAGAGGATCTCGTTCTCAAGCATCAGAACCGGATTCGGATCGCGGATCGCGCTCTTCATCAGCCCCTTGGCGTCGGCGGCCGAATAGGGCTGCACCACCTTCAGCCCGGGGACGTGCGCGTACCAGGCCGCGTAGTCCTGGCTGTGCTGCGCGCCGACCCGCGCCGCCGCGCCGTTCGGGCCGCGGAACACGATCGGGCAGCCCATCTGACCGCCCGACATGTAGAGCGTCTTGGCCGCCGAGTTGATGATCTGGTCGATCGCCTGCATGGCGAAGTTGAAGGTCATGAACTCCACGATCGGCCGCAGCCCGGCGAAGGCCGCGCCGACGCCGAGGCCGGCGAAGCCGTGCTCGGTGATCGGCGTGTCGATCACCCGCTTCGGCCCGAACTCGTCGAGCAGCCCCTGGCTGATCTTGTAGGCGCCCTCGTATTCCGCGACCTCCTCGCCCATCAGGAACACGTCGCCGTCGCGGCGCATCTCCTCGGCCATGGCGTCGCGGATCGCCTCGCGCACGGTCTGCTTGCGCATCGTCGCGTCGGTCGGCCAGTCCGGCTCCGGCGCGCCCTCGTCCTCGACGAAACTCTTGGCCGAGGCCGGGGGCTTCGGCGGCGCCGCGGGTTTCGTCGGCGGCTCCGGAGTCTCGGGCTTCGCTTCCGAGCGCTCTTCGCCCGCGCCGTTCCCGCCGCCGTCCGACGACGCGGCCTCCTCGGCGGCCGAGGCGTCCTCGCCCTCCTCCAGCAGCACCGCGATCGGCGTGTTCACCTTCACGCCCTCGGTGCCCTCGGCGACCAGGATCTTCCCGACGGTCCCCTCCTCGACCGCCTCGAACTCCATCGTCGCCTTGTCGGTCTCGATCTCCGCGATGACGTCGCCGGAGGAGACCTTGTCCCCCTCCGAGACGTTCCACTTCGCCAGCGTCCCCTCCTCCATCGTCGGGGAGAGCGCCGGCATCAGCACCTGGATCGTCATTCCCGTCCCCCCTCAGGCGTAGACGTCGGTCCAGAGCTCGGACTCGGCCGGCTCCGGGCTCTCCTGGGCGAAGTCCGCGGCGGCGTTGACCCGCTCGCGCACCTGCTTGTCGATGTCCTTCAGTTCCGCCTCCTCGGCGTGACCGCCCGACTCCAGCAGCTCGCGGACATGCTCGATCGGGTCACGCGTCTCGCGCATCTTCTGCACCTCCTCGCGCGTGCGGTACTTCGCCGGGTCCGACATCGAATGCCCGCGGTAACGGTAGGTGTTCATCTCGAGGATGTACGGCCCCTCGCCGGCGCGGCAGTGCTCGGTCGCCTTCTGCGCCGCCGCCTTGGCGGCGAGCACGTCCATCCCGTCCACCGCCTCGCCGGGGATCTGGAAGGCCTCGCCCCGGGTGTAGAGCGCGGGCGTCGAGCTGCCGCGCTTCATCGAGGTGCCCATGGCGTACTGGTTGTTCTCGATCACGAAGACCACCGGCAGCTTCCAGAGGCTCGCCATGTTGAACGTCTCGTAGACCTGGCCCTGGTTCGCCGCGCCGTCGCCGAAATAGGTGAAGGCGACGCTGTCGTTCTCCCGGTAGCGGTTGGCGAAGGCCAGCCCCGCGCCCAGCGGCACGTTCGCGCCCACGATGCCATGGCCGCCGTAGAACGCCTTCTCCTTCGAGAACATGTGCATCGAGCCGCCCTTGCCGCGGGAATAGCCGTCCTCGCGGCCGGTCAGCTCCGCCATCACGCCCTTCGGGTCCATGCCGCAGGCGAGCATGTGGCCGTGGTCGCGATAGGTGGTGATGCGCTGGTCGCCCTCCTTGGCCGCCGCCTCGACGCCGACCACGACCGCCTCCTGACCGATGTAGAGATGGCAGAAGCCGCCGATCAGCCCCATGCCGTAGAGCTGGCCGGCCTTCTCCTCGAAGCGCCGGATCAGCAGCATGTCCCGGTAGTATTGCAGAAGCTCGTCCTTGGAAGCGTTCGGCTTCTTCGTGCTGCGCCGCGTGGCGGCCATGACGCACCTCCCCTGTCGGTTCCGGGCGGCCGCACGCGCCGCGCCCTCGTCCAACTCCTACGACGTCGGGCCCCTCGGCGCGAGCCCCTGCGACGGCCCGCCGGGCCAAGAGCGGTTCAGCGGATCACGACCTCGTCGTCGCGGATCAGGCCGAGCACGGCGCGCGCCCGCTCGTCCAGCAGGTCGAGATCCAGCCGCCGGTCCGAGAGGCCGAGCGTAAGCGTCTCCATCCGCGCCCGCTCCGCCTTCAGCGCGTCGAGCCGGCGGGAGAGCTCGGCCTCCTCGCGCGTCAGCCGAACCTGTTCGACCAGGCCGCGGTCGCCCTGAAGCGCCGCATAGGCGAAGTAACAGGTCGCTCCGACGACGAAGAGCGAGAACGCTCCGCCGAACAGCGCGCGGCCCGGTCCCTGGGTCTCGATCATGCTCGATGCGCCTCATTCGTTTCCGGGACGATGGCCGAAAACCGCCCGGACTTGAAGCCTTTTCTCGGCGTCGGCGGGCATCATCCGTCCGAGAGCGCCGCGATCAGATCCTCGCGCAGATAGACCAGATCGCAGGCGAAGCTGCGTCCGGTCAGGACGGTCCCGGTCGCGTCGCGCGGGCAGCCGGCATCGTCGTCACGAGGCGCGGCGCTCGGCGCGGTTCTCGTCGGCGGCGGCGAGGCCCACCGGGGCGGCGGCGGCACGCCCACCTCCGGCGCCTCGGCCGCGAGCGCCGCGAGGCCCGCGGCATGCAGTCGGCCCGTCGCCGCGTGCCCTCGCGCCCGCTGCCAGGCTTCCAGCGCCGAACGCGTGCGCGGTCCGATCGCCCCGTCTATCGGCCCCGGCGCGAAGCCGAGCGCCCGCAGCCGCGCCTGCACCTGTCGCCGCGCCCCCGCGTCGAGCTCCAGCGCCGCCTCCCGCGCCGCCGGCCCCGGCGCCGCCGCGATCTTGGCGAGCGGCGGTTTGGCCGCGGGCGCGCCGAGCTCGTCCGCCGCCGCCTTCGCCTCCGGCTCCACCTTGCGCGGCCCGGCCGCCTGGCTCGCCGCCGTCCGCCGCCCCGTCGTCGAGGCGTCGCTCGTCACCGCCGCCCGGCTCGGCGCGACGGCGAGCGGCGCCTCGTCCCCCGACGGCCGCTCGAGGCGCACCCGCCATCCGTCGACGGCCGCTTCGACCGACGCCGCTTCGACCGACGCCGCTTCGAGCGACGCATCCTCCGCCGCCGCACGTCCGTCCACGCGATCCTCGCCCGTCGTCTCCGCCACGCCGCTCCGCGGCGCGTCGGCCCTCGGCGCCTCGCCCCGATCGGACGCGGCGCCGGCCTCGGAAAGCGTCGCGCGAGCCCCCCGCTCCGCCGCGGCGTCGCCGCGTGCCGTCCTCCC
>Ga0102943_1002370_pt1 | contig 11115 bp, 7 predicted proteins | sample SalPonC_black_MG_FD_78174 | JGI IMG/M metagenome (GOLD analysis project Ga0102943, IMG submission 78174) | Salt pond soil microbial communities from South San Francisco under conditions of wetland restoration - Salt Pond MetaG... | ecosystem: Environmental > Aquatic > Marine > Intertidal zone >...
CTCCGTTGGGTTTTGTAAAAACTAATGCAAAGGGGAAGGAAGTAAACTTCAATTATTACGATAGCAAAGCATTGCAGGAGTTAATTACTCCATTTATCATTGAAAGTTTAAAAACACAAATTAACTTTGGTGTTGACCGGAGCATCGTTTACAGTTTTGGAGCCGGCAAAAACCTTAAATTTTTGCAACTAATCAACCGTGAGTATCAATTTTTTGATCAAATTGTACCACTCGAACACCCGCGATATATCATGCAATACAAATTGAATAACAAGCAATTTTATATCGATAAATTCCTCAGAGCTTTTAATGGATAAAGAAAAAACGCAGTGTTTCTTTTCTACACTGCGATTTTTGTTTGAAGTTTGAATCTTTTTATTGTTTTATTTCACCATTAGTATAATAGAAACTGTCCCCCGGACTCGTGGCAAAATAAACATCCTTACCATCACCTTTTCGCTTTCGTTCCTGATAAAAATATTCACCCATTTTGCAATCCGGCATGGGGAAAACGGCTTTTACATTCAGCTCTTGTGCCATTTCGTAAGCTGTTTCCATAATGCTTATCCACTCCGGTCCCATATCCGAATGGGTGTTCCCAAGGAATAACAAATCTATGGTTTCATCATTCGCTTTTAAATATTCAATAGCTTCGCGGTTGTTAATCCAGGGGAAATAGCGATCAGACTGATGGAATAGCCAAAGGATGGTTAGTCCGTCTGTTTTGATCAGATAGCTTCTTCGGTTTGCACCAAAAGCCGGAAGTGCAGTTACTTCAATATCATTAATTTTTTCTGGTTGGTTTGTTTCAGGAAAATAAATATTTTCTACATTAATTGAATTATTGCGTTGATATCTGTTTGCATAGAAGTTACTACTGATGTAATGAATATTATCGAACTGCTCTTCCTTTGAATAAAGAATATTACGTGAAAATAACGTTCCGTCGAAATGATATACAGTATTTCCATTTAGTTCCTCTGGTGTTATACAGCCGTTAGCTAATGATGGATATTCCGGTAATGTTCCGTATTCATTATATCCAAAAACGATAAAGTCCGAAGCGGTACTTACACCCCAGGTTTTATTCCTGAGTTTAGTAATGATGGCTTCCTTTTGATTGGAAGTAAAAAATTCTCTTTGGGTATTGGATAACTGCTGTTTTTTCTTTTTGGATTTTTTATTTAATGATAACAGATAATTAACTACATCTTTGTTCTGGTGCTTCATCGCATAATCTAAAGGAGTATTTCCCGCGTTATCTTGATCTTCAGGATTAATTCCCTGCTCAATAAGTAATATAACAATTTCTTTTCGTCCATGAGCAGCAGCCAGGTGCAATAGATTTCGGTTCGTTGTTTCATCTACTACTGAAGGGTTAGCTCCATGGTCGATGAGCGTTTTGGCTATTTCGGTAAAACCATCCCGAACAGCAATATACAGAGGCGTTCTTCCGGCTAAATCGTGGTAATTGATTTTTGCTTTGCGCTTAAGGTAAAATTCAACCATTTCTTTATTATTATTGACAACGGCAGGATAAATGGGAGTAACCAGCATGTTACAAACCAAATTAACATTTGCATGGTTATCAACGAGGTATTTACTAACTTCTGTATTATCAGCCACTGCAGCAGTGGTAAGGGGCGATGCGGCCCCAATATAGCGGGCATCAACAATAGCATCATGGTCTAACAACAACTTTACAATATCTAAGTTGCCGTTCCACGAAGCTATAAAAAGGGGTGTACGACAATGATTATCCAAAACATTTACATTCGCTCCATGGTTGATTAACCCTTCTGCTATATCGGTTAAGTTTTGCTGACTAACCCAGTGGAGCGGAGTTTTTAGATCGCTATCCGTTTCATGTACGTTCGCACCATGTTTTATCAACACTTCGGCAATTTCTGCATTTCCTTGTATAGCACACCAGTGTAGAGGTGTTCGTTGTTCGTTGTCTTTTGCATGGATCGAAATCCCGTTTTCAATTAAAAGCTCAACGATTTCCTTATGTCTTCCGGCAATAGCAAAAATAAGTGCACTACGCTGCAGGTTATTTAAAGTATTAATGTCCATTCCGTTTTTTAATAGCATAGATACCATCTCGTTTCTGCCAAAAAATGCAGCATAGTGAAGCGCACTGTTTCCTTGTTGTGAATCCCGAAAGGTAATTAATGTAGAATCCTTTTGGAGAAGTGCTGTAAATTCTTCTGTTTTATTTTCTTGTATTAGCTGAACAATATTTTGTGAATAAATATTCGTTGCCAACAAGATTAAAATACAAAGTCCGATGATTTTTTTTAATGTGTCCATATTCCATTCAATTTGTAGGTTTAAAATATTATTTATAACAAATAATATGCCTTTGGGTGTAAGTAGTTAATAATTAGTTTTTAATGTTTCTTTTAGTAAGGATGAAAATGTTCAATTTCGGAATATAGTGTCCGTTAGAGAACACTATAGGCTTGTTATTCAATTTTTTTTATTTCTTAGATAAAACAAATTCATTTAAATGCTGTTTTTTAACCAACATGTTATTCTTTTACTTTAAAAATATATTTTTGAGGTTTTAATGGATAATACTCAAATTCATTTTGATTAAATGATTCGTATGAAAATATTTACTACAACTCAAATTCTTTTTACCTCATCCATAGCTGGCCCCATGCCAGCGTCGTACCTATTGGCTAAAAATTTATTTAAGCACAATAAAAAAGGGGCAGCGCGTCTGACCATTTTTTTAGGGTACGTATTGAGCTTCTTTATTTATATGGGCTCGATTTTCCTGGAAAGTAAATTTATTGCGCTTCACAATTTTTTACAGGCAAACAGATGGTTGGGTATAGGTGGTGCTTTTTTGCTTATTGTTGCTTTACAATCGGTTGTTACGCTCTTATTCTCTTTTAAGATTAAGCAAATCAATAAAAATTTACAAAAGGATACTTCCCTGCAGCCAAAAAATAGTTATTCTTTTTCTGCTGTACTTCCTTTTTTTCTTTTGGGATTGATTATTACGACTTACCTGATGTTTTCAGGAACTTTTCGATTCATGGTTTTTGTGGTTTATGTGTTGCCTAATATTTATCTTTATCATCGACTAAAGCATGTTTTTGTAAAAAAGCGAAGCAGTGTCCTGTTCAAAAGTATTTTTATTGCCTGGGTCGCGTTGTATCCTTTGGCTAATATGTTCCATCGGTATGTTGACGGCTCCTTTTTTTACTACTTAGTGATGGTAGCTGAATATTACCTTCCGGTGATGCTCTATCTGTTTTTATTTTATCTTTTGGTCGATTTAGGGCTCTTTATCCTCAAAAAAATGAGATTAGTATCGCTGAAATCGTTGGAGACTCACAAATTTAAAATGGTGTTGTTCGGTTTGATTATGTTACTGGTAACTATCATAATGTTCAAAGGGATTTATAATTTTAATAATACAGCCATCCGGAAATACACCATTGAAGCAGATAAGAAGAGCAGTAATATCAGCCGGTTAAAAATAGCCATGACTGCTGATTTTCATTTAAGCGATGTTACGCATAAATATTTTATGCATCAGTTTATTGAGAAAATAAATGCCTTGGAGCCCGATATTGTATTTCTTGTGGGAGATATAGTAGAATCCGACCAGTCCAGTGTTAAAATGAGATATTTTGAGCAACAGATACGAAAAATTAATTCAAAATACGGTGTATATGGTGTAGAAGGAAATCATGATATTTACCGTAGCAACCACAGTTATGATTTTATTCAAAACTCAAATATAAAATTGATAAGGGATACTGTCTTAAACATCGATAACTCTTTTCAATTGATTGGAAGGAGAGACCGGCACCATAGAGACAGAAAAACGGTTGTGGAGTTGTTAAAAAATGCAACCAATACGTTGCCTGTGTTTTTACTCGACCACCAACCATACCATCTGGAAAATGCACACCAACAAGGAATTGATGTTCAGTTTTCCGGGCATACTCACCATGGCCAGCTATTTCCGTTAAATTATATCACCGAAATGATTTATGAATTAAGCTGGGGACATAGGAAAATTAATAACACCCATTTCTTTGTTACTTGTGGAGCGCAAGGGTGGGGACCTCAGGTAAAAACCGGCAGCAAGTCAGAAATTATGGAAGTAATCGTTAATTTCAGGTAATTAATCTTTTAAGCATTATAAATAATTTTGTTTTTAATAGATGTCCATTTCTTTTTATTTTTTTTCATAAATATTACTATTTTAGTATTTTAATAACGAAAAAGAAATAACCGTAACTTTTAAATAAAACATAATTATGAGAAAATTAGTCATTGTATTATCAGCCGTATTGTTTTTGTTTTTTTCCTCTTGTGGAGGTTCGTCTGAACAAAAAGGAGATGCTAAACAGGAAGAAACAATAAAAGAAACCAAAAAGTTATCTAAAAGCACCAAAGAAGGAATGATGGCTGTTTTAGATGAGGTAAATATTGAAGTTTCTGATGAGTTAAAGTATGAAGAGGTTGACAGAAAATCTAACGCGTATGTTATTTCTTTTAAAAATGACAGCGTTCCTGAGGATACAGCTACAAAGTTGGCAGAATGGTTTGAAAATGAGGTTGATAAACTTGTAGAAGCTGGCTGGAAAAAAGTTCCTGTTCGGGAGAATGAAGAAATGATGGGGATTGTTTTTAATGAGATTATTTTGTATCCGCCAGATAAAGAGGATGTTGATGTTACTTATGGGGTAAAATTAAGTTCAACTTATACGAAAGAAAATCAAACCTATAGTTTTTATGTTTCTGTTGACTAAATAATATTTTAATAAGTATTGGGCGGACTAAAAATAGTCCGCTTTTTTTATCTTTACAACCATGATTACGGTCGATAAAATTATTATTAAGCATAACAAATTCTTCCGAATGTTTTTTTTTCATTGGGTGTTTTGGTTCTTAAGTTTTTTATTTTATCATTTTATTACCGGTGAACATCAACTATTTAAAACCTACCTGAATTTATTACAGATTGAGAATATTTATATTGTTTTGTTTTTTTTAAGTCTGGGTATTGCGGTGTGGTTTTCTTTTATTGATATGATTTTTAGCGATCGTATCATGCGTTTTTTCCCAATACAGATGACCTTATTTTTGCGTTCGGTATTGCATTTTGCTTCGGTTTTTTTATTGATTCTGGTTGCTGCCCGTTCTCCATTAACTATTTATACCAAAGAAAATTATAAAGAGATATTTAAGTTGCTGCCCGAAATGGATATTTTGTTTTATCGGTTTTTGTTATTTTTTTATGTTTTTGGTTTTTTTAATCACCTTATCCGTGGGACGATAAAAAAAATAGGACGTGGGAATATGCGCAGCTGGATTTTTGGTTTTATGAACAAACCGCGTGAAAATGAGCGTATATTTATGTTTTTGGATATGAAAGCCTCTACATCCATTGCAGAGAAACTGGGACATAAAAAGTTTAGTCACCTGGTGCAGGATGTTTTTAATGATTTATCTGTAGTAGATAATTATCATGGCGAAATATACCAGTACCTCGGCGATGGAGCAATTATTTCCTGGAGCCTGAAAAAAGGATTAAGAAAAAGTAATTTCCTTCGTGCCTATTTTGCTTTTACCCATGGAATTTATAGGCGCCGCAGATATTATAATAGAAAGTACGGAACAATTCCTAAATTTAAAGCCGGGATACATGCCGGCAAAGTAATGGTTTTACAGGTGGGGCAAATCCGCAGAGATATTTCATACAATGGCGATACATTAAATACCACTGCCCGAATTGAATCAATGTGTAATGAATACCGGCAGGAAGTGCTTATATCCGGCGATTTGTATGAACTAATAAAGGATAAAAAGAAATATACCTTTAAAAATGTGGGAAACATAAAACTCAAAGGAAAACGGAAGGCGATTGATATTTTTCAGGTACGGAAAAAGAAATAAATAAATATATATATATGGATTCGTAAATCATTTAAATAATTAAACGAATTACTATTTAAGCTATCTAACCTACATTATTCATGAAATTTATGAATACGTCAGAGTAAAAAATAAAATAGATATAAACCATAAATCACTCATTATGAAAAAACTGAATCTTTTAACTTTACTAATGATTTTTAGTCTGGGAGTTTTTGCCCAGCAAAACAAAAAGCCATTATCTTTCGATGATATTCTGAAATGGAACCGGATTACCGAAACCATCATCGCTAATGATGGGAATACTATTGTTTATAAATCAGAGCCATGGAAAGGCGACCCGGTACTTAAAATTACACAAAAGAATGGTAAAGATATTGCTACATTACCTTGTGCTACGGATGCGGATATTACCAACGATTCGGAATATGTGATTTTTACTATTGTCCCTTCTGAAGATACCATCCGCCAATTAAAATTGGCAAAAACCAAAAAAGAGGATATGCCCAAAAATAAATTGGGTATTTATCATTTAGCAACAGACCGGATAGATACAATTCCTGATTTTAAATCCTATAAAATACCTGAAAAATGGGATGGATGGATGGCTTACCAGGTTGAAACTCCCGTTGAAAAAGATACTTCAGCTTCAGAAGATGAAAATAAAGCTAAGAAGGAATCAGCAGAGAACGGATATAAGTTGGTATTAATGAATTTAGAATCATCGCAAAAAGTTGAATATCCTTTTGTTACAGATTACCAGTTGGCCGAAGAGAATGAGGTTATAGCCTTTACAAGCTCAGGAAGAAAAAATTCTTTTGAGTCGGGAGTATATCTGTTCAATTTTACGAATCAAGAACATACAGCTATTTTAAAGAGTAAAGGAACTTTCAAACAACTAGCCATTGATAAAAAAGGACAAAAAATAGCTTTTTTAGCTGATATTTCTGCGACCAAAACCGACAATAATGATTATTCTCTTTATTATTGGAATAATAAGGGAGATGCTCGTAAAATAGTATCCAATGAAAATACAGCCTTACCTGACCATTGGATAATAAGTGAAAATGGAAGCATTGGTTTTGCCGAAAATTCAAACCGCATTTTCTTCGGTACGGCTCCTGAAAGACCCGAAAAAGATACTACCCAATTAGAAGAAGAGATTCCTCCACTGGATGTTTGGCACTGGAATGAGCCGGTTTTACAATCTGAGCAGTTGCATAATAAAAAACGCGATTTAAATAAATCCTACCTGGCCGTTTATCATCTGGATGCGGATAAAATGGTACCATTGGAAAAAGAAAATTATACCGGAATAAGACTCATCAAACAGGGTGATTCGGATAAGGTTTTAGCATGGTCTAACTTACCATATTCAGTACAAACCATGTGGGAAGGGTACCCTTATCATCATGATATTTATCTGATTGATATAGAATCTGGTAATGCTGAAATGATTAAAAAAGATATTCGAGCCTATCCGAATGTTTCTCCTGATGGTAACTATGTTTACTGGTACAATTATATGGATACTACCTGGAATACTTATAAAATTGCTACCGGTAAAGAGTTTCAGATTACATCGCCCCGTTCAATCCAGTGTGCGGATGAAATAAATGATATTCCAAACCCTCCATCACCTTACGGAATAGCCGGATGGCTATCAGATGACGAAGCCTTGCTGGTATACGACCGTTATGATATCTGGAAAGTTGACCCTGAAAACAGAAGTAATCCTTTGAATTTAACCCTCACTGGAAGAAATGATAAAATAAATTACCGTTATATTGATTTCGACCGAAGAGAAACCGCAGAAAAAGGAATTAATCCATCCGATCCGGTATACTTATCTGCACATCATGAGATTACCAGAGAAGATGGTTTTTTTACAACCACCTGGAAAGGTAAAAAAGAACCCCAACAGTTGATTTATGGTAAATATCAGTTAAGCCGGCCGATAAAAGCCAAAAATAGCGATGTTTTTGTTTATACCCGGGAAACCTTTGAGGAGTTTCCAAACCTGGTTGCAGCGGGTAAAAACTTCAAGAATCCGGTAAAAATCAGCGATGTTAATCCACAGCAGGAGGAGTTTTTATGGGGAACCAAGGAACTCTACAGTTGGACATCACTGGATGGAAGGAAACTCGAAGGTTTATTAATTAAACCGGCCAATTTCGACCCCAGCAAAAAATACCCGATGATTGTCAATTTTTACGAAAAATCATCCCAACGATTATATAACCATCATATTCCCGAAGCGCATCGTTCTACAGTTGATTATCATTATTACTCGAGCAACGGATACATTATTTTTAATCCCGATGTTTATTACAAAGAAGGGTATCCGGGCGAAGATGCTTTTAATTGTGTAATGCCGGGAGTAACACAACTTATTTCGGAAGGTTTTGTCGATGAAAATGCAATAGCTGCCCAGGGGCACAGCTGGGGCGGATACCAGGTGGCTTACCTGGCTACACGTACCAACCTGTTTGCTGCTATCGAATCGGGGGCTCCTGTAGTAAATATGTTTAGCGCTTATGGCGGTATTCGTAACTGGTCCGGACGTAACCGTTCGTTCCAGTACGAGCATACCCAAAGCCGTATCGGAAAATCCATCTGGGAATCACCTTTGCGTTATTTGGAAAATTCACCCCTGTTTACTGCCGATAAAATCCAAACGCCACTCTTAATCATGCATAACGAAGATGACGGCGCTGTACCTTTTAGTCAGGGAGTAGAGTTTTTTATTGCTTTGCGCCGGTTAGGAAAAGTAGCCTGGTTGCTGAATTATAACGAGGCCGACCACTGGCCGACCAAAGTACGCGATAAGTATGATTTCCAGATTCGTATGGCCCAGTTTTTCGACCATTACCTGAAAGGAAAACCTATGCCCCAATGGATGGATGAAGGAATCCCTGCCCTAGATAAAGGGTTGGATATGGGACTGGAGCTGGTAGAATAATTTTATACAAACAAAATCTTATATTCAGCAGCGGATGACTTGCTAATGGATAACTACTTTGCTTAATGGCATGTAGTTGTTTAATCAGTAGTCATCCGCTGACTGTTTTTTATAAAAATGCCCTAAATTAATTTATTCTTATTTTAGTTGAATGCTTTAAAATTATATCGTAAATTGCCTTTTCTAATGCATAATGCATTTATTGTTATTAACCAAAAATATTTTACGATGAAAAAATTAATTTATTTACCGTTGATTTTTGTTTTTTTTATTTCCATCAACCTGACTTTTGCACAAGGCGATGCTAAAACAATTGCAAAAGAAGTGATTAAAGCATACCAAAAACAAGATGCCGAATTGCTTAAAAAACATGCAAGCGGAATGATGATGTATGTTATTAAGGATAGTTTTTTTGAAAGTGATGACGGAAAACCGTTAGTTAAGATTGCAAAACAATGGGATGGAAAAATTAAAGAAATACGCTATGAGAAAGGGGATGTAATGGGGAAAGAAGTTTTACTTGCTTCGGCTTATTTTAGCGATAACCCCAATGGGAATCTTAATGTAGTTATTTTAAGTAGTATGGATAATTCAGACTGGAAAGCATTTGCATTGGGCATTAGCGATATTTCCAGAGAAGAGTTTGAACGAGGAGAGACCAGTATTGAAGCAACAGCTGCCGAGAAAACGATCGATGCTGAAACTACTGCCGATTCTAAAATGGCAGCCAATAGGCCCGACTATTCTATTGAAATGGCCAATGGTGATATGTTTGAAAGCCCATCAGACATAAAGATAAAAGAAGCCCTGGGATCGCTAAATGATGATAACTTTTTTATGACACTTAGCGGTAAAAACGGATTTATCCAAACCTCAACTTCTGAGCAGGGTTTTATTGTACAGTATAGCGATGAAGAAGGTATGTTTGAAGCAGAAGAGTATTTTTCGTTGGATAAACTGGAAGATATTTTTATCGCTTACATTAATCAACAAAATTGGAAAGAAATGGCTACCTGGATTGAAATGTAATTTACTCCTACGAAATATTTTTTGTAAAGAGGGTGTCCAAAAAGTGTTTTAGTTATTCATATTTATGCTTCGCATGAGAGAAGTTTGACAAGCCTGACTGCCGTCAGGCAGGCTCAATATGACAGTGAGCTAACAACCAAGATGTCACACTGAGTTCACCTGCCGAATAGGCAGGCCTGTCGAAGTGTATATTGAAATAAATATCTTTTGGACATCCTCTTTTTTGTTATTTATTGATGTATAAGTTTTTATTGTTTGCAATTATTGAATTGTATTTCAGTTTTTTATAACTTGTTTTAATTTTTTTGATAAACCGGATTACTAACTTAATTTTTGCGAAAAATGAAAAAGCTATTAATGACTACCCTTTTTGTGGCATTAACGGGCATATGCACTGTTTTTGCTCAAGGTTTTGAACCACCAGAAGATGGTAAAGCTGCTGTTTATTTTGTACGGGTTACAAAATATGGGAAACCCACCTCTTTTGAATTTTTTCACCAGGATAAATATATTGGTGCCTTTAAAGGCGATCAATATATGCGTTATGAAGTAGAGCCAGGCAATCATTTATTTTGGGCATCATCTGAAAACAAGGAATTTCTAACTGCTGAGGTTGAAGCAGGAAAAACCTATATTGTTATCGTGGATGTAATTATGGGTGCCTGGAAAGCTCGTGTTGGTCTAACCCCATTAAGTATAGATGATACAGAAACCTTTGAACGGGCTAAAGAATTAATTAATAAACGTCCTCCTGTAGTTACTCCTGAAAATAAAATCGAAAAAATGAATGATAAATTAGCTGATTTTATTGAAGAGAAATTAGAAATGTATGAAACAACCTGGAAAAACGAACAAGATTACAAGCATCTTTCACCCGATATGGCCATTCCAAAAGAACAGTTATAAAAGAAAAAATCGTGCTACAGCCATGAGCCGTAGCACGATTTATTTTATTTATTTGAGGTGATCTTATTCCTTTACACACCGAATATAGTAATAATCCCTTCTTCTGGCTTTATCATTCAACTCAATTTTTCCTTTGGAGTCGATGTAATAATATCCATAGTTATCATCATCTAAGAAAAGATAATTGGCTGTATAAATATTTCCTTTTCCAGTTTCGTCTTCCAGAATTTCCCCTCCTAATAAAAGATTGAAACCGGTACCGCCAAAGGGTAATAAAATTTGTAAGTTGTTAGCTGCCTTATTAATGAGTA
>Ga0102943_1002372_pt1 | contig 11105 bp, 7 predicted proteins | sample SalPonC_black_MG_FD_78174 | JGI IMG/M metagenome (GOLD analysis project Ga0102943, IMG submission 78174) | Salt pond soil microbial communities from South San Francisco under conditions of wetland restoration - Salt Pond MetaG... | ecosystem: Environmental > Aquatic > Marine > Intertidal zone >...
AACCAGTTAGTTCCCGTTGAATCTCCCATCGTGAATGAGGAGATCAATATCAACGCTAATTTTTTCGATTGCTCAGACATAAACAGCAGGTAGAGCTTTTGCATTCTCTCCGTTGGGCTACACGCGGCGAATGTAATCACAGTGCACCCAGCCGGTGGCTATGGCCTCGCCTCCGCTGTCCAGTACCTCGACGTAGCCCCAGCTGGCGTCGCGCAGTTCGAGGCGCAACTGCGTGCCGAGGGTCAGGGGGGCTTCGCGCAGGGTGGCGAACTCAACCCCTGGACCCTGGCGGATATTGAGCCTCGCCGTGGTCTCGTACAGCGGTAATTCATCTTCCATGCGGCCGCAGAGCCAGCTTGCAAAGTGAGCCATCGGGAAGGCAGGGCCTGGGTCTCGTTTACGCTCAGGGGCGATGTCGTCATGGCCAAGGATGTCTTCAAGGTCGTAGTGATCAAAAAGCAGCTCCGAAACATCCAGCGCCGCCGCCAGCTGTGCCTCTGTGTAGTTGTGCCAACCTGCTTCGATACCAATGTGCTTGTGAGCGGCGATGGTGACCTCATCGTCCGGATAGATGCGACCGAACCAGGATTCCCAGCCTCGGCTGGTCTCTTTGAGTTCACCGGCGTTGTCGAGTTCAATCCCAATGGAGTGATTGTTCAGGCCGCTGATCCCCTGCCAGCGGCTGATGCCTGCATGCCAAGCCACCTGGTTGAAGGCCACCATCTGGGTGATGCTGCCATCGCGCCCAATGACCAGATGCGCTGAGGCTTTGGCGCTAGAGCGAGTGAAGTGAGTGATCGAACTCTCGGCAGAGGAGCCCGCTGTGTAGTGCATGATCAGGAAACGAGGCTTGCCGCCGCTGCGCTTGTTGGGCGATGCGACGAAGGGCATTTGGTTCCCCGCGTCATCGTGGAGAAGGTGTCGTTTAATCTGCATGGATCGCTCGGCTCAGGTGAGTCGGCCGGATGGGCGCGTTCAGTTTCTGAGGCACACCATAAACCCTGAAGAAGGCCTCTTCACGGGATAAATTAAGGAGTGGGGGGCTGTACATGTTGGCGTCCTGGCGATGGCGAAACCCGGATGGAGCAATGGTGTCTTACGCTTTCATTTAATGTAGGAGTTTTGACAGCGGGGTCAAGAATGTTGGGGCAAATTGCAGAAACGTAAAGCTCTACGAGCGTCGCAAAACGCTGCAATGCACATGTCATCGGGATTGGAGTTGCTCGAAAGAAAAGAAGCAGGCCGGTGGTAACCACCGGCCAACCGCATGTGTCGTTAACGGTATTGACCTCTGCCAGTCCGGAATCTATCAATGAGGCACTAACCCACTGTGAGCTTCCTGCAAGCGTTCCGCAAAGTCGCTATGGGAGCGCCAATTGCCCAGTCTTCATGACTGCACAGCGCATGACGCGCCGCTGGACCCACGTACTTACCCAGCATTCTGCTCGGGGTATCGCTTGATACGCCTCTTCACAAACTGACGCGGGGAAGGGAATCAGCATGTTACTGTTCCTGCCATTATCGCGCACTGCAGCATTGCTTATTAACTAATCTAGACCTTTTTCGCTTGGAAAAACAGCCCATCGCTACCTCATGGTGTTCAGGAGGTTTCCAGAGCTTTCAGCGCCTCTGTAATGGAGGGAACCATGTTGTTGATCCGGGTCAGACTGGCCTTTTCGGAAGCAGTGAGTTCTCCCACCAGGTTTTCCTTGTGTCGTTTCTCATAGGCGTCTCTCAGAACATCCAGGCGGGCGCTGCCGAGTTGGCGAATTCTGGATAGCTCCGTCCTGATTTTGCCCCAGTTGGTGACCCTTAAGGCCCGTTCTAGAGCTACTGAAATACTGGTATCCAGTTTGTAGATGCCTGCCCTGGCAGGTAGCAACAGGTTTGCCGTATCGTCTTCAGGCCTGGTCTCGATGCCCCCTTCGTGACGGTCCTCTGAAAAGCTCCCCACAGCCGAGAAGTTTTCGTCTTGCTGGCTGGTGGGCAGGGTGTAGCGGGAATTGATGGTGACGGAAACAGGATTCACCTTTTGGTTATCCAGGGTCAGTATGGCGGCGTGGCACTCCAGGTCAGCGTTAACATAGTTCAGGGCAATGAGGGAGGGGGCATCCAGGTTTGTGTTACCCAGTTCTGCTTTGACCAGTTTGACGTCCACGCTGTACTCGACCCAGTAGCGCTCGACATTCACCCACTCCTTAACCCTTTGTTCGATATTCTGTTCGTGGGCCACGTTGGCCTGGTGGGTAATGGGGAACAGGTTGAAGTCGTCGCCCGGGCCTCCGACCCAGTCGTTAAGCAGGTGTCCGCGAATGAAACGGCGGTCGCCGGACAAGCTGGTCGGGGTGGTTGTAAGCAGATCCATGAGATCATCGAGTCCTTTGGGGCCGCTGCCTCGGGGGTGATCCGGGCCGAGTTCTGCGCTCATGCCCATGCCGACGGGATGGCCAGCCAGGGTTCCGTGGCGATACTCGATTTCGGTCTTCCGGCCAGCCAGGCCAGTGCCGGATGCGGGTGTTTTGCCGACGGAGACCAGAGAAGGATTGATCGCCAGTTCCACGCCTTGGCGCTCCCCCTGTGCGATGAAGCCGATACGCGTCAGTTTGTAGCGTTGCTTGATCTTCCGGAAAAACCGGTCCCTGAGGTCCTGTGAATCGCTTGCCTCCCGGAACGCCAATTCCAGGACCTTCCGGGCGGCCTGCAAATCCTGCTCCTGTTGTTCCCTTGTACGGGGCATAGCTACCGGTGGCTCATCCAGTGCTCGTAGAGAAGGAGACGATGAGTGTCTGGGGCCGGTTTCCGGAGGTACTTCTTCAGGTATCGCTGTCTGCTCCCGGGCCGCAGCCTGCTCCGGGGGCCGCTCTTCCTGCTCCTGCTGCCGACGGTTATCGCGGCGCTGACGCTCCCTTGGTGATCCGCCGCCGCTTTGTGCCCGTGGCGAAGCTTCTGGTGCGGGGGTGGCTTCGGCCTGCCTGGCCAATTGCTCCGGCACCTCGTTGCTGCTTCCCTGCTGACGGGTTGGGCCATTCCATTCGGCGCGGTTCTCCAGGGCTTCCCGGGCACCGGAGGAGGGGGGGCTATCCTTGGGCATGGCGTCCTGGATCAACTGATCGGCATCGGGAATATCGCCGCTTTCGATTTCCAGGCTGGGAGGCTCGGGATTGGAAAAGTTGTAGCTGAGTCTCGCCTGCAGAGCCAGGGTCGGGCCAAGATCCCATACCCACTCTGCCAGTTGCCACTCATTTTCCCAAACCGTAACCCACAGTGCTTCTACTTCCGCCCAGGCGTTCAGTGCCAGTTTGAATTTCGCGGCGCCGGCGAGTGTGGCGGTTCCATTGATCGTGTAGTCGCCGTTCTCATAGGCCAGTTCCGGTATCACGGATATGGCGCCGTAGATGCCGGCGGTTGCCATACCCTCGATGCCTCCGGTGAGTGAGCCCAGAACCACATCCAGCCCCAGCCCCGCACCGATACCCAGATAGGCCTCCGCAAAGGCGGGGATATACAGCTCACCACTGACCGAAAAGGACGGAAGTTCCTCAGCACCAATGGTGTATTCGCCGGCCACGGTGATGTTGCGCAGTTGGCCCGGGCCGATGCCGGCCCTTACACCGGCACGAATACGAATGATGGCGACCAGGATAGCCCACAGGGGAATGTTCTGGCTGTGACTGAACAGTTCACGTTCGAGGCGTTTTTCGGGAAACAGTTCTATGGGTTCCGGAACGCGGATTTCACCACTGGTATCGATCGTGCCATCGGGGTGGATGGTAAGGGCGAGGGTACCTTCCAGATTCGGGGCAATTCTGGCCGTGACGTCGCCACCGCCATGCACGTTTAGTCCACCATCTTCCTCCTGGGCAAGTGCCAGTGTTACCGTTCCCTGCAGCCGCCCATCGTCGACGCTGAACTCTACCTGTTGCTCGGCAGACCAGAGCCCCTCGCGATAGGTCACGTGCAATTGCGCGCCGATTCCCGGCAAGGTTTCACTGTCGATTCCAATATCGGCTTCGCCCTCAAGCTCACCATCGGTCAGTGTAATGAGCACGTTGGCGGATTGCAGGCCGGGTAAATTGGTCAGTTCAACGTTGGCCGTGATGCTGGCCCCACCATTCTCATAAGCCGCGGAGAATTCACCCCGGCCCACGCTGGCCAGAGCAATGGCCACCGTGCCACTGAAACCGACATTGCCGGACTCATCCAGGTTTCCGGTGATGCGCCCGGACTCCACCGGTAAGCCTTCGGGAAAATCATTGGCGGCAAGCCGGAAGCCGCCGAAGAAACGGCCCTGCCGATTGAAGCCGACATTGCCAGCTACCTCGGAAAATCCGGGTAGGGACAGGTTGAACTCTCCGTTGCCCTCGGCATGATCGTCGCTGAAACTGCCATTGAGTGTGGCATCTCCAAGCTCCCGATAGGCGAGGTTTACACCTTCTATCGCTCCCGACAAACGCTGGTTTTGGTAGGCCAGGGTGACCGTCCCTTCGCTCATGGACAGTCCCGGTACCGGGGGCTCAAGGCGCGCGGCCGGCAAGGAGATGCTTCCTGCCAGGTCACCCGCCTCATTGATTCCGAGTTCAGCCCGGATGCCCGCAAGCAAAGGCTGGGTGACCAGTGCATGACCGCTGCCCGATAAGTTGCCGTCCTCTGTAAAGCGCATGGAAACATGACCGGAACCCAGCCCCTCGTATGCCAGATCGAAACTCAGGTTTCCGCTGAGTCTGCCCCGGGTTAGCGCAATGCGACCACTTCCGGTAACAGAAAGTCTCCTCATCCGGGCCGGCACCAGGTCTGCTCCCTCTATGTCCACGGCGGCGGCAAGCTCACGATTCCCGTCGAGGGACAGGGTAAGTTCGGGATTATTGAGGGCCGGTATCTGCGCGGTGGCGGTGAGCTCCCCTCTGAGGCTTGCAAGACCGCTGTCATCCAATGTCAGACTGGCCCGGGTAGACTGGAGGTAGGGCACGGAGACTTCTGCATTGAGGCGGCCCCGGTGGCGCCTGGTGTTGTACCGGAAGTCGGTCAGGCGGAGTCCTGGGATGCCAAGGTTGAGGGCAGACAGGTCGGCCCTGAGCTGGTCTTCCCCTTCGATGTTATCTGCGCTGATATGAACGCCGCCACCCAGGCCGATGACAAAGCTGCCGTCCTCCATCAGACCGGTAACAGCAGTGTTGCTTACGCCGGCCTCGGAATTCTGGGGTTGCTGGGCGGCCGGGGCCGGCTGAGGAGTTGCATCCGCTCTTTGGGTCTGTGTCTGGGGAGCGGCTGTGGCGGGATTTTGGCTCATGGCTTACTCCCATTGCCGCAGGCGGATGTAATAGGGACCGAACAGGCCCTTGCCCAGGGGTTTGCCCAGTTTGTTGTATTCCCGGGCGATGGCCCGTACCAGGTGATCCATGCCGATAGGTTGTTGTTCACCGGCGGCGTAGCAACCGGCCAGCAGAAGGATATTCTTGATGTTGGCACCGGTCAGTTCGAACTGGCGCGACAGGAAGGGCAGGTCCAGATCGTCCCGAATGGGAGCCGAGGTGGTGAGCAACTGGTTCCAGATGCCTTCCCGCTCTTTCGGGCCAGGGAAGGGGAATTCGACCACCACTTGTATGCGGCGCATAAAAGCCTCGTCGATGTTCTGTGCCAGATTGGAGGCGAGTATGCAGATGCCGCTATGGGCCTCGATCTTCTGCAACAGGTAGCTGGTTTCTATATTGGCGTAGCGGTCGTGGGCATCCTTCACTTCGGAACGCTTGCCGAACAGTGCATCCGCCTCATCGAAAAAGAGCACCACATCAGCACGGGCGGCCTGGTCAAATATGCTCTGCAGATTCTTCTCGGTTTCCCCGATGTACTTGCTGACCACGGTAGCCAGGTCAATGCGGTACAGTTCCAGCCCCAGTTCTTTGGCCAGAACACCCGCCGCCATCGTCTTGCCGGTACCGGATGGGCCCACAAACAAGGCGCTCAGCCCGGGTTGTTGTCCAAACAGCTGCGCCATATCCCAGTTCCTGAGCACCCGCTGCTGATGGCTGGCACGCAGAACCAGCTCCTCCAGCAGACGTTTGCTCGCTTTCGGCAGTATCAGCTGGTCCCAGACTTGTCCGATGTCCATTCGTTGGGCGCCGCTGTTCATGCTTTCCGCTGCTGAAGATTTGCACAGTGCCCGAAGGTCTTCCCCATGAAAGTCGGGGTTGAGTAGCAGGTGATGGCGCAGGCGCTGGCTGATACCGGCAATGTTGGCGGGGGTCAGCCGGTACCGCAACGCGAGGTCAGGAACCAGCCCGCCCGGTTGCCGATCCAGCCAGTGCCTGGGCAGGTGTTGGTGCCAAGCAGATTCCCGTATCTCCGGGGAGGGTTCAGGGAGCGAAATCTCTACAGCCGGTGCTGGTGCCCCCAGGGTTTCGGCCTGCAGGATCAGGTCGTCCGGAACCGCCTCCAGCAGTGCGGATAGCTGCTCCGGCGGGACCTGCTCTGTCCGGGGTACGCTTACCAGGGCTTTCTGCAGCCGTTGCTCCCTTCGCAGAGCGTCCAGACTGCCCTGCCAGTCCGGAGTTTTCAGCCATTGTTCGGTGTCCACACGAAGCAGGTTCTGGCCACGTTTGCGAGCCAGCCACAAGTCATGATCGTTGCCAGGCTCGCCGGTCAGTTTCATCGGCGGTAAAGCCAACACACTGCTGGGATGTTTCATCAGTTGCCGCAACGCCTCGGGTCTCAGGGTACGAAGCCGGGGTTGTGGATAGGGCCATGGTTCCAGAAACGGCATCAGCTGGCGATCAATCGTGTCGCGACCCAACAGAAAATCCACGACCCGGTCATCTAGTTTCAGGGGGCGTTCGAGCAACGGCCTCTGGGGTTCCGACAAGGACACGACACGGTGCTGCAACAGTGGCGCTTCGGCCGAGAGCATGGCCCGGATATCCGTGATCGACCGACCGGAACGGGGCAGGTCGGAAAGCTGCTCCACCAGTCCGGGGGTCAGATAACGGCGCTGAACATCATCCTGCAGGAAAGCCCACACCCGGGCGAAACGGGGGTCTATCTCGCCGGCGAGTAAATAGAGTACGAGGTCGGTTTCCTGCTGTCCCAACCCGAGGGCTTCGGCCAGTCTCTGGGGGGGTAATTTAAAGGGTGTGGCGCGGGTTTGCAGAATAATCTGCTGGCGGAGTTCACGAATGTTCTCGGGGGTAACCGGGGGATTCCTGCCCTCTTTGAGCTCTGCAAGGCTGCGTTCGATATCCTGATCATCCAGGAACAGTCCCATGAAGCCTTCCCGGCTATGATTACCCCGCAAAGCCCGAAAATGAGCCACGGCCTGCTCCAGTTGCAGGGTAATCAGTTGCAGGACATCGGTGAGGTAGTCCTGATCGTTTGTATAGCCGTCCAGTCGCTGGTGCTGGGTCATGATGGTCACCGGAAACTGAACCGGCGATTGTTCACCGGTTGCCGGTAGTCAAGTATGACGGCCTGGCTCTGATCGTCATTGCCGTCACTCAGAGTGAGGGTGATCTCTCTCGCCAAAGGCAGGTTGTCGATAGCAAAGAATCCGCGGTCGTCGGTGTTCACTGTAGGCCGGGTTTCGGGCGCCGAGACCGTCACTTCTCCATTCTCCAGAGGGGTTTCAGGGTCGCCATCCAACAGAATCTGGCCGGTAAGGCGCAATGGCTCGGGGGACAGTAGCAGGTTGAGGTCTTCGAACGGGCCAGCTATGCGCCGGACCTCCCGGCTTTCACCGGCCAACTGAAGGTCCGTGTGGGTACTGCTCAGTGTTCCGGATGCCAGCTCAAAAGTGTGGCTGAGCGGTTGATATCCGGGAGCTTCGATATCCAGTCTGAACTGCATGTCCGGCATTGTGACGCGGTTGCCGAACAACGAGCCACCACTGGCGGAGAAGCAGAAGTAGCCGTCACCGGTGACCTTACTGTGGAGCCTGGCCGGCCGGTAGTCACCGGGCTCGTCACCCCCTGCCGGGGCAGGCCTGTACCAGAGGCCTACCCTGAGCCCGCGGGAGACAGGTTGTCCGTACACCTGGTCCAGGATGCGACCACTGACCACGGACTGTGAAACGATGACCGGTTTGTTAATCATGGGGCTGTCCTCTGCCTCGGGTCATTTGGGGCCCAATACGGTATAGGCTTCCCGGACCGGTCCGTACTGGTTCGGGCTGCGATACGAGTCAATGGCAATGCCATCCACCCGCAGAATGGTGGCCAGTCGAAAGGGTTGGCTGAATGCGTTCCACAACTGGGTAATTTGTTCCAGCGGAAGGTCTTCCGCCACCACGCGGATCTGGTCCTGTTCGCGACCGAAGCTGTTGTCGAGGCTCTCGCCGGCAACAGATTCCAGTACCGGGTGGTCATGGAAATGCTGAAGGATACGGCCCATCATCAACAGGTTGTTGGTTTCATTGTCGACCGGCAGTAGCAGGTATCTCAGTTGCAGCGGTAGTGGCGGATGTTTCTCCTCTCCCGCACCTGAGCGCAGCGGCATGGGGTTGCGGGGACGCTGTTGCTGGCTGATGTGGTAGAGATAAAGGCTCACCACCACCTGGTTATTGAGGTTTGCTCCCGGGGGTTCGAGGGCAATATTGGTCGATGCATCGGTTACTGAAAACTGAGTTTCCGGTGCCTCGTCCAGGGTGGCGAATATCTGCTGCCGCAATTCCTCGCTGACCCTTTCGATGATGGTGTAGTTGCTCACGACGTTGCCCTCTGCAGGTGCGGGAAATGGTCAAAATGGAACGTCACCACCGTGCCCAGCCAGGGCAGCCAACCCGGATTCAGATCCAGTCCGGCGAGCCGAACCTCCAGGCGAACCTGACTGTTGTCCTGATACAGGTCCAGGTGCCCTGGTGTGTAGGCCAGTTCCCCGGGAACCCGGATCAGTGCCGGGGACCAGAGGTCTTCCTGCTGGAACCATTGCGCCGCCAGTGCCAAGACACTCTCCCTCTCAGGTAGCTCAGGCAGGGAATCCAGCTCAGTTGCGGACTCCAGTCCGAGCCGCTCGGCAAGGAAATCACACAGGGGATCGTTCGGATCCAGATCGAGTTCCTGTGCGAGTCGATAGAGCCAGGCCCAGCCATTGGGAAGGGACTGCCAGGCCTGAGCCATGATGGCCTGAACGGCCGGACGGTTCAGAACATTGAGCAGGTACAAGGTTCCACCCATGTCCGTGCGCACATTTCCGGAGCGGCTCTCATCATGCTGCGCTTCAGGAGTTGCCTGAGCGTTGCCAGATTCCAACGTGGCCCGATGCATGGCAGGCTGTTCGATGTCGGGCATGGAGAGTTCTTTAACGATTGCCGGATTTGCAGGGTTGCTGGCGGGTAATGGCCGGGCTTCCGGAGCAGAACTTACCTTCGTTGATTGAGTTGGCCCGGCTTTCGGCCATGTCGCACTTTCCCGGGTTTGGCCAGGGTTTTGCCTCTGTGCTGCGTCTGCCATTGGCGAGCTGTGGGCAGCAGGTTCCCGATCTGACCGAGGCTGCGCTATCCGCTGGCGGATCATAGCCAGAGTGCGGTTCGGGGCGGTGCACAATGCCAGTGCTGCCGAGTCGATTGCGATAATCAACACTGCCAGCTCCGATCGTGGATCGGTTTTCGGAAGCGAATTGAGTATGGGCTGCCAGGCCCGCACCTGCTGCTCGGGTATAGCTACTCCTCGTCCTCCCGTATTTTGGCCGACCATGGCGGGATCCAGGGAGGACGATTCCAGTCCGAGTTCGTAACGGACGGACCGTATTATGGCAGCGGCATTTTCCTCGGAGAGGCGCTGCCAGACAGTCGCCAGGTTACGGTCAGAGGCCAGGAAATAGCAGACAGCCACCAGCTGGCGCGGATGCTCCTGAAGCAACTTTTGTATCGCATCTCCGGCCGGAAGTGGCCAGAGCCCGGACCAGCGTTGCCAGTACCAGCGTTGATCAGCAACACCCCTGCAAATATCATTGACCAGCGCGGCGAGTAGCGCAGCCAGGCTTCGGAAACGGACAACGTCGGATGGGTCTGCGCTATTGATTTGCTGCCGGGTGGTTTGCAGAAGTTCTTCCGCCAGCGAGTGTTTGCTGGCGACGGCGGCCACCCTGCGAACCAGCACCCAGCTGCCATCCGAAGGCGCCGGCCAGTGGGCAGCCTCCAGCCGGGATATCAGGCGCTGCCGGGTGTCAGAAGGACCGCGTACGGTCAGTCTGCGGATCTGGGTCGTGTCCGGTTGTAGCTGCAGGCTCACCCTGTGTTACCTCCGCAATTTGCCAATGACCATAGACCGACTGCTGATCCGGATATCGTTCTGGAGCACCCGAACAATTCTCACCTCGGTACTGTCGGCCACCTGGTCCTCAACGGCCAGCACCGCAGAAACTCTCTGAAGATCGTCCAGCAATTGAAGTTCGGTTCCCGGTAGCGGGAAGTGATTCAACCGGACTTTGAGTCGTTCACCAGGCTGGATAAGCCGTGGCGGTGCGGTTACGCTGCCACGAATAATCTCTTCCGGATCTCCCAGCGACGCCACGATCAGGGTCGCCCGGATCATGTTTTCCATCGCTTGAAAGCTCTCGATGGCGGGCCTGTCGTCCAGTTGTCTGAACCACCAGTCCACCAATTCAGAGATGGTGCGTACCCGGTTGAAGTCCTCCCGTTCAGCCCGCTCCAGGCCTGGCCACTTGCTGACTTCCGACACCCTGAGCCGATTGTCCTCGGCAAGTTGCCCCCAGGTCAGCCGGAGAGAGCCGGACAGGCTACGCAGATGCTGTAGAAGACAGCTTTGCGCCAATTCCAGGTTGTTGAGCAGATTCTGGGCTTTCTTTCGTAGCAGAGGGGATTTCGTGCTGATTGCATCTTCGAGACTCAACACCCGTGAATTGTTTTGCTGGCTTTGTCGCAGACTGTTGGCCCTTGCCGGGAACATTCTCTGCGTCATACCTGCCAGAAGTGCCCGATTGTCCAATTTGAGTGTGTTCAGCCGCCCCTGAAGAGCCGTGGAGATCTGTTCGTTCCCCTGCCTCTGTTGTTTCTCGGTCAGGCGAAATTTTCGAAACTGCTGAATAACGGACACGTTGAGGTTGATTGGAACGCGGGTAATCATCGCGCCGAGTGTCGCCCAATCCGAAACGGGAATCTC
>Ga0102943_1002374_pt1 | contig 11096 bp, 10 predicted proteins | sample SalPonC_black_MG_FD_78174 | JGI IMG/M metagenome (GOLD analysis project Ga0102943, IMG submission 78174) | Salt pond soil microbial communities from South San Francisco under conditions of wetland restoration - Salt Pond MetaG... | ecosystem: Environmental > Aquatic > Marine > Intertidal zone >...
CCGCCGGTGCCGCTGTCGGTCATCGTGTCGACTTCGCCCGACCCGGCCGAGCTTGCGTCGTCATCGGTGCCCGACTGCCCGCCGTAGCCCGCGATGGCTTCGGCCATGCTGTCGGCCGATCCGTCGGTGTCGCTGTCGGAGAACACGTCGGCATAGCCGCCGTCGCCGGAGTCGTTCGCGGCGTCCCCGGTTCCGGTGCCGTTTCCGGCCGCGTCGGAGGCGGTATCGGTCGCCCCGCCGTCGCCGGCTGTGCCATCGGAGGCCGAGTTCGCGGCGCTCGATCCGTCGGCATCACCGTCCGCCGCGTTCGAGCCGCCGGCGCCGCCGGAGGACGCGGTGTCCTGCGTGCTGTCGGCCGTCGGGCTGCTGTTGCCGCCGGTCTGCGTGACGTTCGGTCCATCGCCGGTCGACTGGTCGCCGGTGCCTTCGATGTCCTGCGCCGCGTTCGACGTGCCGCCGGTGCCGTCTCCACCCGTGGTGTCGCCGCCTTCCGAGCTTCCGCCGCCGCCGGTGGTCGCCGTGCCGGTGTCACCACCGTCGTCGTCACCGTCGTCATCGTCGCCGTCCGACAGCTCCTCGAAGAGCGCGGCGATCGCCGCTTCCACGAGGCCGGAGAAGCCGCCGTCGCCGGCGTCCCCGCCTTCACCTTCGGCATCCGACTCGTTGCCGCCGAGGCCGAGCCCGAGCGCGCCATTGCTGCCGCCGGTGTTGTCGTCGGTCTCGGTCTCGCTTTCACCTTCCGCACCGGTCAGGCCAACGCCGATCCCGGCGGAATCGCCGCCCTCGGCTCCGTCGGAGTCGTTGCTCGTCGAGGCGTCGCCATCGGAGTCGGCGTCGCTGTCGGAGTCGCTGTCGCCGCCTTCGGAGTCGCCTTCGGCGTCCGATCCGGCAAGGCCGAGGCCCACGCCGACGCCGGTGCTCGTGCCGTCACCGCCGTCGCCGCCGGTTCCGGAGTTGCTGGCGTCACTGGAGTTGTCGTTGTCGGCGTCCGAGTCGCTGGCGCCGTCACCGCCGTCACCGCCCTCGCTGTCACTGTCTGTCTCGGCTCCCGAGATGCCAAGGCCAAGCCCGAGACCGTTCGCGTCGCCGGTGGCTCCACCGTCGCCCCCGTCGGCTTCCGCTTCGGACTCACCAGTCTCGCCGCCGTAGGCATCGGCGTATCCCGCTTCGGCGTTGGCGTTGCCGCCTGCTCCGGCATAGGTCTCGCCACCCGCGCCGGATGCGCCGCCGTCGGCTTCGGCATCGATGCCTTCTTCGGCGTAGGCGTAACCGCCATTGGCGCTTCCGTTCTGCTGGAAGTCGGCATAGTTCCCGACAGTGGCGTTCTCGAGGATGTCGTTGTCGGTGAGCTCGGCCGACAGGAAGTTGAGCGAGGCCATGTCGTTGCCTTCGCCCGCGAGCGCGCCGTCCATGTCGATGTCGTCGCCGGGATCGTAGTTCAGATCGCCGCCCGCCGTGATGACGTCATTCATCTGGGCGTCTTTCTGAAGGTCGATATCGACCACATCGTCATCGGACCACGGCATCTCGCCGTCACCGATGCTGATGTCGATCGCGTTGTTGAGCGCGTTCGAGTTGTCGTTGTTACCGTTCACGTTGTCGACCGACTGGGCCTGCTCTTGGCCCTGATCCTGGTCTTGGCCCTGGTCCTGATCCTGTCCCTGTTCCTGACCTTGATCCTGGTCCTGGGCGTTCGTGTCGGTGGTATCGACGTCCGTGACCTGCTCCTGACCTTGTTCCTGGCTGTTGAGATCGGCTTCGATCTCGGCCTCCTCGACTTCGATGTTCGTGTCGAAATCAGCGTCGATCGAGTCGATGTTGACCTCTTCGAAGTCGGCGATGTTGACAGATTGTCTCTTACTCATGGGAGTACCTCTGAATGCGTGGACACCGCATCGCCATTCATCTCAAAAGCGATGATCAGGTGTTCCGGATTGTGATTGATACGGGGTCGGATTGTGTTTGTGCGGATCACCCCGTGCGATCCCATCCCGTCGCGGTCACCCCCCTTCCATACTCGTTCAACTCGAAAAACCGGGCGAGTCGTGTTCTGCACCGGGTGCAGCCGCTCACTCAAATTCTGGACACTCAGCGTCGCAACTCGCGCACGGCATTCCAATTCATCGGATGGTCAGGTCCGTTTAGAGGGCAGAAAAAGATCAAGAAATCAATTGCTTGACGAATACAGGCACGTGATGCCCGCCGATCCTTCGCACTCTCGATCTTCGTCCTGATCGTTTGGGTAGGTTACATGCCGCCAGTCTCGAGTCATTCTGCTGTGGCTTGGTTCGTGCCGTCCTCGCGACATCGCGGAGATCTATCGTTGAGAGGATGCTCAAGATGTGATAGGAAGATGGTTGTCTAACCAATTGGGGGATTGGGATTAAGGTATAGGGACGCAACAGTTTTGGGTCGGAGGGTTTATCTCCGGCGCGCGCAGGTGTGTAATTGGGGGTCCGAAATGCGCGAGATACTGCAGTCTATAAATTCGACGACAAGAGATAAACTTTCGAATGTGGGAATCGCGGTGGTGGGCAGCGGCCCATTTTTTACACGCCAGACCTGCAATCATCTGGAGAACGAATTCGATACCGGCTGCGTCCGGTTGAATTCGCTCGACGAGCTGGACGGGATTACCGAGGAATTGACGCGGTTGCGTCTGGTCGTGATCGACGAGACGCTGGCCGATGATCTTCTGGCCCGTCCCGAGGCGTATCGGGAGATCAATTCCCTGGCGGCCATCGCTTTGGGGTATCGCGACATCGACACCGCCCGCCGGTTCCACGAAAGCCTCGATCCCGCCGTGCACGGAGCGGTGGGCTATCTTCCGCTGAACGCGCCGTTCGAGGTGGTTCTGTCCACGATCAGGCTCCTGCTGCACAAGGAACTCTTCGTTCCCGCCTGCCTGATCCGCACCTTGTCCGAGCGCAAGGCCGAGGGCAGGGTGATCGAAAGGGTCGAGACCGAACCGCCTTGCAAGAAGGATGCCGACACCGAGTTCTTCCGTCTCACGGACCGGGAACGACAGGTCCTGCGCCGCGCATCGGTCGGCGAGAGCAACAAGATGATCGCCCGCGCGCTCAGCATCTCCGAACACACGGTGAAGCTCCACATGCACAACGTCTATGAGAAGCTCAACGTCTCGAACCGCACGGCCGCGGCATCCCTGTACCTCGCGACGAATGGTGGACGGGGTGGAACCGCAAACCGACCCGCATAGGCTGTTCGAGCGCCTTCTCCTTCTGACGGGCCGGATGAACTACATGTGGACCAACACCGAAAGCCTGCTGATCCACGTGATCGCCGGGCTGGCGAAGGTCGACAAGGACACCGCCGTGATCATCTTTCTGACGCTGAACACGACACGCGCCCGGCTGGATCTTGTCGAGCGCCTCGCCAAGATGCCCATTCGTGACGCCGACGAACGGGACAGCGTTCTGGCCTGCACACGAGAACTCGGCCGGCTTTCGGGAACGCGGAACCACTACAACCACTGCATCTATTCGTTCGATGCCGAAAGCGGAAACCCGCAGACCATTCTGATGCGCATCGCGGATCGCAAAGGCGATATACGCGTCGGACGGAAGGGGCTGATCGATGAAGGCGAACTCGAACGCATAGAGGGCGTCCTGTCGCAGCTTGCGGGCCTGAACACAAAAATCTGGGGATTGATCAGCCGCTGCGGTTATCCCGCCTGATCGGTCGCCTGGAGCTTTCCCGGTAGTCGGGGCGGGGGCGGCTCAGCGTCCTGAGGATGCATCCGAGATGACGTAGAACTCCTCGACTCCCACCAGCCAGCCTTTTCCCGCACCGACCTGAAGCTGGACGTAACTCGACGTCCAGTTCCGAAGCGAGCCGGCCAGAGACAACCTGTTGTCGGCGATCCCGCGTTCGGCGTCGATGAGGTCGAGGACGGTTGCCTGACCCGCGTCATACGCCTCGCGGGAGAGATCGCGCAGATCGGTGGCGGCATCGACCGCCCTCTGGAAAGCGGCAGTCTGGCGTGCCCACTGGCGCGACAGGGAAAGCGCGGCCTGAGTCTCTTCCACAGCCGTCAGAACGGAAGAACGCCAAATCAGTTCGGCCTCCCGCGCGGTCGATTGCGCGATGCGCCGGTTGGCCCGAAGCGTCGGCTGGTTGAACACGGGCAAGGTGAGGAACGGCCCGAAGCTCCAGCTTTCCCGGTCACCCGCCGTCACCGCGCCGCTGAGCGCGAGAGAGGGATAGAGCTCCGCCTCCGCGATGCCGATCGCCGCCGTCGCCGACGCCAGACTGCGCTCCGCTGCCCTGACGTCTGGGCGATTTCGCAAGACGTCTGCGGGAACGCCGATGTCCGGCTGCCCGCGCGGTCTCGGCTGAGGCCCTCCCCGGTCGAGGCGCGCCTTGATGGTCGCGCCCGGTTCGCCCAAAAGCGTTGCGATCCGAAACACGTTTTCCTCGTAGCGCCCGATCAGGATCGGCAGGCTCGCTTCCGCGGTCGCGAGCAACGACCGTGCCTGCGCCTGTTCCAGCGCCGTCGCCTCGCCGACCTCTACGCGGCGCTCGACCAGGTCCAGCGTCTGCCGCCGACCGGCGATAGAGTCCCGCGTGATCGCCGCGGCCGCCTGGAAGTAGCGCGCCTGGTTGTAGGCATCGATGACCTCGGCGAGGTAGGCCAGCCTCACCGTCCCTGCGTCGAACTGCACGGCCTCCAGATCGGCCGCTGCGGCTTGCCGCTCGCGGGTGAAGCGTCCGAAGAGATCGAAGACGAAGGATGCGTCGGCGGCACCGAAGCTCTCGTTCTCGACCCCTGCGTTCTCCACCTCCCCCCGTCGCGCGTTCAGCGACAGATCGCCACCAATCTGTGCGGGTACGCCGGTTCGTGCCAGGCGGGCCCGCGCGGCGGAGATCCGCTCGGTCGCCGCACGAACATCGAGGTTTTGCCGGAGCCCGATCGCGACGATGTCGTCGAGCGTCCGGTCGCCAAGAGCAGACCACCACGCTCGCGTTGCCGCGTTCTCAAGGGCGCCGGAGCTCCCGTCAACATACGATGCGGGAACTTCAATGCCCGGCGTCCGGTAATCGGGCCCTATCGGGGTACAGGCACTGATCCCGCATCCAAGAATTGCCGTGAGACAGAGGTTTCTTTTCAATGTCTTCGCGCCATTATGAATTCAATTCGAACCGGACGCTACCAGATCGGCGCCCGTTTTTCTCCAGTCAGTTCCAACGATTCTCCAAGGTGTGCCCAAAGTTCATCACCTTTCGAATGAGACCACTACGCGCGCGTCGCGCGCTGAACGGATCTATCCGTTCCAGCTTGGCGTGCTCCACAGATTGGAGGCTCGCTATTCGACTTTGCGGTGAGTTCCTGCATCTATGAAGGCCATGACACTGTTGAAGATCGCGGCCGGCCTTGCGGCTCTCTACCTCGTCTTCGTCCTGCTGATCGCCGCGGTCCAGGATTGGCTGCTGTTTCCGCGATGGTTGATGGCAAGCGGAGCGGTCTCCCTGCCAGCGGACGCCGAGCGTGTCTCGATCGAGGTTCCGGATGTCGGTGCGCTGGTCGGCGTCGTACTGCCTGCCGAACGCGCCCCGCCGGAAGGATCGGCTCTGGTTCTCGGGTTCGGCGGGAACGCATGGGATGCGGACCTCCTCGCGATCTACCTCAGGTCGCTCTTTCCGAACCGGGACATCGTTACCGTCCATTACCGTGGATACGGACCGAGCGCCGGCCGACCGAGTGCCGAGGTCATCCTCGACGACGCCGAACTCATCTTCGACGAGATCATCGCTCCACGCGATGGCGACCGGACGGTCGTCGTGGGACTGAGCCTCGGAGCAGGACCGGCGGCGCATCTGGCCAGCCGTCGCCCCGTCGCCGGCATGATCCTCGTCACGCCATTCGATTCGATCGAGGCGCTCGCCGGCGACCTCTATCCCTGGCTTCCGGTCCGCCAGCTTCTGCGGCACCGAATGGACGTGGCGGAGGCCGTTGATGGGTCGTCGGCGCACGTCGCGATCATCGCGGCGGAACGCGACCAGATCGTCCCGGCCCGGCGTACAGAGGCGCTTCGGCGCGCGTCAGGAGATCTCGTTCTCGACCGCGTCATACCGGGCGTCGGACACAACGACATCTACGACAGCAAGGATTTCGCCCAGGCGATGCGCGACGCCCTTGCCGTCATCGAGGATCGGAGCGGCCGAGACAAATGAAAGGCCGCCTGCCAAATGACGCAACAGCGTCCAGGGCGCGTGGAGCCGATGCATGCCGCTCGGCGCGAGGTCCGAGGCGGCGGTCGAGGTCCGGCCGTGACCATACAGCGGAAGACGTCCGTCCGAAACGATAAGGTGAACGCATGAAGGCCGAGTCGGATCATGAATCGGGGCGCGATGCGCTCCTGTCGCACGGGGTTCTCTCGGACCATCCGGAGGATCTTTTTCATGCGACGGGATGGCGCGCGCTATGGGCCGTGCTTCGAGAATCGGGGCTCCGCCTCTGGAGCGACGACGCGTTCGGCCTGGCCGGGAACATCGCCTTCCGGGCACTCCTCGCAATCTTCCCGTTTCTGATCTTCACGAGCGCGTTGACCGCTTTCATCGGCGACCGCAGCATGGCCGACACGCTCATCGAGTTCCTGATCGCGATCGTGCCGCAGGAGCTGCTCGAGCCCATCGTGGCCGAAGTCGAGAACGTGATGACGGTGCCGCGCGGCGGTGTCCTCAGCATCGGTATCCTGCTGACGATCTGGTTCGCGACCGGCGGCGTCGATGGCGTCCGGGTCGGGCTCAACCGGGCGTACGGAATTCACGAGACCAGATCGACGGTGAAGCTTTACGCCGTGCAGGTCTCAGTCGTCGTTGTGGCCGGACTTGCGCTTGTGCTCGTCGGCTACCTGCTGGTTCTCGCGCCGTGGGCCGGATCGCTGGTGCACGATGTGATCCCACGGTTCGAGCCCGCATCGGTGACGCTGGGTGTGATCCGATACCCGGCGGCCATCGTGATTCTGATCGCCGCGCTGCTCGTCGCGCACGTGTTCCTGCCGGCGCGACGCAGTCGGTTCGCGAACATCTGGCCCGGCGTTCTCTTCACACTCTCCCTCTGGGCCGTGCTGGCGGCCACCTTCTCGTTCTATCTTGGCAACTACGCCAGCTATTCAAGCTACTACGCGGGTCTGGCCGGTATCGTGGCCACTCTCTACTTCATGTATCTCGCGGCGCTCGTCCTGATCTTCGGCGGAGAATTCAACCGCGCCCTCAGAATCCGCCGCCTCGCACGGCTTGTCAGCGAAGACGGCCGACGGCGAAAACGCTCCACGACCTAGCCGGCTTCGAGTTCGAGACCGTGCCGGCGCGGCCGGCGCTTCGGGAAACGGCCCAGTGCGGACCTCCTGCGAGACACGGAGGAATCCTCCTTGAGATCCTCCGTCACTCATCCGACGCCTTGCCGCACCGGCCCTCGGACGACGCCCGCGGCAAATCCGCGACACCAGGCTCGGCCCGGAAAGATCCTGCTAGACGACCTTCACGGTCATCGAGCCGAGCTTCTCGATCGCGATCTTCATGGTGTCGCCTCTTGCCACCGGTGCGACGCCCGACGGCGTCCCCGAGAGGATCACGTCGCCCGGGGCGAGCTGAAAATACTTCGAAAGATACGAGATCATCTCCGGCACCTTCCAGATCATCTGGTTCAGGTCGCCTTCCTGGCGGAGGTCTCCGTTGACCTCGAGGGTGATCCTGCCTTCGTCGAGATGCCCGACCGTCTCCACCGGATGGACCGGTCCGACCGGGGCGGAGCGCTCGACCGCCTTTCCAATCTCCCACGGGCGCCCGAGCTTCTTCGCCTCGCCCTGCAGATCCCTGCGCGTCATGTCGAGTGCCAGAGCATAGCCAAAGACATGGTCCAGCGCCGCCTCCACGGGAATGTTCATGCCGCCTGACTTGAGCATCACCGCGAGCTCGGCCTCATGGTGAACGTCCGATGTCTTGCTTGGATACGGAAACTCGCCGGACGGATCCAGGTTGTCGGGGTTTTTCTGAAAGAAGAAGGGTGGCTCCTTGTCAGGGTCATGCCCCATCTCCACGACGTGGGCGGCATAGTTGCGGCCGATGCAATAGACCCTGCGCACAGGAAACGAGCCGCCGCCCGCCACCGGCAGAGTGGTCATCGGCGGTGCAGCGATCACGGTATCGGTCATCGAGGTCTCCCTTCCTTCGGTCTTGATGTCTTGTCATAGGGCGGCCTTGTGTTAAGATCAATCCAAACCAATCGGGCAAGTCGGGCGACTGAAAATTTGATCTTTGCGGAATAACAGGAATAGAAGTCGGTTATGAACCAATTGCGCGACCAATATGATGGTTTGGCGGGCGTGTCCGCGCCGGAGGTGCAGGAGGAAGGCGTGGTCGCGCGGCTCAGAGAGTACATTCGCGACGGCGAATACTCGCCGGGCGACCGTCTGCCGCCGGAGCGGGAACTCATCGGCAAGCTGGAGCTGACCCGGACGGCCCTGCGCAGGGGGCTCGATGCGCTCGAACGGGAGGGCGCGATCTGGCGCCATGTCGGCAAGGGGACGTTCGTGTCGAGCTTGGAGGCCGGGGCGCACGGTGGATCCCTGGTCGAGCTTGGCCGGCAGTTGACGCCGTTCCGAATGATGCGCGCCCGGATCTGCATCGAGCCCGCGATCGCGCGGGAGGCGGCGATAAACGCGTCCGGAGAGGCGATGACGCGAATGCGCATCGCGATGGAGCGCGCCGCCGCGGCGTCGACCTGGGCCGAGTACGAGGCGCAGGACGACAGGTTTCACCGGTCGATCGCGGAGGGGAGCGACAACGTTCTTCTGCTCGCGCTCTTCGATCAACTGAACCAGGTGCGCCGGACGGTCGCCTGGGGGGCGGTCACGCGCGAGACGGTGCGGCCGGCGGAGGATCACAAGAGTTTCGCCGAGCACGAGGCAATCGCCCAGGCGATCGGGAGACGCGATCCCGAGGCCGCCTACGCGACGATGCGACTGCATATCCGATCGGTCTCCGCCCGGCTCTTCGAGGGGGAGCACTGAACGCAACATGCGCGAGCGCCCCGACCGGCTGTCGCCGCAAGGTGAGGAGAACAAGACGCTCGCAAGGAAATCAGTATCGGGCTTCACCGAAATCGCCGCAGCAGCGACGGCCGCAAGAACCCGTCCATCAAAGAACAACTGACGAGCAAGGAGGGAAAATTCCTCAAGACGTCCGCAGCCGTCGCAGCCGCGTCCGGTCTGGGAAGCCGTGCGGTCTCCGCGCAGAGCTATCCCGACCAGAACATCGAGGTGGTGATCCCTACGCGCGAGGGCGGCGGCGCCGATTGACTCTTCCGCGGTACTCGGACGAGAGCATCGCGAAGAACGCCGCGCTGGTCGAGGAACTGAAGTCCGTGGCGTCAAGTGTGGGCGGAACGCCGGCGCAAATGGCGCTGTCATGGCTTCTGTCCCGCGGCGCGGATATCGTCCCGATCCCCGGCACCAAGAAGGTGCGCTGGCTGGAGGAGAACGTCGCTGCAACCGAGCTTGCGCTGACCGACGCGCAGATCGCCCGCCTCGACGTGGTGTTCCGCCCCGGCGTCACCGCGGGCGACCGTTACCCGCCAGGCGGAATGAAGCGGATCATGCTCTAGCCGAGCCATCCTGCGAGGCCGGTCCAGATCAGCCGGGCGGCGAGCAGGAGAAGGATGCCGTTCAGGATGTAGAAGAACCGGTTGTCGGTGATCCTCGTCAGGATCTGCCGGCCGACGACCGTACCCGCGAAGCCGAAGGCGATCATGCCGACGACGAAGGGCAGCCATGGCCCGAAGGCGAAGCCGAGGAAGCCGAAGGCGACGGTCTTGAGGATATGCTGGATCGTCATCAGCGTCGAATGGGTGGCGACATGCGCCTGGCGTCCGAGCTGGAGCGTCTTGACGTAGGAGGCGATGAAAGGGCCGGTCGCTCCGAAGAACATGGTGAGAAAGCTCGAGAACGCTCCTGTGAGGGCGGACCACTTCCGGAAGATCGCCGGTGGCTTGGAGACGATCGACCAGATGATGAAGAGCCCGACGCCCACCTGCACCGCCTGCGACGGGATGCTGACGGCGATGGAGCCGCCGAGCGCCACGCCGATGACCGACCCGCCGACGAACGCCGGGACCACGGGCCAGTCGACGTGCTTGAGCATGATCGCCGCGCGACCGAGGTTCGAGCCGACCTGAACCAAGCCGTGGATCGGGATCAGGACCGAGGCCGGAAGGATCGAGGCCAGGATCGCCAGCATCAGCGCGCCACCGCCGATCCCGAAGGCGGCCGTGATGAAGGAGGCCCCGAAACTCGCCCCGAGAAGACCAAGCGTTGCGGCAAGGCTCAAGCCGGGGGGCAGGAGCGTTTCGAGCATCAGGTTTCCAGAACCGAGGGATGGAACATGTCTTCGGCCCGGACGCGCCGGGCGGCGAGATGCTGGTCGACCGAGTAGCGGCACATCGTGTCGATCTCCTCACTGTTGGCGCCGAACCCTTAGCTCCAGAAGTCGTCTCCGATCGCGGTGATCGCGCGTTCCATGGACGCGCCGAGCCACGGCAGGGTGAGCCGGTTCGCCGCGCCGAGCCAGATGTCCTTCAGCCGGGCGACCGCGATGGCCTTGGCGCGGTCGAAAGCGTTGTAGATCGCACGGCAAAGGTCGGGCCGGTCTTCGAGGAGCGAGGCGCAAATCGCGACGACGTGCATGATCGGAAAGAAGCCGGTGCGCCGGTGGTAGCCGGCCTCGGCGGTCTCGCAATCGGGCACGAGGCGTCGGATGCGGATGTCGCCTGCGAGGAACGCCGGGGGCGGCTTCGGGGTGAGAAGCGCGTCGATGTGCCCGTCCAGCAGGAGATCCTGCAGCGTCTCTCCGTCCCCGACCGGCTCCACGATCATCCCCTCGGGGAGGTCGAGCGCCAGCCGCTCGCAGCGAATGCCCGTGTCGAGCGCACCGGTCCGGCAGCGGATGGTGGACAGGTCGACACCGTATTCGTCCTGCAGGATTCCCCGCATCCAGAGGCCCGCCGTCATTTGGTATTCCGGAATGCCTATGGTCCTGCCGCCGAGCTCCGCGGGCGTCGCGATGTCCGAGCCTTC
>Ga0102943_1002375_pt1 | contig 11094 bp, 9 predicted proteins | sample SalPonC_black_MG_FD_78174 | JGI IMG/M metagenome (GOLD analysis project Ga0102943, IMG submission 78174) | Salt pond soil microbial communities from South San Francisco under conditions of wetland restoration - Salt Pond MetaG... | ecosystem: Environmental > Aquatic > Marine > Intertidal zone >...
CGAGGCTGCCGTAGTCAGGCTCGCCGTGTCTAACGAAGTAGAGTCGCATCGGTCAGGGTTCCCCCGGGGACGCCGCCTGGATGGGCGTGCGGCCCCTCCCTGCGCGTTGACCGAGCATAGAGCCGAGGGCGGGTCCGGTGCGTTCGAAACTTCATTCGGCGGGCGGCGACCATCGGCTCGCGGGCGGCGGCGGCCCGAGGCGGCGGCTCGCGGCGACCAAGCGAGAACCCCGCCGCGTGGACGGGGTTCCGGCTTGGAGCCAATGGTCGGAATTGAACCGACGACCTGCCGATTACGAATCGGCTGCTCTACCGCTGAGCTACATTGGCGTGATCGCGGCCGAGCGGAGGTGGTGGCCGGGGGCGGGATCGAACCGCCGACACTACGATTTTCAGTCGTATGCTCTACCTACTGAGCTACCCGGCCTTGTCGGAGGGCGCCCCGGAGGGCGCCCATCCGTCCGTTCGTGGCGGAGCCGACGGGATTCGAACCCGCGACCTTCTGCGTGACAGGCAGATATGCTAACCGCTACACTACGGCTCCACGAAACGCTGCCCTGCGGCGAGCGCGAAGAGAAGGATACCCGACCTTCTCCGGCGCTGTCAACGGAGCGAACGTGCCCCCTGGACGGTCCGCTTCGACGTCTCAGAATCGCCCACCTGGACGGCCTGGGCCGGCTGGACCGTCGCCGGTCGCTCGCCGATGGTCGCGGCGATCTTGGCGCGCAGCGCCTGGGGTCCGTAGCCCAGCTCCTCGTGCTGTCGCGCGGGGTCGCCGTGCGGCACGATCACGTCCGGAACTCCGAGGCGGGTCAGCTGCGCCGGCACGCCGTGGTCGGCCAGCAGCTCCGCCACGGCGGAGCCGAACCCGCCGGGCAGGGCGTGATCCTCGATCGTGATCAGCTTCGCGCCGTCGCGCGCCAGACGCACGATCAGCGCCTCGTCCAGCGGCTTGACGAAGCGCGCGTCGACGACGCCGACGCGGGGATCGTCGCCGGCGGCCGCCAGCGCGTAGTCGACCATCGGGCCCAGCGCCAGGATATGGAGCTCGCTTCCCTCCTTTAGTACCTCGGCGGTGCCCCAGGAGATCTCGTCCCAGTCACCGACCTCCGCCTCGAGCGGGGCATCGACCGCGCCGCGAGGCCAGCGGATCGCCTTCGGCCCGCCCAGCTCCAGCGCGCGCCGCAGCATGCCCCGCATCTGCGAGGCGTCCCTCGGCATGGCCACGGACAGGTTCGGGAGCGAGCGCAGGTACGCCAGGTCGTACACGCCCTGGTGGGTCGCGCCGTCGCCGCCGACGAGGCCGGCGCGGTCGACCGCGAACACCACGTCGAGGTTCTCGATCGAGACGTCGTGCACCACCTGATCGAAGCCTCGCTGCAGGAAGGTCGAGTAGATCGCGACGATCGGCTTCTCGCCGCGCAGCGCCATGCCGGCGGCGGTCGTGACCGCGACGTCCTCGGCGATACCGACGTCCAGGTAGCGCTGGGGATGCGCCTTGGAGAACTTGACCAGGCCGGAGCCCTCGCGCATGGCGGGGGTGATCACCCAGATGCGGTCGTCGCGCTGGGCCAGCGCGATGGCGGCGTCGCCGAACGCGTCGGACCACTGATGCGGCTTTCCACTGGCGACGGGGTGGTCCGGGTCGAACTTCGACGCGCCGTGCCAGGCGATCGGGTCGGACTCGGCCACGGTGTAGCCCTTGCCCTTGCGGGTCACGATATGGAGCATCGTGGGCCCTTCGAGGCGGTCGATGTGCTCCAGGTAGTAGAGCAGCGCGTTCACGTCGTGCCCGTCGACCGGTCCGACGTAGCGCAGCCCCATGGCGTGGAACGGGTTGTTGCTGGCGGGGTCCAGGAAGCGTCGGGTCGCGGACTTGGCGCGGCTGCCCAGCTCGGCAAGCGGCTTCCACAGGTCCGAGAGCGCCTTCTTGCCGCCCGCCTCGGCCTTCTGGACCCACTTCTGGACCTGGAGCTGGCGCATGTAGTGGTTCAGCGCCCCCACGTTCTCGCTGATCGACATCTCGTTGTCGTTCAGGATGACGGTCATCTTCGGCTTGACGTGCCCGATCTGGTTCAGAGCCGCCAGCGCCATGCCGCCCGTCAGCGCGCCGTCGCCGATGACGGCGGTGACGCGGTAGTCGTCCCCGCGACCGTCGCGCGCCATGGCCATGCCCAGCGCGGCGGCCAGGCTGGTCGAGGCGTGCCCGACGGTGAGCGCGTCGTGCGGCGACTCGCTGCTGGTGGTGAAGCCGGCCAGACCGTCGTGCTTGCGGATCGTGGCCATGCGGTCGCGACGGCCGGTCAGGATCTTGTGGCCGTACGTCTGATGGCCCACGTCCCAGACGATGCGGTCGCGCTCGGTGTCGAACAGCCAGTGCAGCGCGACGGTCAGCTCGACCGCACCCAGGCTGGAGGCGAGGTGCCCGCCGGTGGTCGAGCAGACGCGGATGATCTCCGCGCGGAGCTCGTCCGCGACGGCCGAGAGCTCCTCGCGAGGAACGCGTTTCAGGTCGCTGGGCTGGTGAATCTCGTCGAGACGTGCCATCGGTGCCTACCCTCCAAGCTACGTTCCCTCAGCGTATCGCGGCACGACCTACTGAACGGTAGGCGAGTGCCCAGTACGCGAGCGGCCGGCTCACGGCTCCCGGGGAAGCCCGAGCAGGTTCGAGTCGACCAGGAAGAAGCCGTTCTCGGTGCGGACCTCACCCAGGTACGGCGAGAACCAGGTCTCCTGCGTCAGCTCCTCGAGCACGGTGCCGTCCTCGTCCAGCGTGCGGGTGGTGAAGTTCAGGACGAACACCTCGAACGTGCCCGCCGCGACCGTCACCGGCCGGCGGTCGACGACGGTCGTGATCCAGTCCAGCGCCAGGGTCGAGGTGCGGTTCTCGGGAGCGGCCTCGGGGAAGCGGACCGTCGCGGTCGTCGCGCCCGACCAGATCTGCCCCACCCGGAGCGGGCCCGGGACCATCTCCTGGATCGGCGGATCGAACGTGATCACCGTGCCCGGACGCTCCTCGCGCACGAGGAACGTCCCGTCGTCGCGATGCTCACGGAACCAGCGGATGTCCAGGCCGCGACCCACCATCCGCCAGGCGGTCCGCACGGTTCCGTCCACCACGGTGGGGCCTTCGACGCGGACCACCACGCGCGGCTCGTCAAGGGTGGCGCGATCGGGCAGGTACGCCCAGGCGGCGCCGGTAGCGCGCGGCACGTACGCGACCGGGCCGGTCGGCGTCGTCACGGCTTCGGTCTCCTCGCTGGCGGCCGGAGCGCAGGCACCGATCAGCAGGACGATCGCCGCCGCGGCCAGGAGCGGGAGCGGCGGACGCGCGCCGCGGCGAGCGCACCGGCGAGCGGGCGGCCGACCGTCGCCGCGAACGTCCGCGGGGACGTGCGTGCGAGCTGCGATGAGGGATCGACGGGGCATGTCGCAAGGCTACCGCAGGCGGCCGCCGATGTCGCGTCTGTGCACCCCGCCTGGAACGTCGATGCGGTCCACCTCCCGGTACGCCTTCGCGACCGCGCTGGGGATGTCCGCGTCGACGGCGGTGACGGCCAGGATCCGACCGCCGCTGGAGAGCAGCCGGCCGTGCTCGCTGCGCGTGCCGGCGTGGAATACCCAGGTGTCCGCCTCGCGCCCCTCCGGGATGGCGACCGGCAGCCCTTTCGGGTACGCCCCGGGGTAGCCGGGTGCGGCCACCACCACGGTCGCCGCGGCGCCCGGCCGCCAGACGGGCCCCACCTCGTGCAGCCGGCGCTGATCGAGCGCCTCGAGCACGCCGGCCAGGTCGTTCTCCATCAGGGGAAGCACCGTCTGCGTCTCGGGGTCGCCCAGGCGGACGTTGATCTCGAGCAGCTTGGGCCCCGCGTCGGTCCACATCACGCCCAGGAACAGCGCGCCGCGGTAGTCGGTTCCCTCGTCACGCAGCCCTTGGAGCACCGGCTCCACGATCTCGCGGTCCAGGCGCTCCCGCTGCGCGTCGCTCAGCAGCGGCACCGGCGCGACGGCGCCCATCCCGCCCGTCATCGGACCCACGTCGCCCTCGCCGATCTGCTTGTGGTCCTGCGCCAGCGGCAGCGGCAGCCACGAGCGGCCGTCGGTGAGCGCCATCACGCTGAGCTCCTGGCCCAGCAGCCGCTCCTCGAGCACCACCTCGGCGTTGGGCCGCGCGAACAGCTCGCGCAGCGCCGCCTCGGCCCGATCCTCGTCGTCCGCCACGGTGACGCCCTTGCCCGCCGCCAGGTACGAGTCCTTCACGACGATCGGCGCGCCCACCCGCCGCAGGTGATCCAGCGCCGGGTCCAGGGCCGAGAACGTCGCGAACGCGGCGGTGGGCACGCCGCAGCGCTCCATGAACGCCTTGGCGTACGCCTTGGACGCCTCCAGCCGCGCGCCATCGCGGCCGGGACCGAAGGTGGGCACCTCGGCCTCCCGCAAGCTGTCGGCCAGGCCGGCGGCCAGCGGCGCCTCGGGGCCGATGACGGCCAGGTCCACGCGCTCCCGCGCCGCGAGACGCAGCAGCTCGTCGTCGCCTTCGGCCGTGACGATCCGCGCCAGCTCTGCGATGCCGGCGTTGCCGGGCGTGGCCAGTACCTCGCCCACGCGCGGCGACGCGGCAAGCGCCCAGGCCAGCGCGTGCTCGCGTCCTCCGCTTCCGATCAGCAGCACCTTCATACGGTTCCCTTCATGCGGTTCCCCTCATGCGTTCCTCTCCCCCTCCGGCTCCTCGCCGACCTCGCCGACCTCGTCGATCTCGCCGCGCAGCAGCCGCCGGACCGCCTCGGGATAGGCGAGGTGCTCCTGCTCCAGGATGCGGTCGGCCAGCGTGTGCTCGTCGTCGTCCGGCAGCACCGGCACGCGCCGCTGCAGCACGATGCGGCCGGTGTCCACCCCGGCGTCCACCAGGTGGATCGTGCAGCCGGAGGTCGTGGCGCCCGCCTGGAGCGCCTGCAGCTGCGCGTGCAGCCCCCGGAACGCGGGGAGCAGGCTGGGATGGACGTTCACGATCCGGCCCGCCCAGCGGCGCGTGAACGCGGGCGAGAGGATCCGCATGAACCCCGCGAGGCAGATCAGGTCCACGCCGTGCTCGTCCAGGGACGCCTGCAGCTCCCGCTCGAACGTGACGCGGTCGCCCACCCGGCGCATCCACGCGATCGGCCGCGCAGCCACGCCAGCGGCCTCGGCTCGCGCCAGCGCGGCCGCGCCGGGAACGTTGCTGACCACGAGCACGACGCGGGCGGGCGGCGGCTCCGTGCTCGCATCCGCGTCCCGGCTGGAATCCGCGTCCGGGCTCACGGCGGAGCCCGAAGGCGCCTCCGATGGCGGAAATGCGTTCAGCAACGACGCCAGGTTGCTGCCGCGGCCGGACGCCAGCACCGCCAGCCGCGCCGTGCGGGGCAGCGGGAACGGCGCCGGCATCTCAGCGTCCCTCGTCCCGCAGCCGCCAGTAGCGGCTCAGGCCCATCACCGTCATGCGGGCGTCGCTGGACGCCTTGTACGGCGCGCGGGCGTCCTGCGGGACGCCGGCCTCGTCCAGCTCGCGGTCCTCCAGCGCCTCCATCCGCGCGATCAGGGCGTCCTCGTCCTGGCCCGCGTCCAGGCCGGCGCGTACCTCGTCGGCCCAGACGCGGTTCCGGCGGACGCTTTCCAGCAGGTGCTCCTCGACGTCGGAGATCGCGCCGAAGTGGGTGAGCAGCAGCCGCTCCGGCCGGGCTTCGGCCAACGCGCGGCACGACGCCTCGGCCGCCTCGAGATCGGTCTCGGGCGGGGGCAGCGCGGGGCGGATGAGCGGCACGCCGGGCAGCACGATCCCGGCGGCGTCGCCCACGAACGCGCCGCCGTGCGGATCCAGGAGCGACAGGTGGTGGCGCGCGTGGCCCGGGGTGTGCAGCACCCGGTAGCGCGCCCCTCCGACGGTCCAGCTCTCATCGTCGTCCAGCGTCCGCAGCCGGTCTGCGGGCACCGGCTCCATCGGACCCCAGAGCCGGTCCATGTCGTCGCCGTAGATCCGCGCGGCGCTGGACCAGAGCTTGGCGGGATCGGCCAGGTGCTTCGCGCCGCGGGGGTGGACGTGCACCGGAGCGCCCGACCATGCGGACAGCGCGCCCGCGCCCGCAGCGTGGTCCAGGTGCACGTGGGTGACCACGATCGCCGCCACGTCACCGGGGCCCCGCCCCAGCGCGGCCAGGCCGTCGCGGACGGCGTCGACCGTGGCGCCCGAGCCGCTCTCGATCAGCAGCACGGAGCCGTCCGGCAGCTCCTGCGCGAACACGCCGACCATCTCCGGCTGGCCGGCCAGGTGGGTGTCGATCAGCCAGGTGCCGGCGCCCAGGTCGTACGGGCGCTGCCCGGCGTCCGCTGGGCTCACGCCGCTTCGACGGTCGCCGTCAGCGAGCCGACGCCGGACACGCGCACCTCCACCTCGTCGCCCACGGCCAGCGGCCCGACGCCGTCCGGCGTTCCGGTCAGCACCACGTCGCCGGGAACGAGCGTCATGAAGCGGCTGATGTAGGAGAGCACCTCGGCGACGGGAAAGATCAGGTCGGAGGTGTGGCCGTCCTGGCGCAGCTCGCCGTTCACGAAGGTCCGCACGGTCGTGTCGGTGGGGTCGAGGTCCGTCTCGAGCCACGGCCCGATCGGGCAGAACCCGTCCGCGCTCTTGCCGCGGACCCACTGCAGGTCGGTGCGCTGCTTGTCGCGGGCCGTGACGTCGATCGCGCAGGTGTAGCCCAGCACGTGGTCCAGCGCGTCCTCCGCCGGCACGTCCTTCATCTCGCGGGCGATCACGACGGCCAGCTCGCCCTCGTAGTGGAGGTTCTCGGTCCAGCTCGGGTACGGGACCGGGTCGCCCGCTCCGGCGAGGGTGTTCAGCGCCTTGAGGAACAGTCCGGGCTCCTCGGGGAGCGAGGCGGCGTCGCCACCCATCTCCGCGATGTGCTTGGCGTAGTTCTTGCCGACGCACACGATGGAGCGCGGATCGCACGGCGGCAGCAGCGAGACGTCGGTGAGGGGGACGACGGCGCCGTCGCGCCGGCCCAGCATGGCGGAGAGCTGGTGGACGCGCCCTCCCTCCACCTCGCCCCAGTGGACGCCGTCGAAGGTGCGGTAGCGGACTCGTTGCATGGGCGTCACTCTACCGCGGCGCTCATCGCGGTCAGCCGCCGCGCAGCGTGCGTTTGGACTCCAGCGTGCGACCCGCCGCTTCCCACGCCTCCATCGCGTCCAGCAGGTTCGCTTCGACGCGGGCGTGCGCTCGGCCCAGCTCGGCCAGCTCGCTGCCGTCGTGCGCCGCGGGGTCCGCCAGACGGTCGTTCAGGCGCTGCAGCTCGTCCTCGAGCTCGGTGACGCGGTGCTCCAGCGTCTCGAGCTCGCGCTCGAGCTTCCACGGGCTCAGCTCGCCGAAGCGCGGGTCGGCGGCGTGGTCGGCGGCGTGGGCTGAGGCGTCGGCGGTGGCGTCGCCCGAGGTCGCGGCGTCGTCCACGGGAGCCGTGCGGGTCGAGGTCGGGTCGGCCGAGGTCCGCGCCGGGACGTGCGCCGGCACCGTCCCGCCGCTCGCCTGGGCACCGTCGCCCCGCTGTGACGGCGTCGCCGCACCCGTATCCACGACGGTGCCCTGGTCCCGCCGCTCGTCGCGCTTGCGGCGGTAGAAGTCCCAGTCGCCCTCGTAGTCCTCGAAGCGGCCGTCCTCGATCTCCCAGACGCGGGTCGCCAGCCGGCCGATGAAGCGCCGATCGTGGCTGACCAGGATCAGCGTGCCGTCGAACGCGTCCAGCGCCGCCTCGAGCGCCTCGATCATCTCGACGTCCAGGTGGTTCGTGGGCTCGTCCAGGACCAGCAGGTCGTGAGCGCCCAGGGTCAGCTTCAGGAGCGCCAGGCGCGCCCGCTCGCCGCCCGAGAGCTGCGCGACGGTCTTGAACTGCGCTTCGTACGGGAACAGGAACCGGCCGAGGAGATCGTGCGCCTCGCGGTCGCCGACCATGCGGATGAGCTCCTGGATGAGCGTGAGCTCGGGGTCCACGCCGCGCAGCTCCTGGTCGTAGTAGCCCACGCGCACGCGCGATCCCCAGCGCAGCAGGGCGCGCGGGTCGTCGCTGGCGGCCTCGCCCAGCAGCAGCCGCAGGAAGGTGCTCTTGCCGGCGCCGTTGGGCCCGGTGACCGCGATGCGCTCGCCGGCGCGGAGCACCAGGTCCACGTCGCGGAACAGCGTCTCGCCGCCGTACGCCTTGGTGAGGTGTCGGGCGTAGAGGACCTGCTCGCCGCCGGAGCCCTCGCCGAACAGGAAGCGGACGGAGCGCTCGTCGCGCTCGGCGTCGTCGATCATGCCGTCGCGGAGGCGCTCGAGGCGCGTCTCCATCGCCAGGGCGCGGCGCATCAGCTTGGCGTTCTGGCCGGCGAACTTGCGCATCTGCGCCGCGGCGCTCGCCAGGCGGGCCTCCTCCTTGCGCTGGTTGACGCGGGTTCGGGCGTCGATGCGCTCCTGCTCGGCCTGCTCGGCGCGGAAGGCGGTCGGGTTGCCGGGGCGCTCGCGCAGGCGGCCGCGGCCCACCTCGGCGGTGCGGTCGCAGGCGCCGTCCAGGAACGCGCGGTCGTGGCTGACGATCAGGGCGGCGCCGGGGTAGCGCGCCAGCCAGCCTTCGAGCCAGCCGCGCATCTCGACGTCCAGGTGGTTCGTGGGCTCGTCCAGGAGCAGCACATCGGGCGCGCGCATCAGCAGGCGGGCCAGCGCCAGGCGCGTCTTCTCGCCGCCGCTGAAGCGGGCGACGTCGTCGTGCTCACGGCCGGCGAAGCCCAGGGCGTGCAGCACCATGTCGCGGCGGGCGCGGCGCTGGTAGCCGCCGCGTCGCTCGAACGCGGCGTGCAGCCCCTCCCAGGCGTGGAACGTGTCGGGATCGTCCAGACCGGCCGCCTCGAGCTCCTGCAGGCGGGCCTCCATCGCGTCGAGGTCGGCGAACGCCACCTCGCATACGTCCAGCACGCGCCGGCCTTCGGGAAAGTCGGGGTCTTGCGCGAGGGTGCCCACGATCGTGCCGTCGCGCAGCCACGCCTCTCCCGCGTCGGGGGCTTCGGTGCCGCCCAGCAGCCGCAGGATCGTGCTCTTCCCCGATCCGTTGCGGCCGATCAGCGCGGTGCGCGCGCTGGCGCGGAGCTCCAGCGTGACGCCGTCCAGCACGGTGCGCTGTCCGTACTGTTTTTCGGCGGCGCGGAGGGCGGCCAGGACCATGAGGGTGAGGATAGCCGAGTCTTCGCGAAGGTCACGCTGCCCAGGACGCGTCGCGGCCCCCGGCGAGCGAGTCGCCGGGGGCCGCAGTCAGTGCGTGTGCGTACGCGCGGGTGGCGCGTGCGCGCTCAGGCGAAGCGCAGGTTGTTCTCCTGCTCCAGGTCGAACGCGTGCAGGAAGCCGAGGTCGACGAGCAGCTCGATGTCCTGGCCCGGCTCGACGGGGGCGTGCGGGTCGACGCGCGCGACGACGGTCTGATCGCCGCCGACGGACGCCATGATGTGGGTCTCGGAGCCCAGCGGCTCGACGACCTCGATCTTGGCGGTGACGACGTTGTCCTTCTCGGGGATCGAGGTGTGCCCCTTGAGCCCGAAGTTCTCGGGGCGGATGCCGACGTACACCTTCTGGCCGTCGTGGCCCTTGAGTTTGTCGGCCAGCTCGTCGCTGGGCAGGATGTCGAAGTTGGCGCTCTTGAGCCTGCGGTTCTCGACCGTGCCGACCATGAAGTTCATGGCGGGGCTGCCGATGAAGCCGGCGACGAACTTGTTGACCGGCTTGTCGTACAGGTTGATGGGGCTGTCGACCTGCTGGATGAGGCCGTCCTTCATGACCACGATGCGGCTGCCCATCGTCATCGCCTCGACCTGGTCGTGGGTGACGTAGATGGTGGTGACGCCCAGGCGGCGGTGCAGCTTCTGGATCGAGGCGCGCATCTCGACGCGCAGCTTGGCGTCGAGGTTCGAGAGCGGCTCGTCCATCAGGAACACCTTGGGCTCGCGCACGATGGCGCGGCCCAGCGCGACGCGCTGGCGCTGTCCGCCCGACAGCTCGCGGGGGCGGCGGTCCAGCAGGTGCTCGATCTGGAGGATTCCGGCGGCGTCCTTGACGCGGCGCTCGATCTCGTCCTTGGGGGTCTTGCGGAGGCGCAGGCCGAACGACATGTTCTGGTGCACGTTCATGTGCGGGTAGAGCGCGTAGTTCTGGAACACCATGGCGATGTCGCGATCCTTGGGCGGAACGTCGTTCACGACGCGGTCGCCGATCCTCAGCGTGCCGTCGCTGATCTCCTCGAGACCCGCGATCATTCGGAGCGCCGTGGTCTTGCCGCAGCCCGACGGCCCTACGAGGACCATGAACTCCTCGTCGCCGATCTCGAGCGTGAAGTCCTTGACGGCCGTGACGTCCCCGAAGCGCTTGTAGATGTGGTCGAGATGTACTTCTGCCATGCGGTTCCTCCGTTCGGGATGTGGTTCTTGGCGTGAGCGTAGCACGACGGATCGCCCCGTCCCTTGCCGATGGACCCGCTTTCGGTCTACATTCGGACCTATCATGCGACTCGAAGACCGAATCCGCTCGATCAGCTACCTGAAGGCCCACGCCGCCGAGCTCATCCGCGACCTGAACGAGCGTCAGGAGCCGCTGGTGATCACCCAGAACGGCGAGGCGCGGGCGGTGCTGCTGGACGTCGCGACGTTCGACCAGCTGCAGGAGACCAGCGCGCTGCTGAAGATGCTCTCGCTGGGCGACCGGCAGAGCGAGGAGGAGATGGTCCAGCCCGCCGACGAGGCGCTGGACGGCTTCCGGAACGTCGAGGGCTGAGGTGGCCCGCCCGGTGTTGCTGACCGACGGCGCGGCCCGCGACCTGGACGAGCTGTACGCCGCGGCGTACGAGCGGGGCGGCCTGAGCCAGGCCGACCGTATTCTGGACCGGATTCGGTCCGGCCTGGAGCGGATCGCCGAGCGGCCCCACGTCGGCGGTCCCCCGCCCGAGCTGCGCGCGCTGGGGATGCGGCACGCGCGGGAGGTCCGCGTGGACGGTCATCGCATCGTGTACCGCGAACGCGGCGAGGAGGTCCACGTGGTCCTGATCGCGGC
>Ga0102943_1002377_pt1 | contig 11087 bp, 9 predicted proteins | sample SalPonC_black_MG_FD_78174 | JGI IMG/M metagenome (GOLD analysis project Ga0102943, IMG submission 78174) | Salt pond soil microbial communities from South San Francisco under conditions of wetland restoration - Salt Pond MetaG... | ecosystem: Environmental > Aquatic > Marine > Intertidal zone >...
CAGCAGTTGTTTTGATCTGGCAGGATGGAATAAAAATCAGTTAAGATGACGATAAGAAAAAGTGGGTTGATTGGAGGTATGGCGATTTCTATTGCCGCCATTTTATGGGGATTGGATGGGGTGGTGCTTACGCCCCGCCTTTACCGTTTGCCCATCGATTATGTGGTGTTTATTTTCCATATCATTCCTTTTCTCATAATGAGCCTGGTATTCACCAGGCAGTTTCGATACCTGAAAAAGTTTACGAAATCTGATTATTTCTTTTTGTTTTTAATAGCGCTTTTTGGCGGTGCTGTGGGAACTTTATCTATAGTAAAGGCTTTGTTTTTAGTGGGATTTCAAAAGCTTTCGGTGGTTGTATTGCTGCAAAAGCTGCAACCGGTTTTCGGAATTGTACTGGCATCGTTTATCCTCAATGAAAGACTTGGACCGAGATATCTCTTGTGGGCTTCTTTGGCTATTTTGGGGGGATATTTTCTTACTTTCGGATGGCAGTTACCTCACATCAGCAGTGATAACAATACGGTTTTAGCGGCAGTATTTGCTTTGCTTGCAGCTTTTTCTTTCGGCAGTTCTACTGTATTCAGTAAAAAAATCTTAAACAAATACAGTTTCTACACTACCACATTTTACAGGTATGGCTTTACAGCAATCCTTATGCTGATTTATGTTACGGCTAATGGAACATTTATGCAGGTTACGGATACCAGTTCCATTGAATGGCTATATTTTTTGATAATTGCTTTTACGACCGGTTCCGGGGCGATATTCCTGTATTATTTCGGTTTGCGAAGAGTGAAAGCTATTGTGGCAATTATTTGTGAGTTGTTTTTCCCGTTGTCGGCTGTGTTGTTCGATTACCTTTTCAACAACTACCAGCTAAAACCAATACAATGGGTGAGTGCGGGGATTATGATTTTCGCTATCGTTCAGCTTAATCGCGATACCGCTCGCCACAGGATCAGGAAATAAGAAACGCCCGGTTGGCATGCCGGGCGTTATATATATGTACAGCGCGATTTATTAATTACTAAAGTCCTGGAGTTTTTCCATAAGCTTCTTACGGGTAAAGAAAATGCGGCTCTTTACAGTTCCAATGCTCAGGTCGAGATGGTCAGCGATTTCCTTATACTTATAACCTTGATGGTGCATTTCGAAAGGTGTACGCTGGTTCTCGTCCAATTGTTTTATATTCCGGTTAATTTCCTCGGCAGCCAAACTGCTGTCCGGCGACTCATATTTGGCCTCCTTCGTGGTATTGAGGTAATATAAGTCTTCTGTGGTGTCAACAATCGTATTGGCTTTTACCTTCCTGCGATAATTATTGATGAAGGTGTTTTTCATAATCGTATAAGTCCAGGCTTTCAGATTGGTGTTTGGCTGGAATTTGTCCCGATTAGTGAGAGCTTTGATGTTGGTGTCCTGCACCAAATCTTTAGCTTCTTCATCATTATTAGTAAGTGAACGGGCAAAATAACCCAGATTGTCCTGGAGGTTCATCAATTTGTGATTAAATTCAATTGCTGTCATAATATTAATAGTTTATTTTACTCACTGTTTAACTAATCTGTTACAAATATAAACAAATAATTTAGAATAATTAAAAATAAGGATTAAATGAAAGTTAAAAAAATGTTAAAATAGCTGTATATCCCATTGTGTAATATCCTTAGTTATTTTTTATTTTGAACAATTGCTGTTTAATTGCAGTATTAAATTAGTAAACATTAAAGTTAAGGTACAATTCCTTTGGATGCAAGTTTGAAATGTTAATTTTTTATAATGAAGGTTGAATATAATTCTGATGTACTTAAGATAATTGAACCAGTATTTTCTGAAAAGATGTTCTGCCCTTTATAATTGTTGTTTTAATCCGGGAATAAAAAAAGCTGCCCCGAAATAGGGCAGCCAAAAGAGCGACTTTTGAATAAGTTAATATTAATTGCTAAAATCCTGAAGTTTATCCATTAGTTTTTTCCTGGTAAAGAAAATTCTGCTTTTAACAGTGCCGATGCTCAAATCAAGCTTGTCCGCAATTTCTTTGTATTTGTATCCCTGATTGTGCATTTCAAATGGCATACGCTGATTTTCATCGAGGGCATTAATGCTTCGGTGTATTTCTTCAGTGGCCAGTCTACTGTCAGGCGTATCGTATTTTGCCTCTTTAGAAGTATTCAGGTAATACAAGTCTTCTGTTGTGTCAACAATTGTATTCGCTTTCACTTTACGGCGATAATTGTTGATAAAGGTGTTTTTCATAATCGTGTAAGTCCAGGCCTTTAAATTGGTGTTAGGCTGAAACTTCTCGCGATTCGTCAAAGCTTTAAAATATGTGTCCTGCACCAGATCTTTTGCTTCTTCATCGTTATTTGTAAGAGAACGTGCAAAGTACCCCAGGTTGTCCTGAAGTTCGAGTAGCTTATGATTAAATTGTATCGCAGTCATATTTCGTTTGTTTTAGTTTACTGTTTAATTAATATGCTACAAATATAAACAAATAATTTGAAATGAAACTAAATAAGAATAAAAAAAATTGGATAAAATATATAATAACCTGTATAACAGATACTAAAAACAGTAAATAATTTATATTTTTATATAAAAAATGTTTAACATATAACATTTGAAGATAAACATACGCTGCAAGGTTGCTGGATATTCCTGCCAGAATGCATCACACGGGAGGTTTGTTGCAAGTCTTCATTAACCTTTTTAAGAATAGGGATACGGCATTATTCCGGGATAGCGGATTCAGGTTGATTTTTCAGAATAAATAAAATCATACAGTTTATTAAACAACTGATATCATGATAAATAGGTGAAAGATGGTTGCTAAAAGTAATTTTCCGAAATGCTATCGTTGAATTTTTTGCTTTAGATGTTTTATTCTGTGTCGAGAGCCAATTTCTTAAATTCCAGCACGTCGTTTATCTTGATGATGTTTTCTGGCAGTTTGCGGCTGAAGCTTTTTGCCTGCATCCCTGTAAAGTAAATTTGCTGACCGGGAAAATTGTACTCCAAATCATGTAAAAAGGCATCCATCGTTTTTTCGTCGAATGCAGCAGTTACGGAGGTAACAATAACATGAGGTTTTTTGAGTTTCGTCACCTCAATCACATCTTCGAAAGGGACTGATTGGCCAAGGTAAATAATTTTGTGTCCGTGCTTTTTAACGAGATAAGCATAAAATAAGAGGCCAATTTCGTGGTATTCTGATTCAGGGAGGAATAGCATAAACCGTTTGGCTTCGGGGTTTCCACCCGACATTTGACCGTCGATGGCTACAATTAGTTTCTGGCGCAACAGGTTTGTTACAAAATGCTCTTGTGCGGCATTTATTGAACCGATTTGCCAAAGCACCCCGATTTTCTCGAGAAAAGGATAAATAACGTATAAGATGGTTTCTTCAAAACCGATTTTGACCGTTGAGTTGGTTATAATCTTGTCGAATTTTCTGTCGTCCAGTTCAATCATCGACAAGATCAGGTTGTTGACTTGTGTGTTATAATGCTTTGCGTTCGATGAGAAACTTAATACCTGCTCAGACAACTGCTCATTGGTAAAAGCGGCGATTTCTGATATTTTATAACCGTTCTCTTTTAGGATGGCGATGTTTAAAACTCTTTTCAGGTCTTCATCATCATAAAGGCGAATGTTGGTGTCTGTTCGTTTTGGATTAATAATACCATAACGCTTTTCCCAAATTCTGATGGTATGAGCTTTAATACCTGAAAGCCGCTCCAAATCTTTTATTGAATATCCCAGCATGTTTTTGTTTTATCTTTATTCTTTCTCCTTGAACAAGCGTTAGCAATAAAAGTTTTTTACATCTCAAATTTGTTGAGCTCTTTAACAATATGTTGCATAGTATTTTCCTAATAACAAAGATATTATGCTGATATCATTTTGTGCGCTTTATCCAGGGCGGCCTGAATACCTCCGGGATTTTTTCCGCCTGCACTCGCAAAGTGTGGCTGGCCGCCTCCTCCACCTTGAATTTCTTTAGCTAAATCTTTGATGATTTTACCGGCATGGAGATCTTTTTCTTTGGTCAGATTTTGAGAAATGGCCACCGTGAGGTTAGCTTTATTGCCATCAGAATTTGCCAGCACCATAAAGAGGTTATCTACATCGCCAGTTAATGCAAAGGCAAGGTCTTTTATTCCGGCCATGTCAAGATCCACTTTTTTCGCAAGGAAGTTAATCCCTTTTATGGTCATGATATCTTTTTTCAGGTCGTCTTTCAGGCCTGCCGCCTGTACTTTATGAAGCTTTTCGATCTCTTTCTGTAGTCTTTTGTTTTCTTCTGTCAGGTTATGAACACTTTTAACCGTATCCTTGGTATTTTTAAACATGGCGGTAATTTGCTGCAACTGATCAATTTTATTGTTGACATATTTCTCAGCTTCATCGGCAGTAATAGCCTCTATTCTTCTTATTCCTGCGGCAATACCGCTTTCTGAGCGGATTTTAAATAAGCCGATCTGTCCTGTAGCTTCCACATGTGTTCCGCCGCAAAGCTCCACGCTATCGCCAAAACGGATGACCCTGACGGTATTACCGTATTTTTCACCGAAGAGTGACATTGCACCCATCTCTTTTGCTTTCGATAGCTGCATTGCGCGCTTCTCGTCGCGGGGCATGTTTTTACGGATCATTTGATTGACACGCTTTTCTACTTCAGCGATTTCTTCGATTGTCATTTTACTGAAATGAGAAAAGTCGAAACGGAGATAGTCATGCTGAACCAGCGAACCTTTTTGTTCTACATGCGAACCTAAGACTTCGCGCAAAGCGTGATGAAGAAGGTGGGTAGCTGTATGGTTGTTAGCGGTTAAAGTGCGGATGCGCGATGATACCACAGCCTTAAATGTGCTGTCAGGATTATCGGGCAGTTTATTGGTAAGATGCACACTTAAATTGTTTTCTTTCCTGGTGTCTTTGATTTCGGTTTTTTTGCCCTGTTCATCTTCAATATAGCCGGTGTCGCCAACCTGTCCGCCTGATTCGGCATAAAAGGGTGTTTTATCAAAAACCAGTTGGTACTGTGTTTTCCCTTTCGCCTCAAGTTTTCTGTAGCGCAAGATTTTCACCTCTGAGGTGAGGGCGTCATAACCAGTAAAAACACTGTTCTCGTCTTCTTTTAAAATTATCCAGTCGGCTGTCTTTGTATCAGCGGCTTTTCTGGAACGTTCCTTTTGCTTGGCCATCTCCGTATCAAACTCTGTCCGGTTGACAGAAAGGTTGTTTTCTTTCAGGATGAGCTCAGTGAGATCAAGGGGGAAGCCATAAGTGTCGTACATTTCAAATGCAACTTTTCCTTTAATTTCCCGGATGTCTTTTTCTAAAGCTTCTTTCATCACCTTGTTTAGCATCTGGATGCCCACTTCGAGGGTTTTCAGGAAAGACTGCTCTTCTTCAAAAATCACATTGCTTATTAGTTCCTGCTGTTTTTTGATTTCCGGGAAGGTTTCGCTCATCTGGTGAACGAGCACAGGAAGTAGTTTATAGATAAACGGCTCTTTCAGGTTAAGGAACGTAAACCCGTAGCGAATAGCCCGCCTCAGAATGCGGCGGATAACGTAGCCGGCCTTGGCATTAGAGGGGAGTTGCCCGTCGGCAATAGCGAAACTTACGGCCCTGACGTGGTCAGATATAACGCGCATGGCAATGGAAGCGTCCTCTTTTGTTCCGTATTTTAACCCACTCAATTCCTCCAGTTGCCTGATCAGCGGTTGAAAAACATCGGTGTCATAATTGGATTTCTTATCCTGAAGAGCCATGCATAAGCGTTCGAACCCCATTCCGGTATCGATGTGTTTGGCAGGCAGGTTTTTTAACGAACCATCGGCCATACGATTGTATTCGATAAACACAAGGTTCCAAATTTCAACAACTTCAGGATGGTCTTCGTTGACCAGTTCTTTGCCGGCGATTTTTTTCTTCTCTTCTTCAGAGCGTATATCAATGTGAATCTCAGAACAGGGGCCGCATGGACCCGTGTCGCCCATTTCCCAGAAGTTGTCTTTTTTAGATCCCATCAATATCCGGTCTTCCGGAACAATGGCTTTCCAGAAATTATAGGCCTCCTCATCGAAAGACATATTCTCCTTTTCGTCGCCTCCAAAAACAGTGATGTAGAGGTTTTCTTTGCTAATGCCATAGCGGCCGGTAAGTAACTCCCAGGCCCATTCAATGGCTTCTTTCTTGAAGTAGTCGCCAAAAGACCAGTTACCAAGCATTTCGAACATGGTATGGTGGTAGGTGTCATGGCCAACTTCCTCAAGGTCGTTGTGTTTTCCTGAAACACGAAGGCATTTTTGCGTATCGGCCACACGTGCCGATGGTGCGGGATTGTTTCCTAAAAATACATCTTTGAACTGGTTCATCCCGGCATTGGTGAACATAAGCGTTGGGTCGTTTTTAATCACCATGGGTGCCGAGGAAACGATCTGGTGTTGTTTATCTTTAAAAAAGTCTAAAAATGTTTTTCTAATCTCGTAAGATTTCATGTAACAGGATTTTATCAACAATTATTAGTTAATTATTTCATTTTTCAGAGAATTGCAAAATTAAGTTATTTACTTAACTTTGCGGAACGAGTGAGGATTTTTCTAAAGAATACATGCATATTCAATGGGTAAAGAAAAGTACAGGCTGGATACGGATTCACTCCGTATAGTCAGACAAAAATCATCGTTAAAGGAGAAATTTTTTAAAGTATTATCGATGCTGGCATCGGGATTGTTTTTTGCCACCCTCGTGCTTGCTTTTGCTTATACTTTTTTCGAATCCCCAAAAGAAAAAATACTAAAACGAGAGCTTGAACAGGTTAAACTCCAATATAGTATTCTGCACGACCGTGTTAATCAGCTCGAAGCTGTGGCTCTGGACCTGGAAGAGCGTGATGATGATATTTACAGGGTGATTTTTGAAGCAGAGCCTGTACCCGAGAATGTCCGTCGCGGAGGTATGGGTGGGGTTGACAGGTACGCCCGCTTAGAAGGCTATAAAAACTCTGACCTGTTGATTGAGACTACCAAAAAAGTGGACAACCTTGCCAATAAGCTTTACGTTCAGTCGATGTCGTTTGATAAGGTGTTCAACATGGCTAAAAACAAAGAAAAAATGCTGGCAGCCCTACCGGCAATTCAGCCAGTTAGCAACAAAACGCTCAAGCGTATTTCTTCATATTACGGATATCGCACTGATCCTTTTTATAAGGTCAGGAAGTTTCACGAAGGCATTGACTTTTCGGCTCCTGTGGGGACACCCATTTACGCTCCGGGCGATGGCGTGGTGAAATATGTTAAGAATTCGCACAGGGGCTACGGTAACCGGCTGGAGATCGACCATGGCTTCAGCTACAAAACGATTTATGCCCACATGAAGTCGTTTGACGTAAAGAAAGGGGATAAAATCAAACGCGGACAAATTATCGGGTATGTTGGAAACACAGGAAAATCAACCGCGCCACACTTGCACTATGAGGTGAGAAAGAACGGACGTGCTGTAAATCCGATTTACTACTTCTTTAACGATATCACACCAGAGCAGTTTGAGAAGATGATTGAGCTGTCGAAACGGCCTTCACAATCGATGGACTAACATGGCAAAACAAGAATCCAAATCCAAAAAGATTTTTCACAGTATTGGCGAGGTAGCAAAGATGTTTGAAGTAAACCAGTCGCTGATTCGCTACTGGGAGAAGGAGTTCGACGTGATTAATCCACACAAGAATAAAAAAGGAAACCGCTACTTTACCGATCGGGATATTGACCATTTTCACTTGATATACAACCTTGTGAAACGAAAAGGCTATACGCTTCAGGGAGCAAAAGATATTTTACGCAAGAAGACCAAACAAACCGAATCGGAGTTTGAGGTCGTGAAAACCCTTGAAGATACCAAGCGATTTTTGCTTCAGCTAAAAGAGAGTGTTTCTGTTGACCAAGAAGATTAGTAACGGAAGCAAAACGCTCTGCAGAGCCAGTCTAAAAAGGAAAAGGGAAAAAGGAAAAGGGAACAAGAAAAAAGGAAGTAAGAGCTTAGAGCGAAGGGCTAAGAGAAAGAGAAAAGCAGGAAGTTGTCGGTTAGCCGAAAACCCGAAACCCGAAACCCGAAACCCGAAATTTCAACATGTCAATTCTTTCTAAATAGCTTAATATTTAATTTGTATTCCTTTTAAATTTCTGGAGTTTTTTCTTTTACAAGTAGAATTTTTCAATCTTTGAAGAAAGTTATTCGAATGATTGAGAATTTAGTATTTGTTTCCGGTGGTATTTTGGCTTTTCTTTTGATGGTTGCTGCCATGATTTCATGGTTAGAGAAGGAACGCCGGGCAGCTAAAAGTTTTTCCCGGATGCTTATAGTGGTTTTGGCTGCTTACACATTGCCTGTTATATTTCCGGAACCTTTCATGATTTACAGTATAGCCGGCCTGACTGCTGTGTGGGTTTTAGCAATTATAGTGGCCGCAGTTCCGTTCAATAATTTCAGGATAACACGCTGGGAAAAGCCTTTAGTGCGAATTGATGAACGGACCATTATGTTTTCAAGAAATCTTCTGAAGCCTGAAAGCAAGAGGTATAATGAGTATTACAAAACTCATCCTGAACATCAGGAACCCGACAATGTTTTCAGGGAAAACCCCGGACTCCTTTCCGAAAAGTCGAAATATTTCAGTCCGGGCACGTTTCATGCTGCTGTCAGTGCTTTTGATGTGATAGAGTACCTGCGCGATATGGCAGAGAGGAAGCCGGCAGCAAACAAAATTGCTGTTGATTCAGACGCAATGCCACCCTTCCTGGAAAAGTGGAGCAAAAAAATGGGAGCGCATTCGTTCGGAATAACTAAGTTACACGAATACCATAAATATAGTGTGGTGGGGCGCGGAGAAGCGTATGGCCAAAAAGTAGTGTTGAATCACCAAAACGCGATTGCTGTAACTACTGAAATGGACCACGAGATGGTTTCATATGCCCCCCAGGGCCCCATTGTAATGGAATCGGCCAGACAGTATGTAAACAGCGGTGTGATAGCCTTGAAGCTGGCAGGTTACATCCGGTCGTTGGGCTATGAAGCACGCGCCCATATTGACGGGAACTACCGGGTGGTTTGTCCGTTGGTAGCAAAAGATGCCGGACTGGGAGAGATTGGCAGGATGGGGTTGCTGATGACCCCGAAGCTGGGTCCTAGAGTCCGGATAGCGGTTGTTACCACCAACATGCCCTTGCGTTTAAGTAAGAAAACATCTGCCCCTTCGGTAATTGATTTTTGTTTGAAGTGCAAAAAATGCGCCGACGTCTGCCCCTCGAACGCCATTCAGCATGAAGAGCCGGGAGTTGTTGACGGAATCAAACGCTGGAAAATTAACCAGGAGGCTTGCTTCACAGTATGGACGAAGTTCGGGACGGACTGTGGCCGCTGCATGGCGGTTTGCCCCTACAGTCACCCCAATAATATCATGCATAACCTGATACGAAAAGGATTGGAGCATTCGAATATATTCAGAAGTGCAGCCCTGAAAATGGATGATGTGGTTTATGGCCGAAAACCCAAGCCCAAAAAACTGAAAGCCTGGCTGGCCTCTGACTCAATAATTCCTGATAAAGAGAGCTTTCTTGAGTAGTAAACAGTCTTAGTGCAACAAGATCTTTATATTTCGCTAATAGAAGTTTCCACAATTAAAAAATCAATGAGCAAAAAGCAAATCGGAGCAACGATATACCAATATACACTAATTATCATCATTTTAGTAGCGATAGCTGTTAGGGGAGGAAGAGATTTTCTGTTTCAGAAAAATGAGGTAGAAGTCAATGTTACTTTGGAAGATATTAAAGAGATTTATCCTGAGGCTGCGGAATTCGAGTTAAATGGAAACGGGGTGTTTGATGCTTACAACAACAAACAGCAAAAGCTGGGCTCAGCGCTGCTTTCTTCCGAATACTCAAAGCAGTTTGGATATGGAGGCATCGTTCCGCTATTGATTGGGGTTGATGATAGTTTAACTATCACAAAAGTTACACTGCTACCGAATAACGAAACGCTTGATTATATCCGGGCTGTTTATGAAGATAGATTTATCGGCAGTTGGAAAGGCGTTAGCTTGTCAGAAGCTATTGACCTTAGGGTTGATGCTGTTTCGGGCGCCACCCATACAAGCAAAGCCGTGATAAAGGGAGTCCGGCATACGGCCTCTTCGGTGATGAGTGCTGATGCCACCGCGCTCAATGATTCAAATCTATGGGCAAACATAAAAGATGTCTTGTTTCTGGCTTTGGTTTTGTTGTCGTTGATCATGGTTTACAAAAAGGGAACGGCAAGATACCGGACGCTTTACATGTTTTTGGTGCTGTTAGTCATGGGATTAATCCTGAACAATGCACTTTCTGCCCAACTGCTAAGCGGATGGCTCAAAGATGGATTCATGTGGCGAAGCAACTGGCAAAGTGCTGTGATATTCCTTTTGGCAATCATTGTTTCCTTTATTGGAAAACGAAAGTTCTATTGCAACTACCTGTGTCCGATGGGGGCGCTGCAGGAGCTGACCAATCGTTTTTCGCCCTTCAAAAAGAAATTATTGCCCACACGGTTTAAGGGTTTGACGGTCAGGGAAATATACCTTGTGCTCATAGCCGGTGCCTTGTTGCTGGGGTTTACACCCGAATTGTCTTATGCAGAACCTTTTATGTTCTTCTCCTTCCGTATAGCAGGCATCGGACTCATCATCTTTGGATTGGTGGTTCTGTTGTTGTCTGTTTTCTTCACCAAGCCCTGGTGCGCGGTGTGTCCCACAGGATGCCTGCTGGACACGATATCTTACAAAAAAGTTAAAACGAAAAAATATTAATACTTTAGAGTTATGCAAAAGTCTAAGTTTTTAAATATTGTACTTGCCATTGCCGTTTTAGTGCTGGTAATTCAGTTGCAGAATAGAGAGAGCCGTTCCAGTAAATCAGAAACAACGCGTACCTCTGTTGCAGAGGATTCATTATCCATAAAATCAGATTCAGCTATGATTCCATTTAAGAAAAAGTCTTTAGGTATAAGAAGTGAAGTTTATCCCAAGCCTGCGTTTGTTATCG
>Ga0102943_1002383_pt1 | contig 11066 bp, 11 predicted proteins | sample SalPonC_black_MG_FD_78174 | JGI IMG/M metagenome (GOLD analysis project Ga0102943, IMG submission 78174) | Salt pond soil microbial communities from South San Francisco under conditions of wetland restoration - Salt Pond MetaG... | ecosystem: Environmental > Aquatic > Marine > Intertidal zone >...
ATGACGGATATCGACAAGCAACAGCTTTTGCGCTCGGCCGTTATCGTTTACTTCGGTTTCAGAAAAACGGAAAGCAACGCTGCCTATAAAACGCTTAAATCCGTCTTTTCTCTGCGAGAGAGTGGAGACTCTGGTGCCAGAAAACTGGATGAATTTGTCGTTTTCCTGTCGGATTGTTCCCGTTACTACGAGTTACTGTTCAATGAGAACTCGCAGCATCGGTCTGTTTTCTTTGGCGGCCAGCCCGCGCTTGCCGATGTCATTGATCTGATCCGCGTTCAGACAGCCCATTCCGGGGTGCTGCCTTTGTTCCTCTGCAGCATGTGGATGTTTGATAAAAAGCACATCACCGCTGATCATCTACTTGTCCTTCTTGAAGCAATCGAACGGGTCAATTTCCGTGTCTATATGCTGCCGGTTGGTTGGGCCCGGTCAGACAGCGGTCACGGACAGCTTTTCAATATCGCGCACACCTTTTATGACCGTGTGGCCAAGACCACCAATGTTGATGCCATCGCTGATGCGGTCAAGTCATGTCATAACTCGTTGATCGAATTTGTGAAATCCCATGGACACAAAACTCTGGAGGCCTTCAAAGACTCTTTCAGGCTGAAAAAGTCTGATCAGAATGTGGATTTCGCAACCTGGCGCGGTCTGCGTTATTTCCTGGCAAATTACGAGCAAACGCTGGATCCGACTCGCACCAGTAGCATCAATTTGCAGCTAAGGGCCAACAAGGCGAACCGCCATAACGACTATGCCCAGATTGAACACATCTACGCCAGAAAGTGCGAGTTTACTGGGCCTGATCCAATACAAACCAGCCACCAAAAGCGCAGGCTTGGCAACCTAATGTTGCTGGAGTGGGGGGTGAACGCCAGCTTCAGTAACAAGCCGATTGAAGAGAAACTCAAACACCTTAAAGAGAACGACATTGCTGCCAAAAGAGCGGTTCTTGCCCAAACCGCCGCAGTGATAAAGGATTTCAAGCAGGTCTTTGGCAGGACATCAGAACTGGTCAGCTCGGATATGCAGGATGAGCAGCGTTTTAACAAATATGTCTTGCTGATAGATCGAATTGAAAACCGCTTGATCGACTTTGCGGGAAAGCGGTGGGCATTTGAGGCCGAAATGGAAGAGACCTCGGGAACTAAAAATGACTGATTCAGAATTTTCTATTACCCGGAATGGTCAAGAAGCGTTTCTATCCAGGCTCGATGGCGGCGATATCCACAGGTATGAAGCCGAAATCTCCTACGACCAAACCGGCCGCATTCTCTTCACTCCCAGCAAAGGCTTTCCACGCATCGATCTGTCCGAAAAAGCCAACAAGAGCGGGCTCAAGGACGGCAGCGTTGATAAAACCTACCTGGGCGATACACTCCCCGGTTTGTCAGACAAAGGTTCCTGGCAAGATTGCAAAAGGTGGTGCCCATGAAAAGAAGACTCTTTTTTTCCGCCGTAGTGGTTCTGCTTTGCGTCATCGTTAACTTGTTCGTTGGTTTGAACGATTGGTTGACACTATTTGGTTTGCTTGGGGCAGCGGGTTTGATGATGCCTGTCGTTCTCGAGTTTCAGATGGGGAGCCGGGCACTCTTGTCAAACCATCTAAAGCGAGATGGTCGGTTGTATCATGCCGTTCGCAAACCGGGATTTGTGACAAAAATAATCGCTTTTCTGGCGGCTTTTGTACTTGCCCTTGGGTTTTTTGTCAGTTTGAAGGGGGTGATGATCAGCCATGGAGCGATTTCCTCTTTGCTGATTATCGCGTTAGTTACTCTATTACTTTTTCCCTGGTTAATGCCTGCAGAAGAGCGACAGATCCAAAGCAAACATTCTATGCAGGATTCAAATGAGGAAAATTTAGAGAAAAATGATCGAAAAGTTGTCGATGTATTTGAAGATACAGCAAAAGGCTATGCGTCTTTTGTAGCTAGTCTTGTGGCTGTTATTTTGGTTCTGAATATTGCTTTAGCTATGGTGCTTAGTGCCAGAGATGTTGGCGTTTTTATGACGACAGATATAACTGTTGAAAATTTTAGTTATATTGCCGCAGATGCCGCGATAGGATATAGCGGTTTTAATGAGTACTCGCGAAGTCTCATTAATGCTTTCATACTTTCTGATCATTTAAAATTGGCATTGGGAAATGTTTTGTTCGATACATTTTTGCCGGGTGCCGAAAAAGTTAAATATTTCTATGTATTTTATTTTGCAACCTTTTTGATGAATTTGGTCAAACTGATGCCGTTATCTATCGGTTTTGTTGTTTTCCTCGGTGGTGTTAGACGGCGCTCAGACGATGCACAAAGATTAGTATCTGGCATGGGTATTGGGTCAAAAGTAAACTGGCTTGCAAGCTGGATAAGATTACGGATTAAATCCGATAAAAATATTAGGGATGATAATGAGTGATTATTTCGATATTTAGAGGGCTGTGAAATGGTTAAGCGTCCTATTTTAATTTTTTTATTACTTGGAGCGTTGATTTTTCTGAGTGGCTGTAGCGAGGTTATGGATATTTCAGATCGAGTAAAGGCTTCCGAAGAAAGGATTAAAGTATTAGAAGAAAAAGTGGAGTACTTGGCTGAATACATAAAAGAACTGGAGTCTTCGGAAGAATTGGCGAAGCGCAAAGCTGAAGCGGAAAAAACTGAACGGCGGACTATATCAGAGATGTTTGGCCGGCCTAAGGACCAAGAATAAAGGTAAGGTTTTCATTCTTCCGGCCGGATCGGGAGGAGGATTATCGGGTGGCTTGGGAGGCGTTTTCTGAAAGGGGAGCAGAAAAATGATGAAGAAAATTTTTTGCTGGACCACGACTTTGATCGTGCTTGGAGCTTTTTCGCTGGTTACCCATGGAGCCAGCTTCAATCCGAGCCAAGCCCGGGATCATGGTGCCTGGTCGTCGCTAGAGCTGTCTCTAGGCGATCGACGCTTTTACCGCGCGGTGAACGTGACTGACTACTCCGATATGCGTGTCATGGTCGATTTTGACTCTGCCGAATGTGCGCCGGCTTTACAGATTCAGATTGACTTTGACAAGAGCTTCCCGGAGACGGAAGACCTTGGGTTTCGGGATTTAGCGATTCGCGTTGATCGCAAACCCATTCACGAGGCCTTAATGGGACTTTCAGCCGTTTCTGGTGATCCCACGCTATATGCCCAGGCCTTAGTTGGGGAAGTGTCACGTCTGATTTCTGAAACGCGGTTTGGCCGAACGCTGCGTTTTAAATTCTCGCTCTTTGGGGATGGCTCAGATACAAGATTTGCAGAACTGTCTTTAAGAGGGTCGCAAGCGGCCCTGGATCGTGCAGCAGCGCTCTGCAAACAGAACCAGAGCAGCCCTGAGGATTACTTTGATGAAAACAGTGAAACGAAAGATGAGAGTGCTGCTGATTATTTTTGACGGGCAAAAATTTCGAATGAGATGGAGCAAAACGGATTCATTTCAAAGTTAACAGGTCGTTCATTAATACGGAGATACAGATGATTGATTTCAATAATAAAGGCTTTTTCAAACTGAAGCAGAACAGTGATTACGCAGATAGAGCGCAAGCACTTCTCCTTGATGGTGAGGAAGTAATCGATTCCTATAAGTCCATGCGTGATGGCGTGGTGTTCACCAACAAGAGAATTATTGCGGTCAATGTCCAGGGTATGACTGGCAGTAAAAAGGATTTCACCTCCTTGCCCTATAAAAACATTGTCGCTTATTCAGTTGAGACTTCAGGCACCTTTGATCTTGATTCCGAACTGGAAATCTACTTTTCATCTCTGGGCAAGGTAAAATTCGAGTTCACCGGTAATACTGCGATCGTTGAGATATCCAAGCATATTTCCCGGCACCTTTTTTAAGACCTTTGTAGTTCTAAGCAGGTAATAGCATGCAGTTAAAAAGTGTTGTTAAAGCGGTGGTGCTGGCGAGCATTTTGGGCAGTGGAGGGGTGGGCGCTGAAGAGTGGTCTCGCGATGCAGTTCTTAACTTCGATACCCGTGAGGTCCTCGGAGCGCTGGGCGACGCCTTGGCGGTACATGATGAGATTCCATCCCTCGAGGAAAGCAAGTTTATTGGCCGGGATCAGGAAGATGCAAAAGCAGATCTTGATGACTTGGTCGAGGACGCGATGGCGTTGTTCGAATCGGAAGCCATCAACAATCTTCGAAGCCAGTACCGCGAACTTGAGGAGCGTATTGAGGATCAGAAACAAAAGCTTACCAAGTATCGCACTGAGCGGGTGTTAGCTGTAGAGGACGGGCGCAGTCTGGGATCGCAACTGATGCCAGGTGACACCCTGAAAAGCTATGTGGCGGTCACCAAAGAAGACTACGACATGCTGATCGAGGCCACTGAAAAGAATATTGCGGCTTATGAAGAAGAGACGGCGCTGACGTTGACTCGGATGAGTCAGGCGTTGACCACTATAGGTGTCGATCTTGATCCCGATCAGCTCGAGGCAATGATGTCCTCGGTGGTTGGCGATGACATTGTCAGTATGTCGGTGGTGTTCAATGCCATCAGGGACATGACGACACAGCTTGCTGAACTGACCGAGGGCTCTGGCGAGGATCTTGCCCACGCCAAGAAGTACTACGGAATGACGGTAGTGCTGCACCGGATTATGGCTTACATGCAGGAAAGCTTCATTGTAGATGTGGATGAAAAATACCTCCCAAAACTGACTCTGTATCGCAACAGTGCGCGGTCCAACATCAAGGAATCCAAGAAGCTGATGCGTGAAGGGGGCAACGAGACAACCCTGAAAAATAATATCCAGTCCAACAAGCTCACCATAAGCGTCATCGATCTTTACGCAGACATGCTAAAGCGGCAGCGCGACAAGGTGGCCGCAGCTCATGAGGTAACTGTGCGAGAGATGAATGTAGCCAACAACACCTATCGCACCGTCGCCCTCAGTTCCTCGGTAGTAAGCATGATTCGCGAGGGAGCCAATACCTTTGATCGGCTGATCTCTCTGCAGATGCCCGATATCCGTGAGTTTCAGAACGAGGAGGTTCGGGAGGAATTCCGGAATTTGACAGAGCAGTTGGCGAATTGATCTATTGCGAGACTGCATCGGTATCGTTGCGCGATCTAGATCGACACGGAGATCGAAATGTCTGAAACAGGAAAGGCTTCAAACGGATTGGACTCGAAGGGATTCTTTTCAAGGCTGGTAAACGGCGACTTTGGATTGGCGAAAACCTACTGGCTCTACGGCGTCGCGGTTGGGATAGTAATCAACTTTCTTTCACGGATTGTTCCTTCTCTGGGTGCCCTTGCAGTGATTCTCGTGCTGGCCATTCCTTATCAGGTAATGGTTCTGCTCGGCGTATGGCGTGCGGCGGATAAGTACCAGGGGCGGAAGGCCTGGGCCATTCTGGCGAAGATCGCCACTGTGCTTGGTTGGCTGGGGGTGCTGGCGAGCCTTGGTGTGTTCATCGAGGTACTTGGCTACCTTTAAGGAGTCGCGCATGAAAGGGTTCTGCTGGAAAAGCTCGCCTGCAAAGGAACATTCGGGGACATCCATGGCCAGTTGAACCCGAAATTCATCGAGTTCCTGGGTGAGGAAACGTTGCGGCCAGAATCTGCCAGGCGCGGTAATGAGAAAGCGATTGGACAATCATTTTATAAAATGAAGCAAGGACATTCATGAAAATCTCCACACTTTTGGATCAAATTGAATTCGGCCAGATTGCGCTACCTGAATTCCAGAGGGGCTATGTCTGGAATCGGGACCAGGTGCGCGGCCTGGTGCGTTCGCTGTATAAGCGCTATCCGGTTGGTAGTCTGCTGGCGTGGATTACGGATAATTCCCAGGCCAAGGGGCGTGGTATCTCGGATGTGATCCCCGGGCAGCAGGTAAAGATGTTGCTGGACGGTCAGCAGCGAATGACATCGCTGTACGGCATTATCACAGGTAAGCCACCGGCATTCTTTGACGGCGATGCCAATGCGTTCAGGGGTTTGTACTTTCATGCAGAGTCTGAAGAGTTCTCTTTCTACATGGCCTCGAAGATGCAGGACAATCCTCTTTGGGTAGATGTCACCCGACTGATGAAGGAGGGCGTGGATAATATCGTGAACGAGATCCACGGGGCCACTCAGGACTTCAAGCGCACGAACCGCTGCAGCAACCGGCTCAATCGATTACGGGATATTCGCGAGACCGATGTTCATATTGAAGATGTGTCCGGCCCGGAAATGACACTGGATGTGGTGGTGGATATCTTCAACCGTGTTAACAGCGGGGGTCGTAAGCTCTCCAAGGGCGACCTGGCCCTGGCCCGTATCTGTTCAGTAGAGCCGGATGCTCGTTCCCGAATGCGCAAGGCGCTGGATGAATGGAGTGAGGCGGGCTTCAGCTTCACGCTGGACTGGCTGCTTCGAAGTGTAACCACCATTGCGACCGGGGATGCGCGCTTCACTGCCCTTCATGATCTGGATGCCGGCGCGTTTAACAGCGCACTGCATCGTGCGATCAATCATATCAATACGATTCTTGATTTGATTGGTGCCCGGTTAGGGCTGGATCATCAGCAGGTGCTGACAGGACATTTTGCCATCCCGATTCTGGTACGGTTTCTGGATGATGCCCGCAATGCCGCAAAGGACCATGAAGTTCAGAACAAGATTCTGTTCTGGTATGTACAAACGGCCATCTGGGGCCGGTATTCCGGTTCCACGGAAAGTGTGCTTTCTCGGGATCTCAATATTCTGCTGGCCGCAGGGCCGGACGAAGGGTTGGATGCGCTGATTAATGAGCTCAGGTTCTGGCGCGGCAACCTGCGCATCCGACCGGAGCATTTCACAGGGTGGAGCAGGGGCAACCGGTTTTATTCCATCCTTTACATGCTGACCCGGGTAGGGGAAGCCAGAGACTGGGGTTCGGGGCTGCCGTTAAAGAAGGGGATGCTGGGGAAAAATACCTCCCTTGAAGTACACCATATTTTCCCCCGGGATTTTCTGAAAAAGAACGGCCATGACGACAAGATGGCGATCAATGCTTTGGGTAACTTCTGCTTCCTGACCAAGAATAGCAACCTGCAGATCAGCAATCGGCCGCCACAGGAGTATTTTCCGGAAGTTGAGAACCAGCATCCCGGTGCTCTGGCAAGCCAGTGGATTCCGCAGAACCCGGAGCTGTGGAAGCCCGAGAATTTCCAGGAATTTCTGCGCGAGCGGCAGACGCTACTTGCAGAGGCAGCGAATGCATTTCTGGATACGTTGCATGATCTGCCTGCGGACGACAGCACCAAATATGAGGCCGTAGAGCAGGGTGAGTCCGCACCTGGTGGCATTGCAGACGATGAAGAAGAGAAGCAGCTGGACGAAGTGAATGCCTGGATTACCGAGCGCGGCCTCCCGTTGGGTGAAAAGGAATACCAGTTAAGAGATCCGGACACCGGCGAACTGAGAGCATTTCTTGACCTGGCCTGGCCCGACGGATTGCAGGAGGGTCTGTCGGAGCCTGTCACTTTGATTCTGAATGAGAGCATGGAAGTATTCAAACTGGCCACCAATGCTGGCTTCCAGGTATTTGATGATGCTGAAAGCTTCCGTGTTTACACCGCCCGCAAGGTACTTGGGGATCAGCACTACGGCCTGCCGGAGTGGGCGCAACAAGTCGAAGAGCAGGCCATTCCGGTTGTGAATCATATCCTCAAGAGTGAGCTGCCGGTGCCGGAGTGCGGTGCAGAGATACAGATGGATACTGGGGAAGTCGCCGGGGAGTTTGAGTTTGTCTGGGATGATCAGCGGGTTGCTGTTTGGGTCTCTTCGGAACGTGCACCACAGCGGGCGATGTTGGCTGCTAAGGGCTGGCGATTGTTTTCCCTTGAGGAAGTGGTTGAGTTGCCGAAGTTGTTGGAAGTCGCGCTGGATAGCGCCCCCTCCTAGCCCTGAAAAATTGAAATTTTGGGAAATGGACTTACCATTATGGTAAATGATAAGGTTGTTAGCCGTTTCACCGGAGCACCGACCCGGGAAAACGGCGGGATCATCGGAAAGGAACCACTTTATCCAGCCGACGAAGTTCTCGATTTGTTGGATAAGCGCAGCATTGAGGCGATTACGTTATGGACCAATGACTGCCAGAAAGATGTTCAGAATCTTGAGCTTGACCATGACGGTGTAATTAAGCTGATCAGGAATGCGCTCCGTAGCGGGAGGTTTTTGAATTCACAGTGGTGTCAGCAAAAACCAGGCGGCCCATGGGCTGCGTGTGATGCGTACACAGTCACTCAGGCAGAGTGGATTGAGGCTGCCTTCAAATCGCTGGATATTCAGTACTATGTAAAGTTTGCTTTGAACAAGAGCGGGAAGCTCTTGTTGGTAGTTTCTTGCCATACCAGCAGCTGAGGATATTTATATGGAAAACAAGGTTTGCCCGATCTGTGAAGAGGGCGTACTGACCATCAGGGAAGGGTTTAATGAAACTGAGTACAAAGGGATCAAGGGCTCGGTCAGCTTCCTGTATGAGGAGTGTAATGTCTGCGGCAGTGAGCAAGCAGATGCCGCTTTATCTTTGAAAAACAAGCGGCTCATGATTGCCTTCCGAAAGCAGGTTGACGGCCTTTTAATGGGGGAGGAAGTGCGGGCATTGCGGGAACGCCTGAAGTTAAAACAGTCCGAGGCCGCCCGGGTGTTTGGCGGCGGTCCGACCGCGTTTTCAAAGTATGAATCTGATGACGTTGCTCAGTCTGCAGCAATGGATAAGTTGCTCAGGATGGCTGACGCAATGCCTGAAGCCTTTCGGCATTTGTGCAAGTTGTCGGGCCAGGAGGTGCCAAAAGGGGCTCCTGCGTTGTCACTGGTAATGGGCGCAGAAAATATTGTGTGGCACACAATCGATATTCCGGAGACGTCGGATGGCGACAACGATGAATATCATGCTGCTACGACACACGTTATTTCTGGTGAAGAGAGGTATGGCTGATGGCAGACGATAAATTGCAGCGGGCCATAAACCACCTTGCTATTTCGGATGTGTATCTCGTTGCTTCATCGGCCAGACATGGTGAGGACTTCAACCCTAAAGCTGCCCATGCCCTTGAGGGTTTGAAGGTTCAGACTATGCACTTAGCTCGGCGCTCGGAGGTTCTGGAAACGGGAAAATCCAACCAGTACCTCCTGCGTATCGTGCTGGGTTTTGGCGTTCGCTGGATTAGTGAGTCTGAGGCGCAAGCGGATGATCCTGAGATCAGAGCCTTTGTTGAGGCGGATTATGTTGCCGAATATTTGATGGATGAACGGTTGGAGCAGGATGCGATCGACGCTTTTGCTCTTCAGAACGCCAGCTATCATGTCTGGCCGTATTGGCGGGAGTACCTTATGAGTCAATGCGAGAGACTGCGTATGCCCCGCCTGATTCTACCCACCAAACAATTTCCTGATAACCAAAAACAATGACATAAGGAAAACCCATGATCCCCGGCTTGTTGGCCACTGAAGTATCGGCCGCCCTGCGCGAGTTCATTGTTACCGGCTATGAAACGGAAACCGCCCCCTTCAAAGGGGAATTTCGCCGTCTGGTCGAAGAACAGCAGGATGGGGAAGCCTTCCTCAAGGGCCCCTACGTGTCGGTGGGTTTGCCCTTTATGCGGGGCAGAACCGGTCGGGACTTCTTCAAGGGTTTTGAAACCGAGCATCCGCCTTTTGCTCACCAGGAACAGTCCTGGCAGCGGTTGGCTTCAGACAGAAAAGCTGCGAACACAGTAGTGGCTACCGGGACCGGCTCCGGTAAGACCGAGTGTTTCATGTATCCGGTACTGGATCACTGCCACCGGGAAGCAGGGCCAGGTATCAAAGCCGTTGTGATATATCCGATGAACGCGCTGGCAACAGATCAGGCCAAGCGGTTTGCCGAGGAGGTCTATCGACAGCCTGCGTTGAAAGGTCTGCGGGTAGGACTGTTCGTCGGTGGTGACGGCCAGGGCTTCAGGGCTATGGGGCCGGATCAGGTCATCACCGACAAGGAAATCCTGCGTGACTCCCCGCCGGATGTGCTGCTCACTAACTATAAAATGCTCGATTATCTGCTGATGCGGCCGCAGGACCAGAAGCTATGGGCGAATAATGGGCCGGACACTCTTCGGTATTTGATAGTCGACGAGCTGCATACGTTTGATGGCGCCCAGGGCACGGATTTGTCGCTACTGATCCGTCGACTGCGTGCCCGCTTTAAGATGGATCAGGACAAGCTGGTCTGTGTGGGTACCTCCGCCACACTGGGTGGAGACGACAGTATTAAGGGTTTGCTTGGGTACGCTTCTGACATTTTCTCAAGCCAGTTCCGCCGTGATTCAGTGATCGCAGAACAGCGTGTCGGGGTTGAGGAGTTTCTTGGCAATATCGCATTTCTGAATCCGAACCCAGACATCGGTCCTGAAGACGTTCAGGCGTCGTTGCAAAAAGGTCTTCCGGATTATCTGCAGGCAGCTTATGAGCTGTATTTCAGCAAGAAGCCTGAAGAGGACTTGATGACTTTAAAAGGTCGTCAGTTGCTGGGTGAGGAGCTCAAGCAACATGGGCAGGTTGCCAATCTTTTGCGACAGTTAAGGATTGGGAAGGGCACACCCACGTTCCGCGATCTGGTCGAGCGTCTGGCCGGCCAGATTCCGAAACGCTTTGAGCGGCAGCGGGAGTTCGCTCTGGTTGCGTTGTTTTCACTGATGGCCCACGCCCGAGATGAAGTCGGTATGCCTTTAGTGCAGCTGCGTTTGCAGCTGTGGTCCCGGGAGCTGCGGCGAATTGTTGGTGCGCTGCGGGAACCCTGGCCGGTTGGAGCACTGGGTCATGAAGAGGAAGGCAATGGGTCAGCGAAGCCATCAACACCATTGCTTTCTTTCGGTGACGACCAGGCTCCAAAAGACCAGCGGCAGCTGCGGCTGCCTCTGGTGCAATGCCGGGAGTGCCATGGCACCGCCTGGTTGACGCGTATGGAGAGCAGCCACCCCACGGACCAGAGCGTGGAAGCGGAACTTCAGTCCATCTATTCCGCGTTCTTCAGCAATCATTCGGAGACGACCCTTCTGCTTCCCTGGCAGCTTGGGGGAAAGGTGTC
>Ga0102943_1002386_pt1 | contig 11057 bp, 13 predicted proteins | sample SalPonC_black_MG_FD_78174 | JGI IMG/M metagenome (GOLD analysis project Ga0102943, IMG submission 78174) | Salt pond soil microbial communities from South San Francisco under conditions of wetland restoration - Salt Pond MetaG... | ecosystem: Environmental > Aquatic > Marine > Intertidal zone >...
AGATTTCATGGTCCTGGTGGAGAACACCGCGGCCCAGGGCTCCTGTCTCGGCGGACCTTTCAAACATCTCGCCGCCCTGCTTGAAGGTCTGCCCGCCGACCGTTTCGGCATCTGCTTCGACACCTGCCATGCCTGCGCGGCCGGCTACCCGCTGGCGACGCCGGAAGGATATGCGGCAACCATGGCGGAATTCGACAGCCTGGTCGGCCTGAACCGGATTCAGCTGATCCACGTCAACGACAGCAAACAAACCTGCGGATCGCAGGTGGACCGGCATGCCCATATCGGGGCCGGAAGCATTGGCCTGGAAGGCTTCCGCTGCCTCATGCAGGATCAGCGTCTGGCCGGAGTCCCGAAGATTCTCGAAACTCCGAAAGGCGCCGACGAAGCCATGGACATGATGAACCTGGCGATCCTGCGGCAGCTCGCCAAGGAGACATTATGAAAGCGGTGCTGCAGCGGGTGGCAGAGGCCCGGGTCGAGGTCGACGGTGAAATCGTCGGTAAAGTCGGTCGGGGGCTGCTGGTCCTGCTCGGCGTCGAGCAGCAAGACACGAACCGGGATCTGGCTTACCTGGCGGACAAGACCCTGAACCTGCGTATTTTCGAGGATGCCGCGGGCAAAATGAACCTCTCGATCGCAGAAATTGACGGGGAAGTTCTGGTGGTGTCACAGTTCACCCTGCTCGGCGACTGCCGCAAGGGCCGCCGACCGGGCTTTACCCGGGCCGCAGAACCGGAACTGGCCGACGACCTCTACCGGCGATTCGTCGACCGCCTGCTCCAGGCAGGCCTGCCGGTAGCCACCGGCACCTTTCGGGCGCACATGCAGGTCGCGCTGATCAATGATGGACCGGTCACCATGCTGTTGGACAGTCGCAAGGAGTTCTGATGAAAGACCTGACCCCGCGGGATGAAGGGCGCGGCCGCAGCGCCCGCAAACGCGCCGCAAAAGCGGTAGAAGAACTGGCACAGAAGCTGGTCGAACTGCCGGAGTCCGATCTGGGCAGGCTGCCCCTGAGCAGCGACCTGACAGAAGAACTGCGGATCGCCAGGAACACCCGCGGCCACGGCTCCCGCAAACGTCAGGTCAAATATCTGGCTGGACTGCTGCGTCGCGACGAAGATCAGCAGGAGCAACTGGTCGCCGCCATCAATGATATCGATGAGGTCCACGGCAAGGATAATCGGGTTTTCCATCATCTGGAAGACCTGAGAGACAGGCTCTGCTCCGCCGCGACATTTTCAGCCGCACTGGAGGAAATCGGCTCCCGCTATCCGCAGGTGGACATCGACCGACTGACCGGCCTCGCCCGTTCCGTTCATGACGGCGGCGACAAAAAAGCCTTCCGGGAAATCTTTCGCCGGCTGCGCCAGGCGGAGGAGACAGGACACTGACCGACTCTTTTGCCTGCCGACTTTTTCAGCTGTCGGCGGGCGGCGGCAAGCGCAGCAGGAAGATCGTCAGGCACAGCCCGATGACAATCAGCAGGATATCGACCCAGATCTGAGGGATGAAGAACAGGACAGAGGTTGGAATCGTGATCCAGATCAGGCCGATCGCCGTCAGTTTGGCCCGTAGCGGAACACCGCGGCCGCCGAGATAACTGCGAACCATCGGCCCGAGTTGCGGATGCTCGAGCAGCCAGTTGTGAAACCGCTCCGAACTGCGAGCGAAACAGGCCGCCGCCAGCAGCAGAAGGGGGACCGTCGGCAGCAGCGGCAGAAAGATCCCCACCACCGCCAGCAGCGTAGAGCAGAACCCCGCTGTCACCAGCACCATACGCAGGAAACCGCTGTTGACCCGTTTCGGCTTATCTTCCATTCACAACCGTGACAATTCCGTCAACCTGGCCCGTCAGGGGCTTTTCCAACCCAATCTGCAGGGTTTCTGGGGGGGGAATCTTCTGCGCATTGCCGTCGGTTGCCTGACTCAGGTGGTGCGGGCGATTTCCTGAAGCAGCACCTGGGTTCCGTAACTCATCAGGGCAGCGGCCCCCAGAAAAAAGAAACCAAAAATGGCGCAGACAAGGGCGTGCCGCCTGCGGCCGGACCGCAGGCAGAGCATGGCGAGAATCAGACAGAGCACGCCGAGGGGTATGCAGGCAAGAATCATCATAATTGACTGAAGCCACTTCTTTCCTGGCCAGGCGCGGCAACCTTGAACGGCGTCAGTTTACCTCAGGTCGGCATGGCCGGTCAAACCCTGGGTAGCACCTGGAAGATCTTCCGGCCCCCGGCGTTGTCCCGCAGAAGTTCTGTGATACTCTTGGAGTGTATCGCTTCGACCAGGAAACCGACCAAAAGGAGACTGGAAATGGACATTCAGTTCAACAAACTCTCGCCCGAACATGTCCAGGGCCTGCTGACGGAAAAACCGGCGCCGTTTCTTATCGATACTCTGCCCGAAGATCACTTCCAGAAGGTTCGTCTGCCGCATGCTTACAATGCCTGCATCTACCAGGTTGACTTTCTCCAACAGGCGGAGAAAATCACCTCCGACCGGGAGGCCCCCATCATCCTTTATGGTGGCAGCGAAAACGGTATGGAAGCGCTTGCGGCGGCAGAAAAACTGCATCATGCCGGTTACCGCAATATCGCTCTTCTGGCAGGCGGTCTTGAAGCCTGGCGCAAGGCCGGTCTCCCCTTGGAAGGAACGGCTCCTGACGAGCCGGAAGCCCCTTTCAGTACGGTGCCTCTGGCCGACGGCGACTACAAAGTCGACAGCAAAAAGAGCTGCATCGAATGGACGGGGCGCAACCGGGACAACAAGCACTTCGGGACGGTAGAGATTGCCGAGGGGCGAATATCGATCGGTGACGGCCAGGCCAGTGGCAGCTTCATCGTCGACATGAACACGGTCCGCAACATCAACCTGGAAGGCGAAGAACTGCAGCCGGTGCTGCTCCGCCATCTCAGCTCGGACGATTTCTTTTTCACCAAAGCCTTCCCGACGGCAACCTATACCCTGGAAAAAATTTACCGGTCCGAGGATGGCGCCCTTGGTTCGCCGAACTATATCATCGAAGGTTTCCTTGAACTGCGCGGCGTCATCAATATCCTGAATTTCCCTGCGACCGTGACACCCGGTCCGGAGGGCGGCCTGGTGGCCGAGGCCCATTTCGACATCGACCGGACCCGTTATAAGATTAATTACGGATCCGGCAAGTTGTTCGAACACCTCGGTATGCACCTGGTGTTCGACCTGATCAGCCTGCAGATCCTGATCGTTGCCGAGCGGGCCTCTCACGCTTGCGGTTAAGGTCCTGCACGAGAACAGCGGAAAGAAGCCCGACACCGGAAGCCATGCCGCGAACCCGGGCGTCAGTACAGCCCGGGACAATTCTCAAACCGGAAAGGCCTCTTTCAGCTATCTGCCGCCTTGCCGTCTGACGGTCACCGATTCCCCGCCAATACCCCAGTTGTCGGTTTCGACTTCGTCGATGACGACCACCGTGGTTGCCGGGTTTTTTCCCAGAACCTCGACCAGCAGATCCGTCGCTCCCTTGATCAGGCGAGCCTTCTGTTCGTCGGTCGCTCCTTCCCGGGTAATCTTGATGTTCACGTAAGGCATGTCACAGCTCCTTCAAAAAGAGGGTTGCAGAAAACGGCGGTCCACGAGAATACAGATGGCCCCGGCCGCCACGCAGGCGGCGGCAAGAGCCAGGGGAATGGCAAAACCATCCCGGCGATCGGCCAGCATACCGGCGATGATCGGTCCCAGCACCTGGCCGATACCGAAACAGGCAGTCAAAAAAGCAGCGGCGCGTCGGCCGTCCCCCGGCAGGCGCCGGCTGCCCTCCGCCAGGGTCAGGGCAACGATGCCGAGAAAGGTCCCGCCGAAAGAGACGGCGACGAACAGCACCTCGATCACCGTATCTGCCCAAATGCTCGCCAGAATCCCTGAAGCCTGCAGAATATAGGCCGCCAGCAGAGCTCTTTGATGACCGACCTTTCTCGCCAGGTACGGCCAGAAAAAAGTCGAAGGCACCGCGGCCAGGCCGACCGCCACCCAGCTGTAAGGTGCCAGAGCGTCGAGACCCGGGGTCAGGGCGACGATCGCCACCAGAAAGGTCGCGCTCACCACGTAGCCGAGGCCTTCGAAGAAATAAGCAGCCGACAACAACCAGAGACCCTTGATTCCAGACAGACGAAGATCGTACTCAGCGGCAGCCGACCCGACCTGCCCCCGCCGTCGACCAAGGGCCAGCCCGATCATGGCCAGGACCAATGCCGATCCGCCCATGCCGATCTAGGCCAAGGCCCAATCACCGAAGGCGTCCAGAAGCGGCACGAGCAGGCCGCTGAAGGCGATCCCCAGTCCGATGCCTCCATAAAGAGCACCGGACCAGCGACTACGTCGGGAACGCAGCAAGGACTCGGTCACTTCCGCAGAGATGACGATGAACAGCACGGCACTGGCAACCCCTCCGACCAACCGCAAAACGCCCCACCAAGCCACTGCAGTGGTCAGTCCCATGGCGAAGGTCGATACGATGCTCAATACCAGAATACTTGCGGTGAAAAAGCGGCAGCGGAGCAGGCGGGGGCAGACCGTACAAAGAATGGCACCGGCCAGGTAACCGACATAGTTCAGGCCGGCCAGCCAGCCAGCCACCGTATTGCTCATCCCCAGATCACGCTGCATGAGCGGCAGGATGGGGGTAAAGGCGAAACGCCCGATCCCCATAGCCACCATCATGCCCAGCATGCCGCCCAGCAGAATCCAGAGAGCCTGCCGGTCGCCGAGTACGCTTTGCTGCTGACTGGGTTCGCTGTGCATGGTTTGAGATTTTACCCTTTCACGTGAGATCCGGCCGATGGGACAGCAGGCTGAGTCAAGCCAACTTTCGCTGCCATTGGTACCAGTGTCCTGCAAAACTGCCCTATCGGGCCACCGCTGCACTTTCAGGCCGATCAAACACATCGGGCCCGGCAAATCCTGCCGGGCCCGGTTACTGTCCGCTTTTGAAAACCTTTTACAGCGCTTTCTTGATCAGGCCTTCCAACTGGTTTTTAGGGACCGCACCAACCACCTGGTCGACCACTTCGCCATCTTTGAACAGGATCAGGGTTGGAATTCCGCGCACGCCGAACTGGCCGGGAGTCGCGGGGTTTTCATCCACATTGAGTTTGCAGATCTTGACCTGGCCCTCGAATTCATCGGCCAGCTGATCCACGACCGGACCAATCGCCTTGCAGGGGGCGCACCAGGAAGCCCAGAAATCGATCAGGACCGGCACCGAAGACTGCTTGACTTCACTTTCAAAAGAATCATCCGTCAACTGGACGACTTTGTCACTCGCCATGATAAACTCTCCTTTGTCGAAATCCACTTTTTGAACAAAAAACGCATCGTCATAATCATAATGCACCATGATAAAAAATCAAGCTTTTTGAATGTTTCTTGCCCGGCAGGCAATCCTTGACAGGCGTTATCGACAAAACTAAGATACCCAGCGAATCGATAGACCAATCAGGACACTGGTCTGGAACAGGCGGACATGACCCGGGACCGAATTGCCGCAATCGTTGAGCAACAAATCGCTCTGCTGGATCCTTATCTGTTGTCACAGGAAAAGGTGCTCGGGGAGTTGACCCGACAACTGGTGACCAATTTCCACCAGGGGGGCCGTCTTTTCCTGGCCGGCAGCGGTCCGTTCGGCACCATCGCCAGCCTGCTTGGCCAAACCTTTATTCATCGCCAGACCATAGAACGTCCGGCCCTGCCGACTATCGCCCTGACCAACGACCCGGGACTGGCCACCTTTCTCGCCGCGGACAATCAGAGCCATCAGTTCTTCAGCCGGCAGTTGCGGGCTCTGGCTACCGACCGGGACACCCTGCTGGTTTTGGCCGGCACCGAACTGTCTGCTGCCGACCGGGAGGTTCTTGAAACCGCCGAACAGCTTGGCTGTCGGACCGCCCTGATCTGCAGTGCCCATGCGGCACCGGCCAAAATGGTCCCCGAACTGCAGCTGCAGCTGCCATCCGATTCAGCGCCCCGCTTGCTGGAAAGCGTTCTCTCGATCGGCAACCTGCTTTGCGCCCTCGTCGAAGCGGAACTGTTCGGCATCTAGGACCCTGTAATCGATAGAGGTTACAGGGAACGAGAACCCAGCCGGGCCTCTGCAGCGGGCGATTTCAAGAAAAATTGACAGTTTTCCGCTGTCATGCTTATAATTTCAATTCTGCCCGAGCTTTCTGAGCCGGGCTGTATTGCGATTGTATGCTGGTTTTTTCAGTGGAGGACGCTGTACCGATCGACTCACTGTCCCTCGCCGGCGTGCCGAGGAGCCTTTTTTGCCTGCGGGCGCAGACACCGGATGACTCGCCATGATCCTCAATCTACTGTTGTTCAAAGCCACCCTGCTGGTCTATTTCGCATCGACCATTCTGTATTTGATCAGCGTCATCAGCCTTAAGGACAAGCTGGCGCAGTATGCCAAGTATGCTCTGGTCGGCGGTTTTCTGCTCCACTGCCTGACGATCTCCAACCGCTGGCTGGCGACCGGCGTTACCCCGGTCGCCAGTTTTCATGAGAGCCTTTCTTTCTTTGCCTTTTCCCTGGTCGGCATTTTTCTGCTCTTCGAGCTGCGTTACCGAACCGTCATCCTGGGCGCATTCGTCTGTCCGCTGGCCTTGATCCTGATGATCGGCGGCACGGTTGCCCCGCGGCAGCCGGTGGCCATCAACCCCGTACTCGACAGTTGGTGGTTTCCAATCCATGTGACCCTGGCTTTTCTCGGTCATGCCATTTTTGCCGTGGCCGGGATCGCCGGTATCATGTACCTGCTTCAGGAGCGGATGCTGAAAAGCAAAAAATTCTCGGCCCTCTTTTATCGACTGCCTTCGCTGGACGTTCTCGACAGCATCAACTACAAGTGCCTGACGTTCGGCTTTCCGCTGATGACCATGGGCATCATCTCCGGAGCCATCTGGGCCAATTCTGCCTGGGGCGGCTATTGGCGGTGGGATCCCAAGGAAACCTGGGCCCTGATCACCTGGTTTCTCTATGCGGCCTTGCTGCATGGCCGTCTGACCGTCGGCTGGCGCGGCCGTCGTGCGGCGATTTTCGCCATCATCGGTTTTCTCTCCCTGTTGTTCACCTTCTTCGGTGTCAATCTGTTTTTATCCGGTGTTCACAGCTTCAGCGACTTTGCCGGATAGTCAGCGGACTGCACCGGGGACAGAGCCATGCATATCGTCATTGTCGGATTAAGTCATAAAACCGCGCCGGTGGAAATTCGGGAGCGAATCGCTTTCCCGCCGAACGCCATGGAAGAACCGCTGCAGAAGCTGGCGGCCCTGCCGGCGATCGCTGAAGGGCTGATTGTTTCCACCTGCAACCGGGTGGAGCTTTATGCCGCCAGCAAAGACCCGGAGGCTGCAGTCATCGGCATGCGCCGATTTCTGGCGGAGTTTCACGACCTGCCTCAGACGGAACTGGAAAAACATCTTTACGACTACACCGACGAAGCAGCGATCCACCACCTCTTCCGGGTTGCTTCCAGCCTCGACTCCATGGTGATCGGTGAGCCACAGATCCTCGGTCAGATCAAGACCGCCTATAGCTATGCCGTCGAATTTCGCACAGCTGGCCTGATTCTCAACCGCTTTCTGCACAAGGCCTTCTCGGTGGCCAAACGCGTCCGCACGGAAACCGGAATCGCCAGCAACGCCGTTTCGGTCTCCTTCGCGGCGGTGGAACTGGCCAGGAAAATCTTCGACCGGCTGGACAACAAGGCGGTCATGATCATTGGCGCCGGCGAGATGTGCGAGCTGGCAGCCCGCCACTTTCTTAACAACGGTGTCAGCAAGGTCCTGGTGACCAACCGTACCCTGGATAGGGCGGAAAAACTCGCCGCCGAACTGCAGGGCCGGGCGATCCCCTTCGACCGGTTTCCCGACCATCTGGCCGAAGTTGATATCGTTCTGACCTCCACGGGCGCGCCCAACTTCATCCTCGGCTCCCGGCAGATGGAAGAGATCATCCGGCGTCGCAAGCAGAAGCCGATGTTTCTGATCGACATCGCCGTCCCCCGCGATATCGATCCCAAGATCAATGGCCTCAGCAACGTCTATCTTTACGACGTCGACGATCTCCAGGAGGTGGTTCAGGCCAACCTCAAGGAACGACAGAAAGAGGCCCGCAAGGCGGAGGGGGTCGTCGAGCAGGAAATCGGCCAGTTCAGCCGCTGGCTGGAAAACCTCGACATCAAACCGACAATCGTCGCCCTGCGTCGCAAGCTTGACGAGCTGCGGAAGCAGGAACTGGAAAAGACGTTCGGCAACCTCAAGGACCTGACCCCCCGCCAGCGCAAGAGCATTGAGGCGATGAGCAATGCCTTGCTCAACAAGATCATGCATCGCCCGATTGAAACCCTGAAAAACGGTCAGGGCGACAATCGCGGCGAAAATTACGTCGACGCGGTAAGGGTACTGTTCGACCTGCCTGAACCAGACGCCGGCGATTCGGAAATCAAACCTCTGGATTCAGCATCCGATGAACCTTAGCAAGGAGCCCACTCTTCATGAAAACCGGACAGCTACGCATTGGAACCCGAGCCAGCCAACTCGCTCTCTGGCAGGCCAACTGGGTTAAAGATCAGCTCGAGCAGCGCCATCCCGGCCTCGAGGTCTCTCTCACCAAGATCAAGACCCAGGGCGACAAAATTCTCGACGTCCCGCTGGCGATGGTCGGCGGCAAGGGACTGTTCGTCAAGGAGATCGAGGAAGCCATGCTGCGCGATGAAATCGACATCGCCGTGCATTCGATGAAAGACGTACCGACCCTTTTCCCCAAGGGTCTTGCCCTGCGCTGCATCACCGAGCGGGAAGACCCGCGCGATATCGTGGTGCTGCGGCCGGGAATCGCTTCATGGAAGGACTTGCCCCACGGCGCCCGGATCGGCACCTCATCCCTGCGTCGCAAGGCTCAGCTGCTGCATTTGCGTCCCGACCTGCAGATGAAAGACATTCGCGGCAACGTCGAGACCCGGCTTCGCAAGCTCACCGAGGAGGACCTGGACGGCGTGGTGCTCGCGTCCGCTGGGATGAAACGCCTCGGTTTCAAAAACCGGATCAGCGAATATCTGTCGACCAGCACTTCTCTGCCCGCCATCGGCCAGGGCGCCCTGGGTCTGGAAAGCCGCATCGACGACAGCGAAGTGAATGCGCTGATCGACTTCTTCAATCATCCGGACACCGCCCATGCGGTCATTGCCGAACGTGCCGTTCTGCGCCGCCTGGAAGGCGGCTGCCAGGTTCCGATCGCCGCTTACGCAACGGTCGCCGACGATCGTTTACATTTGACCGGTCTGGTTGCCAGCGTGGATGGCCAGCAGTTCCTGAAAAAATCGGTTGAGAGCCATGTCGACGAGGCTGAAAAAACCGGAACCTCTCTGGCCGACGACCTTCTGATCATGGGCGCGGGCAAGATTCTCAACGAGGTCTATCAGCACGAAACCTTCAATATCGAAAAGGAAGATGTCTGAGCCGACTGTCGACACTCACCTGCGTCAGCCGCTGGTCGGCCGGAAAATTCTTGTCACCCGGGCCGCTGACCAGGCCGCGGCCCTGGCCGACCCGCTGGCCCGTTTGGGCGCCGAGGTTATTGTCTGCCCGACCATCGCAATTGTTCCGACCGAGGATTGCTCACGGTTGGACCAGTCCCTGGCCGAATTGGACCGGGTCGATTACCTGATCCTCAGTTCCGCCAATGCGGTTGAATTCTTTTTCGCGCGACTGCGTCAACTCGGGCTGGACCCGGCATCCCTCCGCAGCAAGACCATCGTTGCCGTCGGCCCGAAAACGGCTGAACTGATCCGCAGCTACGGCCTCAAGGTCGATATCATTCCCTCTGATTACCGTGCTGAAGGCCTGGTGGACAGGCTTCGTCACCAGGTTGCCGGGCGCTGTGTGCTCTACCCCAAAGCCGGCCTGGCGCGGGACCTGGTCCCCAGGCAATTGACCGAGGCCGGAGCGGAGGTTCTCGATCCCGTCGCCTATACCAGCGTCGCTCCCGCAGACTCTGCTGAAATCCTCTCGGCGGCAGTTCGCAGTAAACTGGACCTGCTGACCTTCACAGCGTCATCGACGGTCCGCAACCTGGTGAAGCTTTTGACCGCCGAGCAGTTCGCATTGGCCAGACAGGTGCCCGTCGCCTCGATCGGACCTCTGACCAGCCAAACCGCCAGGGAACTCGGCTTTCATGTCGTCATCGAACCGGAGGAATCGACGCTGCCTGCCCTGATCGAAGCGATCAGGATTCATTTCGAGCGGACCGGCACCGGAACTTGACCCGCGACACACCCGATACTATGCTGACTTAGCCATCGCGCCTCGCGCTTCGCGCCTTGCGCCTCTGCTTGTGGAGGTTGACCATGTTTTTCCCAGAATACCGCGCCCGTCGCACCCGCCGCAGCGCCCCCCTGCGCCGGATGGTGCGCGAAACCTTCCTGCGCCCGGAAGATCTGATCTACCCGATGTTCAGTGCCTTCGGCAGCGACATCCGTAAGGAAATCCCTTCGATGCCGGGCATTTACCAGCAGTCGATCGAACACATCGTCGACGAGGCCAGAGAGGTCCATGCGCTCGGCATTCCGGCGGTGCTCCTGTTCGGCATTCCAGAGGCCAAAGACCCTCTTGGCCAGGATGCCTACAGCGACGACGGCATCATTCAGAACACCGTCAGGGCCATCAAGGAGGCCGTGCCCGAACTGGTGGTCATCACCGATGTCTGCATGTGTGAATACACGGACCACGGGCACTGCGGCGTGATCAAGGACGGCGATGTCGACAATGACGAAACCCTCAAGCTGCTGGCAGCGGAAGCTCTCTCGCATGCCCGCGCCGGGGCCGACATCATTGCACCGAGCGACATGATGGACGGCCGGATCGCCGCGATTCGAGCCATCCTCGACAGCAATCAGTTCGACCACATCCCGATCATGAGCTATGCCGTCAAATATGCCAGCGCTTATTACGGTCCTTTCCGCGATGCCGCGGAATCCACACCTCAGTTCGGCGACCGCCGCAGTTATCAGATGGACCCGG
>Ga0102943_1002387_pt1 | contig 11055 bp, 7 predicted proteins | sample SalPonC_black_MG_FD_78174 | JGI IMG/M metagenome (GOLD analysis project Ga0102943, IMG submission 78174) | Salt pond soil microbial communities from South San Francisco under conditions of wetland restoration - Salt Pond MetaG... | ecosystem: Environmental > Aquatic > Marine > Intertidal zone >...
CACGCTACGTCGCGGCGCTCGAAGCGGCGCGAGCGGCCCACGACGTCCGCAGCGAGGCCATCGTGCTCAACAACCTCGCGCACGTCGCACTGGACGCCGGCAGGGTCGACGACGCGACCGTGCTCTTGGCGCGCGCGGCGTCGCTGGCCGCGGCGGGAGCCGACCGGCAGCTGCGCGGATACGTGGCAGACGGGATGGCGCGGGTCCGTCTCGCCGCAGGCGACGCCGACGGGGCCCGCGGATGGGCGGCACGTGCCGCCGAGGAGGGCGACAGGCTCGGCGACGCGGTCCTAGCGATCGAGGGGCTCGCGAGCCTGGCGGAGGCGCTCGCCGCACTCGGCCAGGAGCCGTCGGCCGCCAAGGTCCGGGCCGAGGCCGAGCGGCGCTCCCGAACGGTCGGCTATGGGCCGGGTCTGGCCCGACTGCTCGGGCCCTCTACGGCCGTCACGCCGCCGTCACGGCCGGTGAGACACGATCCGGGACGAAGGGAGGGACACCATGGCGAAGATCCTGAGGTGCCGTGACGTGGGGTTCGATTGCGACGCGGAGGTTCGCGCGTCCAGCGAGGACGAGGTGATGGCGCAGGTCGCGCAGCACGCCCGCGAGGTGCACGGCGTCGACGATGTGCCCGACGAGGTTGTGGCGCGAGCCCTGGCGGCGATCCGAGACGCACCGGGCTGAGTCGGCCAGGCCGGGCGGCGTCCCGGCCCGACGCGAGTCGCGTCTCCAGATCGGTGTACCGCAGCGGTGCACCGATCCGGAGACGTGCGTCCTTGACGTGTCCTCGGCAGGGGCCGATACTCGACGTAACGCAACGACGCACGACGGCCGGCCTGCGACCCGACGGGTCCAGCTCTGTGCCCGGCGTGGGTCGCTGCGCCGGGGAACGGGCCATGGACCGCCCCCCGGTGGACCGTCCCCATGGAGTCGAGCTCGCCCCTGGAGGTACGAATGACACGAACCGCACGCCGCTTCCTCGCCATCCTGCTCGCGGTCGTCACGGTCGCCGCAGGAAGCGCCCTCGCGCAGGTCGAGCTGCGCATGACCTGGTACGACGACGGCTCCGAGAGCCAGGTGATGCGCGATCTCCTGGACCGCTTCGAGGCCGCCAACCCCGACGTCACCGTGGTGATGGACGTCGTTCCGTACTCCAGCGGCATCCTGCAGTCGCTTCCGCTGCAGCTGGCCTCGGGCCAGGGCCCCGACATGGCTCGCGTCACCGATCTCGGCGGCCTGTCGGAGTTCTTCATCGACCTTCGTCCGCACGTCGACGACGAAGCCTACTGGGACGTCAACTTCGGACCGTTCCTCGACTGGATGCGGCCCGCGGGCTCCGAAGCGATCCCGGGATTCATGACCCAGCTGACCGTCACCGGTCCGTACGTGAACGCCACGCTGTTCGAGCAGGCCGGCATCGAGGTTCCCGGACCCGACACCACCTGGCCCGAATGGGCGCAGATCACCCGTGACGTCGCGGAAGCCACCGGCACGCCGTACGCCATGGCGATGGACCGCACCGGACACCGCCTGGCCGGACCGGCGATCAGCATGGGCGCCGAGCTCTTCGACGAGGACGGCTACCCCGCCATCGACGACGAAGGCTTCCGTCGCATGGCGGAGCTGATGGTCGAGTGGCACGCCGACGGCACCATGATCCCCGACGTGTGGATCGGCTCTGCCGGCAGCTACGTGGCCGGCAACGAGCAGTTCGTGAACGCGCAGGTCGTGTTCTACATGTCCGGCAGCTGGCAGATCGGCCAGTTCGCCCAGCTGATCGGCGACGCGTTCGACTGGCAGGCCGTCTCGAACCCGTGCGGGCCCGCCGCCTGCACCGGCATGCCCGGCGGCGCCGCCCTGGTCGGCATCGCCGACACCGACCATCCCGAAGAGGTCGCTCGCGTCCTGGACTTCCTGGCGCAGGAGGAGCAGCTGGCCGAGTTCTACGGCCGCACGCTGTTCATCCCGGGCCACCTCGGCCTGGCCGAGAGCGGCGTGGAGTTCGACGCCGAGCTGCAAGCGACCCGCGACGCGCTGAGCACGTTCGCGGCCGAGGTGCCCAACCTGCACCCGACGGCGTACCAGCTTCAGGGCTACCCGTTCAACCGGGTGGTGTTCGACGCGATTCGTGACCGCCTGACGCAGGTCTTCGTCGGCGAGCTGTCGCTCGATCAGGCGATCGAGCGCATGCAGTCCGACATCGACGAGCAGATCGCCGAAACGCAGTAATCCTGGGCGACCGTGGTGGGGCCCCGACCGGACGACGGTCGGGGCCCGGCCGCGTCCCTGACCGAACTGGAGGACGACGCCATGAACGGCGCTTCCCGCACGAAGCTCAACGAACTCCCCGGGAAGATCGCGTTCGGCGCCGTCGCCGCGGTCATGACGGTGCTCGGCTGGGCGATCGAGCCCATCCAGCGACTCATCGGGGTCCGTCGCATGGCCTGGGTGTTCCTGCTTCCCAACCTCGCTATTTTCGGCGTCTTCATTCTCTTCCCGATGGCGATGAACTTCTACTACGCCTTCACGGGAGGCACGCAGCTCTATCCGCAGAACCGGCCGTTCGTCGGCACGCAGAACTTCGAGCAGATCTACACCTGCACCAACTATCTCGAGCCCTCCAGCTGCCGCGAGGACCTGTTCTGGCGCGCCGTGTTCAACAGCGGCACCTTCGTCGCGTTCCACGTCGTCGGCCTGGTGTTCTTCGCCCTCGTCACCGCGCTGGTCCTGAACGCCAAGATCCGGTTTCGAGGGTTCTTCCGCAGCGTGTACTTCTATCCCGTTCTGCTCTCGCCGGTGGTGGTCGCGCTGGTGTGGAAGTGGATCTTGCAGCGCAACGGGCTTCTGAACGGCATCCTCGACGCGTTCGGGCGCGAGCCCATCCTGTTCCTGCTGAACAGCGAGTGGGCCATGTTCTGGGTGATCGTGGTGACGATCTGGGCCAACATGGGCTTCCATACCCTGATCCTGCTGGCCGGCCTGCAGTCGATCCCCGCCGAGCTGTACGAAGCCGCGCAGATCGACGGCAGCGGCCCGGTGCTGTCGTTCCGCCACATCACGCTGCCGTTGCTGATGCCCAACGTGATCGTGGTGTTGGTGCTGGCGCTGATCCGCGCCGTGCAGATGTTCGACCTGGTCTACGTGCTCACCGGCGGCGGTCCCGGCAGCGCCACCCTGCTCATGGTGCAGTACATCTACGAGGTCGGTTTCGCCAGCCAGATCCAGCGCTTCGGGCTGGCGGCGTCCGCCTCGGTCACGTTGGGCGTGGTCCTGCTGATCGCCACGCTGCTCCAGCTCCGGCTCAGCCGAGGAAGCGAGTCGCACCTTGCGTGACCTCAGGACCTTCATCACCCGGCGTCGCGGACGGAACGGCGGCGTGCACGCCACGGACGTGCTCTCCTACGCCTACCTGGCGGTGGGCGTGATCGTCATGTTCGGCCCGGTCCTGTGGCTGGTCGCCTCGTCGTTCAAGACGCCCGCCGGTCTGCTCGAGTTTCCGCCCACCTTCCTGCCCTACTCCCAGCAGACGGTCGAGGTTCCCGGCTACGACGAGCCGCTGCCGCTGTTCGAGGTGACGCTCGAGGACGGTACGACCGAGCGCCTGGCGCAGATCCGGCGTGTCGGCCTGCAGGCCCAGATGGTCGACCCGGACGATCCGGACGAGCGCATCACGGTCGGACTCGACCAGCGCGAGGCGATCCGCGAGCTGCGGCTCGCGACGGAGAACTACACCGTTCCGCTGGAGCGCTTCAACTTCCTGACCTACCTCCGCAACAGCGTCGTCGTCACCGTCGTCGCGACCCTCATCACGCTGGTGGTCAACAGCATGGCGGCGTTCGCGCTCTCGAAGTACAAGTTCCGGGGCCGCAACGCGGTGTTCCTGCTGATCATCGGCACGCTGATGATCCCGATCAGCGTGATCCTGGTGCCCGTCTACCTGGTGATCACCCAGGTGGGCTGGGTGAACAACCTGTGGGGCGTGATCATCCCCGGCGCCGCGACGCCGACGGGCGTGTTCCTGCTCCGGCAGTACATGCTGACGATCCCCGACCAGCTGCTGGACGCCGGCCGCATCGACGGCGCGTCGGAGTGGCGCCTGTACTGGCAGATCGTGCTTCCGCTCTCGGCGCCGGCGATGGCGGTGCTGGCGATCTTCAGCGTGATGTGGCGCTGGAACGACTTCCTGTGGCCGCTGATCGTGCTCACCCGCAGCGAGCTGTTCACCCTGCAGGTCGGTCTGAACGCCTTCCAGGGCGAGCTGAACGTCCAGTGGCACTACGTGCTGGCGATGACCGTGCTGACGCTGCTGCCGATCACGCTGGTCTTCGCGTTCCTGCAGCGCTTCATCACCACCGGGATCGCCAGCAGCGGCGTGAAGCAGTGAGCGAGCGCGACGACGACGCGGCCCCTGCCGCGACCGGCCCCACGGCGGCCGCGTGCGAGCCGCGCGAGGACGGCGCGCTGGCGGGCCGCGGCGCCACGACGCTGGCGCTGGCGGGACCGCGTCTCCTGGCGCACGCCAGCGGCGGCGGCGTGCGCGACGTGTTCGTGTGGGGCGGCGGTCGCATCGGAGGCGTGCGTCTTCAGCGGCCGGCACCGCGCGACGCGCAGGCGGTCGTGGAGCCGGGTCGGCTGAGCTTCACGTGGCCGGGAGGCGCGGCGAGCGTGACCGCGCTACAGGAGCTGCCCGCGATCGAGCTGCGCCTGCGAGGGGCCGACCTGGCGCTCGCTCCTCACGACGTGCGCATGCGCCCGGACGGCCTGACCGACGGTCCGGGTCCCCGGCGGCGCCGCGACGAGGCGGGGTGGCGGGTCGACGCTCCCTGGGCGACCCTCCGTCTCTGGGCACCGGGGAGCGTTTGGTCCGACGGAGCGCTGCGTCTTCCGGCCGGCGACGCCCGCGCGTGGATCGTGGCGGGGCAGGATCCGGACGAGGTCGATCCGGTCCTGGCCACCCTGCGCGACGATCCCGACGCGCCCGGACGCCGCCACGACGCCTGGATCGCCGAGCTGCGCGACCGTTTCGAGGTCGACGACCCGCTCTTGCGCAGCCTCTTCGTGCACGGCGTGGCGAACGCGCAGATGGCACGCAAGGAGCTCGCGGGCGGCGCGTTCGCCGGCTACGCCGCCGGACACGCGTACGCGCTGCCGGCGCGCAGCTACTACCGGGACGCCTACTGGACGCTCCAGGCGCTGCTGCCGCTGGAGCCCCAGCGTGCCGCGGACCAGCTCCGCCTCCTCGCGCCCGGGATCGAGCCCGACGGCACTGCCCCCAGCGCGGTGGTCCGGACGTCCCCTGCGGGCATGCGCGCCTGGAGAGCCCGGCGCGCGTCCGATCCTTCGCTGGCGCACGACCATCCGAGCGACGACGCCTGGTGGCCCGACCACGTCGACGCCCCATCGCTGTTCGTGCTTCTGGCGCGTGACGCGGTCGCCTGGACCGGCCGGCCGGAGCTCCTCGACGACGACGTGGCCGGCGCGACGCTCCGGGACCGCATCGGCTGGATCGCCGACGGCATCGTTCGCGGCTCGGACGCTCGCGGCCTGCCCGTCAAGCCGCGCCACGATCGCGACTGGGCGGACAACGTCTTCCGGTCCGGAGCCGTGACGTACGACGTGGGGCTGGCGTACGGCGCGCTGAGGGCCGCGGCCGAAGCGTGGACCGGCGTACGACCCGAACGCGCCCAGGGGTGGCGCGAAGCGTCCGAGCGCATGCGGGAGGCGGCGACGAGCGTCCTGTGGGACGACGCGCGCGGCCACTACCGGGAGTTCGTCGAGCCGGGAGGACGCGAGCCGGGCACGCTGGCCATCGACACGCTGACGGCGCTCCGGTTCGGCTTGGCGGACGAGGGGCAGGCCCGCGACACGCTGGCAGCGATCCGAGCACGGCTCGAGACGCGTCACGACGCCAGCCAGCCTTTCGGCGACTGGGGCGTGTCGTGCCTGCGGCCGGGCTACCCGAGCTGGGTCCGTCGTCGCGGCAAGGCGCGCTTCCCCTACCGCTACCACGACGGTGGCGACTGGCCGTACTGGGACGGCGTCTACGCCGAGCAGCGGCTTCTGCGTGGCATGGAGGGCTGGCGCTACCCGCTGACCCGTTGGTGGGAGGTGGGCCTGGCGCACGGCCGGACCACGCCGACGGAGCATCAGTCGCCGCCGTGGCCGGCCGGCTCGCCCGCGACCGGATGGAGCTCCATGCCGGCCGCGGCCGTGCTGTCGGGAGGCTACGGCCTTCGACCGAACCGGCGTCCCATCCGTCCGCCGTGGGGGGACAGCGTGCTGCGGAACGTGCTCGTGGACGGCCGGCGGACGACGTTGGTCACGCGCGGACACGCGCTGGAGGTGCACCGGCATGACGAGCCCTGAGCCCTCGGCTCCGGACGGACCACCAAGACACGGCGTTCACGGCGCGGCGCTGCCGACGGCGTCCATGCGCGTGGACCGGATCGAGCGCTGCCGCCTCACGCTGCGTTGCGCGCGCGGCGGGCCGGCCCGCGCCGTCGTCACCGTCGCCGACCACGACCTGGTCCGCCTCGAGGTGCAGCCCACCGGCGGACCGGCTCAGCTTCGCACCTGGGCGATCGTCGGCGAGGACGGCGACGTGCCCCGCGAGGGCCGCGACCGGGACGATCTCGGTCGCTTTCCGCGCCCCGCGTTCGAGCTCGACCAGGACGAGACCACCGTCACGATCCGCACCGAGGCCCTGCAGCTCCGGATCGCCCTCGCGCCCCTCGGGTTCGAGGTGTCCCGGCCAGACGGCACGGTGCTGTGGCGCGACCTGCCCACCGGCGCGCATGGACACCTGCCGGGACGAGGCGTGACGTGGCACTGGACCCGGGACGACGAAGAGGTGCTCTACGGCCTGGGAGAGGCGTCGGGCGCGCTGGACCGCTCGCGGCGGCGCTTCCGCCTCCGTCCGCTGGACGCGCTGGCGTACGACGCCCGGAGCGGCGATCCGCTCTACAAGCACCTCCCGCTGCTGACGACGCTGATGCCCGACGGGCGCGCGAGCGCCCTGCTGCTCGACACCGGCGCCGAGACGGTGTTCGACCTGGGCGCCGAGGTGGACAACTACCACGGTCCGTACCGCCATCTGCGCGTCCACGAGGAGGCGCTGGACGCCTGGTTCCTGGCCGGTCCCGACCTGCCGACGCTGGCCCGGCGGATCCACGACCTGACCGGTCGCCCCCCGGTGCCGCCCCGCTGGACGCTGGGCTACCTGGCGTCGACGATGCACTACACCGACGCGGACGATCCGGCCCAGGCGTTCCGCGGGTTCGTGCGCCAGCTGGATCGCCACGACGTCCCGTGCACGGCGCTGCACCTCTCCAGCGGCTACTCGCTGGGCGACGACGGGCTCCGCTACGTGTTCGAGTGGAACCGGCGCCGCGTCCCCGGTCCGCGCGACGCCGTCGGGGTGCTGAGCGAGGCCGGCCTCCGCACGATCGCGAACCTGAAGCCGGCGCTTCTCACGACGCACCCGGCGTTCGACGAGCTGGCGGAGCGTGGCCTGCTGGTGCGCGAGGCCCAGAGCGACGCGCCCTACCTGTCGCGGTTCTGGGGCGGCGAGGGCGGCTACCTGGATTTCAGCCATCCAGCGGCGTACGCGTGGTGGCAGGAACGGGTCCGCGAGCGGATCCTCGAGATGGGGATCGACATCGCCTGGAACGACAACGACGAGTTCCAGATCTGGGACGAGGAGGCCCGCACGCACGCCGGACCGACGCGCGGGCTGCGCCCCGTCCTGACGCAGCTCATGAACCGCGCGAGCCGCGACGCGCAACGCGCGCACCGACCCGAGGCCCGCGACTGGACGCTGACCCGCTCCGGCATGCTGGGAACGTGGCGCTACGCCCAGACCTGGACGGGCGACAACCACACCGACTGGACGACGCTGCGCTTCAACGTGCCGATGGGCTTGAACCTCTCGCTGAGCGGCTGGAGCTCGTTCGGCCACGACGTGGGCGGCTTCGCGGGCCCGATGCCGGACGCCGAGCTGCTGGTCCGCTGGATCGAGCACGGCGTCGCCATGCCGCGCTTCGTGATCCACTCGTGGAACGACGACGGCACCGTGACCGAGCCGTGGAGCCATCCTGAGGCGCTGCCCCTGATCCGGGCGCTGCTGCAGCTCCGGGAGCGCCTCGTTCCGTACCTCTACACGTTGGCTTGGCGCGCGGCGACGGCGTCGGAGCCGATCGTGCGGCCGCTGGCGTACGACTTCCCGCACTGGCGACCCGGCCACCGCGAGGACCTGGTCCACATGCTGGGGCCGGCACTGCTGGTCGCGCCTGTCGTCGAGCCCGGCGCGACGACGAGGACGGTGCGCCTGCCGCCGGGACGATGGCTGGAGCTCGCCTCCGGCCGAATCCACGAGGGCGACGCGGAAGCCGTCGCGGAGGCGCCGCTGGGCGTCCCGGCCTGGTTCCTCCGGGAGGGCCACGCCGTGCCGATCGTCCGGTCGCAGCAGGCCCGGAGCGACGGAGCGGCCCCCGCGGACGCCTCGGCGTTGGTGCGCGGCGGCGTCCCCTGGGGCGACGGCGCAGGCGTTCACTGGATCGGGCTTCCGGACGTAGGCGGCGCGCTTCGCGGCGAGCTTCGCTGGGACGACGGGCTCACGCGCGAGCACGAGCGCGGTCGCCGTGACCGGATCGAGCTGGAGCTCGTAGCCGGAACCGCCACGGCCCGCCTGGAGCTGGCGTCCGGACAGGGACGGCCGGCCATGGACCTGCTGGTGCCGGCCGCGAGCGCGGAGCGCGACGCGGTTCGGACGCCCCGCGCCGAGGCGGCGAGAGTCGCCGAGCGCGAGCCCGATCCCCGCACGCCCTGGTGGCGGACGGCCTGGCGCACCGTTCCCCTGCGGCGCGAGCCGGGTGGCGACCCACCGGCCACGAACGGCTGATCGGCCGACGGCAGCGTCAGCGAGCAGCGGCCCGCGAGCGGCGCGCTACGGTAGTCGTGATGGCCGCCCCGTCTCCCACCGACGATGCTCACGACGCTCGCGGCGCGAACGACGCCCGACCGGGCGATGGCGACCGCGGCGCCGGGGGCGCCGGGGGCGCGCGCGACGGTACGGCACGGCCGCTGGGTCCAGCCGGCCGCCGCTGGGTGCTGATCGCGGCGATCCTCGGCTCGAGCATGGTGTTCCTGGACGGCTCCACGGTGAACGTGGCGCTCCCCGCCCTGCAGGACTCGCTGGACGCCACCGTCGTGGACGTGCAGTGGGTCGTCAACGCGTACACGCTGTTCCTGGCCGCGCTGCTCCTCACCGGTGGGGCGTTGGGCGACCGCCTGGGCCGGCGCAAGGTGTTCGTCGTCGGCGTCGTGCTGTTCACCGCCGCCTCGATCGCATGCGGGCTGTCGGCGAACGTGCAGCAGCTCATCCTCGCCCGCGGCGTGCAAGGCGTCGGAGGCGCGCTCCTCACGCCCGGCAGCCTGGCGCTGGTGAACGCGACGCACCCCGAGGATGCGCGCGGTCGAGCGATCGGCCTGTGGTCGGGCTTCTCGGCGCTGATGTCGGCCGCGGGTCCCGTCGTCGGCGGTTGGCTGATCGACACCGTCTCGTGGCGCTGGATCTTCTTCATGAACGTCCCGCTCGCCCTGGCCGTGATCGCGATCGCCTGGACCAGGGTCCCCGAGAGCCTGGGCGGGACGGGGCGTGGCCGCATCGACGTCGTGGGCGCGGCGCTGGCGACGACCGGGCTGGGCGGGGTGGTGTTCGCGCTGCTCGAGTCCTCCTCGCGCGGTGGTGGCGATCCGCTGGTGCTGGGCGCCGGCCTCGTCGGCGTGGCGCTGCTAGCCGCCTTCGTCCTGGTCGAGCGTCGCGTCGAGGCGCCGATGCTGCCGCTCCGCCTGTTCAGGTCCCGGACGTTCGTGGGCGTGAACGTCGTCACGCTGCTGATCTACGCCTGCCTGAGCGGACTGCTGTTCTTCCTGCCGATGACGCTGATCCAGATTCGGGGCTACGGCGCGACGCAGGCGGGTGCGGCGACGCTCCCGTTCGTGCTGCTTCTGTTCGCGCTCTCGCGCTGGTCGGGCGGACTCCGCGACCGGGTGGGAGCGCGCATTCCCCTGACCCTGGGGTCCGTCGTCGTCGCGGCCGCGTTCGCGCTGTTCGCGGCGACCCGCACGGGTGGGGGCTATCTTCTGGGCGTCGCGCCCGCCGTCGTGGTGTTGGGCCTGGGCATGGCGCTGGTCGTCGCTCCGCTCACCACGACCGTGATGGCGTCGGTCCACGACGCGTTCGCCGGCACCGCGTCCGGCGTGAACAACGCCGTCTCGCGCCTCGCCGGACTCCTGGCGATCGCGGTGTTCGGCGTGGTGATGGTCGGCGTGTTCACGGCGCGCCTGGAGGCCGGTCTGGCGACGACGGAGCTCGCCCCCGAGCAGCGCCAGGCGGTGCTCCGCGACCGGACCGACCTGGCCGCGCTGGAGCCGCCGGCCTCGCTGTCCGCCGAGCGTCGCGACGCCGTGCGCGCCCGCGTCGACGACTCGTTCCTCGACGGATTCCGCATCGTGATGGCGTCGATGGCGGCGCTGGCGCTCGTCGCCGCGGGCGTCGCTTGGACGACCGTGCCGACCGGCAGGGTGGGGGGCGACCGTGGTGGCGATCGGGACGGCGCGGACGACGGCACGTAGCGCGGATCGCATGGACGGCGGCCGGCGCCGAAAGCGCGTAGCATGGGCCGGCGGGAGGCGCACAGGCCCATCCTGCGCCGGGAGGCTCGATGACGTCCGACATCACGCTGTTCGATCGCACCTTGGCGATCGTCGGAACCGCCTTCGCCTGGCTGCCGATCGTCGCGACGGTGGCGTTTTCGCTGGCCGAGTCGATCGGGACCAGCACGTTCCGGATCGACTGGCTCATGCCTGCGGGCATGTTCGTGTTCTACGGCGTCGGCGCGGCGATGCTGGTGCTGGTCGCGATCGGCACGCGGCGCCACCGGCGCCTCGTGGTCGGTAGCGTCGTGACCGCCGTCGTCACGCTGCTGGCGGCGCAAGGGCTGGCGCTGGTCAGCGGGCTGGCCTCCGGCCAGCGCGAGCCGACCGGCTGGGCGTGGG
>Ga0102943_1002388_pt1 | contig 11052 bp, 11 predicted proteins | sample SalPonC_black_MG_FD_78174 | JGI IMG/M metagenome (GOLD analysis project Ga0102943, IMG submission 78174) | Salt pond soil microbial communities from South San Francisco under conditions of wetland restoration - Salt Pond MetaG... | ecosystem: Environmental > Aquatic > Marine > Intertidal zone >...
CGAACAATTGAAGGGCAAAGAAGAACAAGATGCCCTGGAAGAAAGTAAGGGTGGTGAAGCAATTGAAGGTGGTGAGAAAACACCTGAATTAGAAGAACAAGAGGGACAGAAAACACTTGCTTCTATAAACATCAGCAGGGAAGAAATCGTGAATTTTGTTGAGCTGAAACCGGCAGAAGCAGCGCAGGTAGTGCGGGCATTGATGACTAAAGAAACTTAAAAACATAAGATCATGGCAGCAGCAACAAAGAAAAAAAATATGTTTGAAAGCATTGAAGACCTGAATGGTATCCAGAAAGCAGCGGTACTCATAATGAGTGTAGGCTTGCAATCTGCATCAGCGATGATGAAATCAATGAACGAAAATGAAGTCGAAAAGATCACTCTTGAAATTGCAAAACTACAGGATGTTCCAACCGGGGTTGTTGATGAAGTACTAAAGGAGTTTTATCAACTCATGGAGGTAAAACATCAAATGATCAAAGGTGGAATTGAATATGCTCAAGAGCTTTTGTCTCATTTGGGAGAAGGGGCTGATGCCGAAAAGATCCTGAAAAAACTGAAAGCACAGTCGGGCAGTACAGTATTTGATGAATTTCAGGAAACGAAGATCACTCAGATAGCCAATTTTATTTCAAATGAACATCCTCAGGTTGCTGCTTTGATATTTTCTCAGCTTGATGTTGAGAAATCTGCTGAAATTCTGGGAATGCTTGATAACGATATGCAGACTGAGATCATATACCGACTCGCAAGTATGGATAAGATCTCGGCTGAAGTGATCGAAGAGATCGAGGAAGTGATCAAAGAGCATATGGGTGGGATGGATACCATTGGAGATCGTGTTAAAAGCGGGACCAATATCGTGGCTCAGATCCTTAATGGTGCCGAAATTACGGTAGAGCGGCATGTCTTGGATCAGATCACAAATAGAGATGAACAGATGGCAAGCGACATTAAGGAGCAAATGTTTCTATTCGAAGATATTATACACTTCGACGACCGTACCGTTCAGCTTATTATCAACGAGATGGAGAAAACAGATCTCGTTATGGGACTCAAAGGTGTGGACCCGGCACTTTCAGAGAAATTCCTCGGAAATATGTCGAACAGAGCCGCGGATATGCTTCGGGAAGATATGGATGCCCTTGGTCCAGTTCCGCTTAAGGATGTGAAAGAAGCACAGCAACGTATTATCAAGAAGATTAAAGAGCTTGAAGAAGATGGGCAGATCACCACACGTAAAATGGACGAGCAGGAGATCGTAGAATAAGATGAGAAGCCAGAAAGTCCTTAATAACGGTCAGGTTAAGTGGTTTGATGAGGAACTTACCCGCCTCAATTTCCAAATGATCTTCAATGAGTCAGAGCAAGATGAAATGGCTGAAGAGCAAAAATATGATTCTCAGGAACTTCAGAACAGGCTTAATCAACGGGATGAATCCTGGAAAAAGAAGCTAAAGCATGAAACAGAGCAGGCTTTTGGGGAAGGATTTGAAAAAGGGCGTGAGGAAGGACTTGAAGCAGCCCGATTGGAGATTGATGGCAAACTGGAGGTAATCCGAAAAGCGATCGAAAAAGGACATGAGGAATGGCGACAGCGACATAAATTAATTGAGCCTGGTGTACTGGATCTTGCATTTGAAATTTCTGAGAATATACTTGGAGTGCCGGTCAAAGACCCGAAGATACAGGAAGCTCTCAGCTCAAAATTGATCCCAATTTTTCAAAAACTGGATCATAGCTCAAGGCCGGTCCTTAAGGTTTCAGAACATGATCTGGAACATGTTAAGGAGCTTAAGCAAAGTTATGCCGACAAGCTAACCATGTTCATAGAAAGCGATGAGAACTGTAACCCGGGAGAATTTGAGCTGGATACCAATGATGAAACCATTGTCTACAAATTTCGAGAGATGCTAAAAGAATTCAAGAAGAACTTAAATCTTCCCACATGGAATTAGCACCGACACCTCCACTGGAACATCATCTCAGTAAGATCAGGAAAAAACTCATTACCGAGGTTTGTGACATAAAGCCCTATGGGAAAGTGTCATCTGTGATTGGAACCATCGTAGAATGTACGGGTTTACCGGGAAGTGTAGGTGAGCTTTTTGGTATTCACGCAACTACCGATCAAATTATTCTCGCGGAGGTGGTGGGCCTCAAAGAAGGACGTACATTGCTGATGCCATTCGATCGGGTCGTCGGAATGAAAGCAGGATGCTTGGTTGAAAAAATGGGACAGTCGCTTAACGTTTCGGTCGGAAAGAAAATGCTTGGTCGTGTGGTAGATACCAATGGAGAACCTATAGATGGGAAAGGATACCTGCAAACTACCTATCAACAGCCGGTTTACAATAACCCTCCCTCTCCACTGGATCGATCTCCTATTGATCAGGTGATGCATACCGGAGTCCGTGCACTTGATACCCTCAATACGGTTGGAATAGGTCAAAGAGTTGGTCTCTTTGCCGGTTCAGGGGTTGGAAAGAGTGTTCTGCTGGGTATGATCGCTAAACATTCCTCAGCTGATGTCAATGTCATCGCCCTGATCGGAGAACGTGGCCGTGAGGTGCAAGAATTTGTACATGATACTTTAGGTGAAGAAGGACTTGCAAGATCGGTTGTAGTAACCGCAACTTCTGATACCGCAGCAATGAGCCGGGTGAAAGGAGCATTTACAGCAACCGCGATTGCAGAATTTTTCCGCGACCAAGGAAAAAATGTCCTCCTTATGATGGACTCGGTGACTCGCGTTGCCATGGCACAAAGAGAAATTGGCCTTGCTTCCGGTGAACCGCCCACCACCAAGGGTTATACTCCAAGCGTGTTTACCATACTTCCAAAATTACTGGAAAGGCCGGGTAAAACCGGAAGGGGAAGTATCACTGGATTATATACGGTATTGGTGGATAATGACGATATGAATGAACCTATTGCAGATGCCGTAAGATCAATTTTGGACGGTCACATCGTACTCTCGCGGCGTTTAGCACATAAAAATCATTATCCGGCTATTGATATACTGGAGAGTATTTCGAGGGTCATGCCGAAGATCGTGACCAATGAACAGCGAGCCATTGCCATGAAGGCAAGGGAAATATTAGCCACCTATCGGGAGGCCGAAGACTTGATCAATATCGGTGCATATGTGAAGGGGTCAAACCCAAAAATTGATGAAGCCATAAAAAAATATCCCGGTTTGGAATCATTTTTGATACAAGATCTAAACGAAACAGATTTCAGTGAAGATCTTTGGACTACGCTGAAAAAGTTAATCAACTAAAATGGAAATGATATGAAGTTTAAGTTTTCTCTGGATCCGGTTCTTAAAGTACGGGATCATAAAAAGAAAATGCATAAACAAAAGCTTGCAGAGGAGTTGGCAAACAAGCAACAGATCATGGAAGTCAGGGAAGAGGTTCAGCAAAAGCTCAAAGGTTTTTTGGACAACTCTGATAATAAGGAAATTCAGAACGTGCACATGGTGAGGCAGCGTGCTTCACACATTCAGGAAGTACATCAGAAAATGAAAAAACTGAGTGAAGATCTTAGTAAGGCAGACGAAAGTGTTTCGAGGGCAAGAACCAAATTGGCTGAAGCGCATAAGAACCTGCACATCATTGAAAAAGTGAAGGAATCAGAGCTGACAATCTTTAACCAAAAAGTGGCTAAACAAGAACAAAAGTTTTTGGATGAAGTGGCTACGCAATCATTTAGCAGATAAGATCGATGAATAAAGTAACTATACTAAAAATCACAGGTATATTATTGGTTCCCTTTCTGATCATGCTGGGTGGTGTATTTTTTCTGTATCCTCATTTGAATGAGGAGAAATATGACGAGATCGTAGAAACCTTTGAACAGCAACAAGAAGAAAGTTTCAATGAAGGTGCGTTCAGTTACAAACCCGGTGAAAATAAGCAGGATACAGTATCTGGTGCATTCAGCGATTCAGTGGTAACTCAGGCTTCCATGGACTCGCTCGGTGTCGATACCGCATATATAGCCGGTGAGATTGACAGTATGGGGCAACCCCTGAATACGGTTGAGATGTTTGAGGAAAATGAGATAAGGTTGCATGGGGTTATTGATTCGCTATATGTAAGGATCGATCAACTTGAGCAATTAGTGGATTCCCTTCAAAATCCAGTAGAAGAAAATAATGAGCTGGATCCTGCAGAGTTTACTGAGCGGGTAAAAAGCTTGTTGAATCTGGAAGAGGATGAATTGGGACCTATTCTTAAAAATATGACAAAGGGGCAAATTGTACGTCTGTATAATGGTGGTGGAACCATACAGCGGCAAAAGATCCTGCGCTCTATGGAGGCGGATAAGGCTGCAGAACTCATGACCGAGATAATGTTATGATAAAAGATGTCTTAAATTCCATATCCTCATCTGCCGGTGCCGCAAAAACTTCGTCTTCAGTTTCAGGAGAAACAAAATCTACTGAAGGTAATGAGGGAGGTTTCTTCGGAAAAATGTTAATGGCTCTGCAGAGTGATGTCCATCAGCAGCCTCAAAAAGAAGGAGAGGCATCCGCAAAAAAGGAAAGTTCTGAAGAAAATAATTTGCTGAACACCAATACAGAAATGACGGTGGATGGTGAGGCTGAGGCAGATCCTTTGAAAGTAGCATCTGAAGGGTCAGAAGAAGATGGAAGTACGGTCATAACCCCGGAAAATTTATCAAATGCAGAGTCAGATAGTCTTCAGAAGCCACTGACTACGAAGGCTGAGAAAATGGGAGAAACAGAAGGTGAGAAAGTAACCGGCTCCGATCAAGCACTTGTTGATAATACTATAGCAAATGAATCACCTGCAGATACGCAGGGAAATGCTTTGTCAGGTTTGAATGGATCTGAAAATGGTGAAGCACCTGTTGAAAAAGGATTCCGGCCAGCAAGAGCAGAGGCCAATATTTCCAATGCAAAACCAGAGGGTGAAGCAGAGCAGCAGCCCGGTCTCGCAACCCTGAAGGATGGTATTACTGAAATACAGGAAGAAGGATCGCAAAAGCCAATCCTTACGGATAGCGCGAAGGGCACATCGCATGTAGCGGAAGGATCCGAAAAAATGAACGTATCCAGTGATCCAAGGCAGGTAGTCAGTGAAGCACCTGTGAGCTCAGGAAAGGCTGAAGGTGTAATAGCTAAGAACCAATCTGACCAGATAGCAGAAGCAGTAGCAGCCAAAGGCAACAGAATGGTATCTGAATCCCCACAGGCAACCGAATTTGAGAAAACTGACACTCTGAAAAAGCAGGTTCCAGAATCACAGCCTAAAGTTCATCAGCGATTCATGCATCTAAATAGGACCGGAGTTGAAGCCGCTGTGCCCGGACTTTCCTCAACTGCTGAAAAAGCGGAAGTTACGCAAACTCAGAATACGGCGAACTCTCAAAAAATTACGCATGAGGCCCCTTCAAAAGTTGAACTCAAGGGTCAGCCCATGCTTCAAACAGAGATGAATAACGCGCGCAGCATCAATGAGGAGCGTGCCAAACGGTATGATCTGATCAATCAAAACTCTGATGGTAGAATGCAGGGGGAAGAAAGGATTGCCCCCGTTACATCCAGAGGAGGTTCTGGATCCGGTTATCAGGGAATGAACTTCAGTTCACAGCCGGGCTGGATGAAGTTCCAGGCTAATAATGAGCAGTCATTGGGATTGACTGCTGAACAACAGGCTTTTTTCAATGATCAAGTGATAAATGCTACAGAACTCTCAGAAAATGGTACTGTAGAACAGGATAAAATGAGTACTGCAAGGCTTTCTGAGCTCCCGATCAATAACGTAATGCTTAAGAGAAGTGTGTTACCCGGATTGAGCAATGTTCTTCAAAAGGCTACAGCTTCAGGTAAGGAGATGCCACAAAGCTGGCAAAAGCACAGTTTCGATCTGGATGATGGAAATAAAATAGAGCTTACTACAAGGAATGTTGATGGGATAATACAGGTGAAGATCGCATCTACAAGTATCGAACTAAGTAAACTCATGCAGCAATATGGGGAGGAGATCAAAGATCACCTCCAGAATGAATGTGAGCTAACCATTGACCTTCAGTTTGAAGATCAACAGGGTGAGGCCTCCACCGATCTCTTTGGTGATTCCTCTCCCGGACAAAAGGGTAGACAAGGATTTCCAATGGGACAGGGTTCAAACAGGAATTTAAACAAACAATCAGAAGAACATCTTCAGCAAACAGTTCGCAAGTTTGGCTATAACCAAATGGAATGGACGATCTAATTAGGTGATAATATGGATATAAACAGTATTAATGCGAATACGGCATCGGCTTTCCAGAAGCAGAATTCTGTTGGTAAAACCGATATGGGTCAGAAGCAGTTTCTGCAGCTTTTGGTGGCACAGATGAGAAACCAGGATCCCATTAATCCCGTGGATGGGGCTGATTTTGCATCTCAACTGGCACAGTTCAACTCAGTGGAACAGCTGATCGATGTAAACAGCGGATTGGATACCTTACAATCGAGCCAGGATCTGATGAGTGCAAGTTTGACAAACTCAATGGCAGCTACCCTGACCGGAAAGCAGGTGAGAGCGATCAGTGATCAGGTGAACCTGAGTGCTGAAGGTAACAGCGAGATCAACTTTAAACTCAGATCCGCCGCTGAGGAAGTAGAAATTATTATACGAAACTCAAGTGGTTCCGAAGTAAGGCGTGAGACGTTGAACGGAGTATCCTCTGGCGATAACAATTGGACCTGGGACGGACTGAATAACTCAGGAGAACGACTTGGTGAAGGAAATTACCAGGTAGAAGTGATAGCCAAAAATGGCGATGAAAACGTGAATGCCCTTGTTTTCATGGAGGGTATAGCAAGTAAAGTGCGCTTCAGCGGTAACGGAGTGTTCTTATCAATCAATGGTATTGAGGTACCAATAAGCGACGTGGAAGAAGTCGGTACCGGTATTTTTTAACATCAATTTTAATAACAGATAAGACATTGCGAAAAGCGTGTCAGCAGATTAGTTCTGCACAACAAAACAGGAGATAATTATGTCATTAATAAAGTCCCTTAATTCAGGCGTAAGCGGTTTGAGAGCATTTCAAACCAAGATGGACGTCATAGGTAACAATATTGCAAATGTTGAGACAGCAGGTTTTAAGTCCTCCAGAGTTTCTTTTTCAGAAATGATGAGTGAAAGACTTGGACGTTCTGGTGGCGGAGACTCTGCCCCTCAGTTAAGTAACCAGGTTGGTTTAGGAGTACGTGTTGCATCCATTGACCGTGATTTTAGTCAGGGTGCCATGCAAAGTACCGGCAGGGCTACAGACCTGGCAATTGAAGGTGAAGGATATTTCATGGTTTCCGAGAATGGAGAGCAACTCATGACCAGGGCCGGTAATTTTGTGTTCAACAAAGACGGATATCTTGTAGATCAGGGCGGCCGTTCCGTACAGGGCTATATCGCTGACCAAAACGGAAACGTATTAGGCGGTGGAACTGCAAATGATATTCGCATTGATTTTGAAAATGTACTACCTCCGAAAAAGACCGATAATGTTACCCTTGCTGGAAACCTGAACGCAAGTACCAGCACTGCAAAAGTGCTTCAGTCACAAAGCGGATTTACTCAAAACGGCAGTCCGGCTGCTGACGGTACCGACCTGAACGATCTTAGCCAGACTCTAACCAACCTGGTTGATGGTGACAGCATTGATTTTGATGTTGTTCTGAATGATGGTACTGCAGCTACCTACAGCTTTACTTATGGAGCCGGTAACGACGGAACCACCCTCGAAGATATGGTAGATGCTTTCAACACACAGATGCCTGATACTGAGGGTAAGATGGCTATGATCGATGGTATTGTAGTGCTTCGCTCTGCACAACTGGGTGATAGTCAGCTGGATATAACCAATATGTCGGTAACGGGAACCGGTGATATCAATCTCCCTGGGCTTCAAACCGTTCAGGAAGGTGAGAATAATACTCAAACTATGAGTACCACCGTGTATGATGAACTTGGAAATGCACATTCGTTGCTGCTCGAATTCACGCAAACCAACCCCAATGAGTGGGAATACAATGCTCGCTTCCTGGACGGAGAAGAGATCACTTCCGGAGCCATAGGAACCGTTACATTTGATGAGCTTGGACAGCTTTCATCCGATGACCTGTTGAACCTTTCCTTTGAGCCCGGAGGAGGTGCAAATACCACAAATTTTTCGGTTGAACTTGGAAATTCTCAGACGGGTACAAGATTCACTCAATATGCCGGAAGTAACTCGGCTAAAGTGATCAGCCAGGATGGATATACACAGGGCCAGCTGATCGATGTAACGATCAATGGTGCCGGACAGATCGAAGGTATTTACGATAACGGTAATTCGATGGTATTAGCTCAGATGGCACTAGCTAACGTTCAAAACCAGAATGGTCTTGAAATGATCGGTGGAGGTTTGTTCCGAGCGACTTCTGCTGCAGGGGAAACATTCATTGATACTGCGGATAATTTCTCCGGAACCGCAATCAATTCCGGAGCCCTGGAGGGATCAAACGTGGATCTTGCGAAGGAATTCACGGATATGATCACCGCGCAACGAGCGTATCAGTCAAGTGCCAGAGTGATCAGTACTTCTGATGAGATGCTTACAGAGGCAGTAAATCTCAAGCGATAATTTCATAAAACAAGGTTTATGATTATTTCATAGGCCTGTACTTCGGTAGCTTAGACTCCGCATTGCAGATTCCCGACCTCTGCATGCGGAGTTTTTTTGCTTTAAAACGGCCGTCACCGTAGCTCTTGAACGGGAAATATTTTTAATCAGATACTTAAGAAATTTATGTAGATACCGATAACGATGGTATGTTAGATCGTTCAAGTACTATAGGATTTATATTAGGCTTCGCACTCGTCATAGGTGCTATTGTGACTCAGGGAAGTCTTTCCACTTTTTTGAGTTTTTCATCAGCATTGATAGTTATTGGGGGAGTGATCGCAGCAACCGCTATTAACTATAGCTTTGCCAAGATCAAGATCAGTTTTGATACCACCCTGAGTTTGATGAAGCTGAGTTCCATTGACCTTCGTACAGATATGGAGTTGCTCTCTATGTTTGCACGACGCGTTCGCAAAAACGGTATACTCGTGCTGGATAGTGATCTGAAACATTTAAAAGATGAATATCTGAAAAATGGTTTGCAGCTTGCCGTCGATGGCTTCACTGAGGATACCTTGGATAGCATTCTAAAAGATGAGATTGAAAGCCGGGAAAAACAGGTAGAACTATCTATCATGCTCTTGAATTCAATGGCAAATTACGCACCTGCATTTGGGATGATTGGAACAGTAGTGGGGATGGTATTGATGCTTCAGAATATTTCTGATCCGGAATCATTGGGTGCCGGTTTATCAGTTGCCCTGATCACCACATTATACGGATCCATTTTAGCAAACATGGTCTTTGGCCCTCTTGCCGGGAAGCTGGAATACCTGAGTGAGCTGGACAGAAACCGCAAAGAGATGTTCAGAATAGGAATCATATCCATACTGGAAGGAATAAATCCCAGAATAATGGAAAAGAAGATGCTGATCTACATTGACCCAAAAAACCGGGCTGAATACATAAAGCATCATGAAGAACTAAGCATTCTTAAGAAAAGAGATGAGAAATTCTACAAACTTTGGATAGAACAACAGGATAAGGAATGGGAAAGTCTAAAGGAAGTTCTGGCAACTGGTTAATGACCTATGGCGATCTTATGACGCTATTATTGGTCTTTTTTGTGCTACTGTATACCCTTACTCCCAGTATAGACGAAGGTATTTTTAAAAACTTTGTATCACATTTTCAAAATAACTCCGGTTTCTTTGATGCACAGAATATGAAGATGGAAGATTTTGAAGCCATTGCAGATTCTGTTGATATTGATGAGATATTGGAAGAAAGAGTTGAGTACTGGCAGGCTCTGGCAGATGTTTTGGAGGAATATGAATTTTCTTCTGAAGTGGATATTGAGATCAGCTCAAGCGGTGTTAAGATCACCCTGAGTGATTCGCTTACATTTGAAAGTGGTTCTTCGGAATTGCTCCCAGGAGCGAAAGTGGTTCTGCAGGATGTTGCAGACCAGATTGACACTACAGTTATAGAAATTGAGGTACAAGGACACACTGATAATGTTCCGATACGCCAAAGTTCTATTTATAAAACAAACTGGCACCTTGGAGCTGCACGGTCAGTCTCAGTAGTCCAGTTCTTACAACAGAATTCAGATATCGACCCCGGATATTTTAAGGCAAGTAGTTTTGGCGAATATAAGCCGATTTCTGAAAATGAAACAGAAACAGGAAGAAGAAGAAATAGGCGGGTAGAGATCTATTTACGCGATAAATTACTCATGAATTCAAAGAATACGGATATCTGGTTCTAACCATCAAATTTGTAGAAGGAGAATTATAATGTCAGATAAAGAGAGTAAAAAGACCAAGAAAACAAAAAAAAGACGAAGAGATGGAAAGTCAAAATTTCTATCGATAGGAAAATATTTCCTTGTCTTACTGTTTCTTGTTGGGCAAGGTTATCTCGCGTATGCGATTGTGGATAAATATTATCCTGATTTTTATTACTCAATGAACGCCAAGAGTCCGGATGATATTGGAATTTATGAGTTAGATGAGCTCGTAGTGAATCCTGCCAATACTAATGGAAAAAGGTTTCTAATGGTCGAAATTAGCCTTGAAGTCGACGATAAGGCCAATTTTATAAAGCTTGATAATAACAAGGTGAGACTGAAACAAGAGATCATGGAAGCTCTTTCAGCACATACTATTCCTGAACTTGTAAAGGTCGAAGAACGAGATGAGTTAAGACAAGAACTCATCGACCTAATTAATTCTATAATTGAGGTACGTTCGGTACGCAATTTGTATTTCACTAAATATGTAATGCAATGATAGTAAACGAACAGTGGAATCTTTTTTATGGAAATGAAAGCACAAAAGCGTGCACAGGCAAATGTTAAGTATGTAGAATCATACGATTTCAGACAGCCCAAATTGTTCAGTAAGGAGATCATGAGAA
>Ga0102943_1002389_pt1 | contig 11047 bp, 9 predicted proteins | sample SalPonC_black_MG_FD_78174 | JGI IMG/M metagenome (GOLD analysis project Ga0102943, IMG submission 78174) | Salt pond soil microbial communities from South San Francisco under conditions of wetland restoration - Salt Pond MetaG... | ecosystem: Environmental > Aquatic > Marine > Intertidal zone >...
GCTGCGATCTCATCGCCGACGGCATCATCACCGCGGTGAAGGAGGTGGGCGTCGAGGTGCCCGTGGTGGCGCGCCTGGAAGGCACCAACGTGGAGCAGGGCCGCGAGAAGCTGGCCGGCAGCGGCCTGGACATCATCGCGGCATCGGATCTCACCGACGCGGCCAAAAAGGCCGTGGCGGCGGCCGGCTGACAGGAGCATCCATGAGCGTTCTAGTCGACAACAATTCCCGCATCGTCTGCCAGGGCATCACCGGCAACCAGGGTTCCTTCCACACCGAGCAGTGCATCGCCTACGGCACCAACGTGGTGGCGGGCGTCACCCCGGGGCGCGGCGGCGAGGAGCACCTCGGCGTGCCGGTGTTCAACACCATGCACGAGGCCGTGGCCGAGACCGGCGCCGACGTGAGCATGATTTACGTGCCGGCGCCGTTCGCGGGCGATGCCATCCTGGAGGCGGCGGACTCCGGCGTTGGCCTGGTGGTCTGCATCACCGAAGGCATTCCGGTGCTGGACATGGTGAAGGTGCGCGCCGCGCTGGCCGACTACGACTGCCGGCTGATCGGGCCTAACTGCCCGGGCATCATCACGCCGGGGCAGGCGAAGATCGGCATCATGCCCGGCATGATCCACCAGGCCGGGCGCATCGGCGTGATCTCCCGCTCGGGCACGCTGACCTACGAGGCGGTCTATCAGACCACCCAGGCCGAACTCGGCCAGTCCACCTGCATCGGCATCGGCGGCGACCCGGTGCGCGGCATGGATTTCATCGACTGCCTGAAGCTGTTCGAGGCCGACGCCGAGACCGACGGCATCATCATGGTGGGCGAGATCGGCGGCACGGACGAGGAGGCGGCGGCGGCCTACATCGCGGACCACGTCTCCAAGCCGGTGGTGGCCTACATCGCCGGCGTGACGGCGCCGCCGGGCAAGCGCATGGGCCACGCCGGCGCCATTGTCGCCGGCGGCAAGGGCACGGCGGAGGCCAAGTTCGAGGCTCTTGAGGAGGCCGGCGTCACCACGGTGCGCTCGCCGGCGGATCTCGGTTCCGCCATTGCCTCGGCGCTCGGCTGAGCCCCGCCGGGCTGCCGCCTAGCCCGCTGCCGACATGGCCGAGTCGCTGAAGCTCGTCCTCGCGCAACTCAATCCCGTGGTCGGAGGCGTCACCGACAACACGGAGCGGCTGCTAGCGACGGCGGCCCGCGCGCGGGACGAGCATGGCGCGGACCTGGTGGTCTTCCCGGAACTCTTCCTCTGCGGCTACCCGCCGGAGGATCTCCTGTTCCACTCCGGCCTGCGGCGCCAGATTGGCGCGGCGCTGGAGCGCATCCGCACCGAGCTCGAGGGCGTCGCCGTCCTGGTGGGGTTCCCGGAGTACGACGGCGAGCGGCTGTACAACGCGGCGACCGTAATCGAGGACGGCCGGGAACTCGCCCGTTACCGCAAGCATCTGCTGCCCAACTACCGGGTCTTCGACGAGAAACGCTATTTCACGCCGGGCGAGAAGCCGGCCGTGTTCCGCTTCCGCGGCACCCGGGTGGGTCTCACCATCTGCGAGGACATCTGGCAGCCCGGTCCGGCGCGGCTCGCGCGGGGAGCCGGCGCCGAGGTCATCCTGACCATCAACGGCTCGCCTTACGATACCGGCAGCCAGGACAAGCGCGAGCGCATGGGCTGCGCCCGCGCCGCCGATAACGGTGTGCCGCTGGTCTATCTCAACATGGTGGGCGGCCAGGACGAGCTGGTCTTCGACGGCGGCTCGTTCGTGGCGGATGCCAAAGGCAATCTCACCTTCCGGGCGCCGATGTTCGAGGAGGGCCTCTTCCCGGTCGGGCTGCACATCGGCCGCCGTGCCATCGAGCCCGAGCCCCTGCCGCTCGCGGAGCTGCCGGGGGCGGAAGAGAGCGTGTATTCGGCGCTGGTGCTCGGCACCCGGGACTACGTGGACAAGCACGGCTTCCCCGGCGTGGTGCTGGGCCTGTCCGGCGGCATCGACTCCGCGCTGACCCTGGCCGTGGCGGTGGACGCGCTGGGTCCGGAGCGGGTGCAGGCGGTGATGATGCCTTACCGCTACACGGCGGAGATCAGCCGTACGGACGCGGCCGCCCAGGCCGTGGGCCTCGGCGTGCGCTACGACGTCATCTCCATCGAGCCCATGGTGGACGCCACCCTCGCCCAGCTGGCGCCCCTGTTCGAGGGGCTGCCGCCGGACGCGACGGAGGAGAACATCCAGTCCCGCTGCCGGGGCATCCTGCTGATGGCCATCTCGAACAAGACCGGCCGCATGCTGCTCACCACCGGCAACAAGTCGGAGATGGCGGTGGGCTACGCCACCCTGTACGGCGACATGGCGGGCGGGTTTGCGCCGCTGAAGGACTGCGCCAAGACCCTGGTCTACCGGCTGGCCCGCTATCGTAATTCCTGCAATTCCGGCAATAGCCGCTCGCCGGTGATCCCGGAGCGGGTCATCACCCGCCCGCCGTCAGCGGAACTCAAACCCGGCCAGCAGGACACGGATTCGCTGCCGCCCTACGAAGAGCTGGACCCCATTCTGGCCGCGTTCATCGAGGAAGACCTCTCGGTGGAGGAAATCGCCGCGCGGGGCTACGAGCGCGAGACGGTGCTGCGGGTGCTGAACATGGTGCGGCGGAGCGAGTACAAGCGCCGTCAGGCGCCGCCGGGCGTGCGCATCTCCACGCGAGCATTCGGCCGGGACTGGCGCTACCCGATCACCTCGGGCTACCACTTCCCCGGCTAGCAGGGCCTGGCCCCGCCCGAGGGGCGGATCAGCTGTCCGGGAAGTTCTCCGCGAGCACCCGCCGGGTGTCGGCAGCCAGCTCGTCGAGATCCAGCCTCTCGTAGGCGCGCACCATGATTTCCAGCGACTTCTCGTTCGCCGGTGTGCCGTTGTATTCCTCCAGCGCCGTCTTCGCCCGATTCAGCGCCGCGATCCAGGCGCCCCTGCGGAGGTAGTACTCGGCCACGTGGTTCTCGTAGGCCGCCAGCCGGTTCTTCAGGAAGATCATGCGCTGGGTGGCATCCGCGGCGTACTCGCTGGTGGGATAGCGTTCCACCAGCCGCTTGAATGCGGCGAAGGAGCGGCGGGTGTCGGTGGGCGGCCGGTCCGTGCGGTCGACGCCGAAAGTCCGGTCCAGGAGGCTGGGCTCCTTGTCGAACCAGGTCAGCCCCTGCAGGTACAGCGCGTAGTCCACCCGCGGGTGAGTGGGGTTCTCGCGCATGAACTGGTCCGCGGCGTCGATGGCCTGCTCGCTACGGCCGTTCTTGTAATAGGCGTAGATCAGGTCGATCTGGGACTGCTTGCCGAATTCGGTGAACGGGAAGCGGGCCTGGATCTGCTCGAAGATGGCGATGGCCTGGCGGTAATTGCCGTTCGCCATCGAGCGCTGACCGCGCTCGTAAACCTCTTCCACCGCGCCCTGCTGGCGCTCGGGCCCGTCGGTGCCGCAGGCGGCCGCCGCCAGGGCGAGGCAGGCGACCAGGAGCAGCCGGCGCGCGGTGGCCGACCATGCGGAACGGGCCGCGGAAACCGTGCCGGAAACCGGGATGAAAGCGGAGGACGGGATGGCTTGACGCATAATGCTCGGCATAGTCGGCGGAGTATAACGTAAACTGTCGGGCTTACCCGAGGCCCCCGATGACGGAGACAGCACAGACACTGAGGCAACAGATTCCCGAGGCGCTGGCCGGCAAGCGGATGGACCAGGCGCTCGCGCAGATGTTCCCGCAGTACTCGCGCAGTCGGCTGAAGGAATGGCTCCTGGCCGGCCTGATCACCGTGGACGGCCGCGGCTGCCGCCCGCGGGATGCGGCGGCCGGCGGCGAGACCGTGGAGCTGAATGCGGTGGTCGAGCCCGAGACACGGGTGGAGGCCGAACCGGTCGTTTTCCGGGTGGTGCACGAGGACGCGGGGCTGATCGTGGCGGACAAGCCGGCCGGTCTCGTGGTGCATCCGGGTGCCGGCAACCGGGAAGGCACCCTGCAGAACGGCCTGCTGCATCGCTACCCGGAACTCGCCTCGGTGCCCCGGGCCGGCATCGTGCACCGGCTGGACAAAGACACCAGCGGGCTGATGATGGTGGCCCGGACGGTGGAGGCCCACACGGCGCTGGTCCGGGCACTGGGCCGTCGAGACATCCGCCGTGAGTACCGGGCGGTGTGCCGGGGCGTGCTGACGGCGGGCGGCACGATCGATGCGCCCATCGACCGCCATCCGGTCCAGCGCACCCGCATGGCGGTGCGCGAGGGGGGCCGGCCGGCGGTGAGCCACTACCGGGTGGTGGAGCGTTTCGTGGCGCACACCGACGTCCGCGTGCGGCTCGAGACAGGCCGCACCCACCAGATCCGCGTGCACTTCGCCCACATCCGCCATCCGTTGCTGGGCGACCCTGTCTACGGCGGCCGCCTGCAGCTGCCGCCGGGGGCGGACGAGGCGCTCACCGCCACGCTCCGGCACTTCCGCCGCCAGGCGCTGCACGCCGAGTCGCTGGCGCTCGAACATCCGCTGACCGGCGAGGAGCTGACGTTCTCCTCGCCGCTGCCCGACGATCACGCCGGGCTGATCGCGGCGTTGCGGGCCCACCGGGAGCGGATGGAGGCGGGCTGATGGAGATCCTGAGACCCGATTGGGAAGCCCCCGCCGCCGTGGGTGCGGCCGCCACCACCCGCAGCGGCGGCGTGAGCGAAGGCTCCTTCGCCAGCCTCAACCTGGGCGCTCACGTGGGCGACGACCCGGCGGCCGTGGCGGAGAACCGTCGCCGCCTGACCGAGGCGCTGGATCTGCCCGGCGAACCGGCCTGGCTCGCCCAGGTGCACGGCACCCGGGTGGTGGCGGCACGGCCCGGCGGCACGTCGGCCGAGGCGGACGCCGCCGTGACCCGCGAGCCGGGCGTGGTCTGCGCCGTGCTCACGGCCGACTGCCTGCCGGTGCTGCTCGCCAGCCGCCGCGGCGACGAAGTGGCGGCCGTGCATGCCGGCTGGCGCGGCCTGGCGAACGGCGTCGTCGCCGCCGCCTTGGAAGCCATGGAAACCGCGCCGGCGGAACTCCTTGCCTGGCTCGGGCCCGCCATCGCCCAGCCCGCCTTCGAGGTGGGGAGCGAGGTGCGCGAGCGGTTTGTCGAGCGTGACGTGGTCAATGCGGCTTTCTTCGCGCCCAACGACCGGGGCCGCTGGCAGGCGGACCTGGCGGGGCTGGCCCGGCGGGAACTCGAGGCCGCCGGCGTGACGGTCAGCGGCGGCGGGTTCTGCACCCACGACGAGACCGAGCGCTTCTTTTCCTACCGGCGCGACGGCGACTGCGGCCGTCAGGCCACTCTGGTCTGGATCCGGCGCTGAGAGCGCGGCGGCCGGCGATGCCCGAGGGCGCCGAGGCCGCGCCGTCGCTTGAAACCGCGCCTTCCGGCACCATTTCCGAACCAGTTGAGAACATCCCGATCCGGGGGACTAGCCCATGCGAATGGACAAACTGACAAGCAAATTCCAGATGGCGCTGGCCGATGCCCAGTCGCTGGCGGTCGGACAGGACCACCAGTTCATCGAGCCCGTGCATCTGATGGTCGCGCTGCTGGACCAGCAGGGCAGCACCGTGCGCAGCCTCCTGACGCGCGCCGGCGCCAACGTGAACATGCTGCGCTCCCAGCTCGGCGACGCCGTCGACCGGCTGCCGAGCGTGGAGGGCACCGGCGGCGAGGTGCACCTCTCCAACGACCTCGGCAAGCTGCTGAACGTCACCGACAAGCTGGCCCAGGAGCGCAACGACCAGTACATCTCCAGCGAGCTGTTCGTGCTGGCAGCGGTCGAGGACAAGGGCGCGCTGGGCAAGATCCTCGCCGAGGCCGGCGTGGTGAAGGGCGCGCTTACGAAAGCCATCGAGGAGATGCGCGGCGGCGCCCAGGTGAACGACCCCAACGCCGAGGACACCCGCCAGGCGCTGGAGAAATACACCATCGATCTCACCGAGCGGGCCGAGCAGGGCAAGATCGACCCCATCATCGGCCGCGACGACGAGATTCGCCGCACCATCCAGATCCTGCAGCGCCGCACCAAGAACAACCCGGTGCTGATCGGCGAGCCCGGCGTGGGCAAGACCGCCATTGTGGAGGGCCTCGCCCAGCGCATCGTCGACGGCGAGGTGCCGGAGGGACTGAAGGGCAAGCGCATCCTGTCGCTGGACATGGGCGCGCTGATCGCCGGCGCGAAGTTCCGCGGCGAGTTCGAGGAGCGGCTGAAGGCCGTGCTGAACGACCTCTCCAAGCAGGAGGGGCAGATCATTCTGTTCATCGACGAACTGCACACCATGGTGGGCGCCGGCAAGGCCGAGGGCTCCATGGACGCAGGCAACATGCTGAAGCCCGCGCTCGCCCGCGGCGAGCTGCACTGCGTGGGCGCCACCACGCTGGACGAATACCGCCAGTACGTGGAAAAGGACGCCGCCCTGGAGCGCCGCTTCCAGAAGGTGCTGATCTCGGAGCCGACGGTGGAGGACACCATCGCCATCCTGCGCGGGCTCAAGGAGCGCTACGAGGTGCACCACGGCGTGGAGATCACCGACCCGGCGATCGTGGCCGCCGCGACGCTCTCGCACCGTTACATCACCGACCGCAAGCTGCCGGACAAGGCCATCGACCTGGTGGACGAGGCGGCCTCGCGCATCCGCATCGAGATCGACTCCAAGCCGGAGGCGATGGACCGTCTCGAGCGGCGCATCATCCAGCTGAAGATCGAGCGCGAGGCGCTGAACAAGGAGTCCGACGAGGCTTCGCGCCGCCGGCTGGACGACCTGGAAGAGCAGCTGACCGATCTCGAGAAGCAGTACTCCGATCTCGAAGAGGTCTGGAAGTCCGAGAAGGCGGCCATGCAGGGCACCACCCATCTCAAGGAGGAGCTGGAGCGGGCGCGGCTGGAACTCGAGACCGCGCGTCGTGCCGGCGACCTGACCCGCATGTCCGAGCTGCAGTACGGCAGGATCCCCGAACTCGAGCGCGAGCTGGAGAGTGCCGCCGATTCCGAGCAGACCGCCAAGCCCACCCTGGTCCGCAACAAGGTGACCGAGGAGGAGGTGGCGGAGATCGTCTCCAAGTGGACCGGCATCCCCGTCTCCAAGATGCTCGAGGGCGAGAAGGAGAAGCTCCTGCAGATGGAGGAGGCGCTGCGGCGCCGGGTGGTCGGCCAGGACGAGTCCGTTGTGGCGGTGTCCAACGCCATCCGCCGCTCCCGTGCCGGACTCTCGGACCCGCGCCGGCCCATCGGCTCCTTCCTGTTCCTGGGTCCCACCGGTGTCGGCAAGACCGAGCTGACGAAGGCCCTGGCGGAGTTCCTGTTCGACACAGACGAGGCCATGGTGCGCCTCGACATGTCGGAGTTCATGGAGAAGCACTCGGTCGCGCGCATGATCGGTGCGCCGCCGGGCTACGTCGGCTACGAGGAAGGCGGCTACCTCACCGAGGCGGTGCGGCGCCGACCCTATTCGGTGATACTGCTCGACGAGGTCGAGAAGGCGCACCCGGACGTCTTCAACATCCTGCTGCAGGTGCTGGACGACGGCCGGCTCACCGACGGCCACGGCCGTACGGTGGACTTCCGCAACACCGTCATCGTCATGACTTCGAACCTGGGCTCCCAGCGCATCCAGGAGCTGGCCGGCGAGGAGAACTACGCGAAGATGAAGGGCGAGGTCATGGAGGTGGTCTCCCAGCACTTCCGGCCGGAGTTCATCAACCGGGTGGACGACGTGGTGGTGTTCCATCCGCTCGGCCGCGAGCACATTCGCCGCATCGTCGACATCCAGCTCGGCTACCTGCACGCGCGTCTCGCCGACCGCGACATGGAGCTCGCGCTCACCGACGCGGCGCGGGACCAGCTCGCCGAGGCCGGTTTCGACCCGGTCTACGGCGCGCGGCCGCTGAAGCGGGCCATCCAGCAGCGCATCGAGAATCCGCTGGCCCAGCGCATCCTGGCCGGCGAATTCTCGCCGGGCGATACCATCCTGGCCGACGTCTCGGGGGAGGAGGTCGTGTTCCGCACGCCGGAGGCCGCCGAGGCCATGGCGGGCTGAGCCGGAGGACGAAACCGGTTTCCCCGCCGACAGCGGCTATAATTGGCGCCCCCGGTGTCTCCGGGGGCGTTCTTCGTGGAGAGAGACGACATGCCTATCTATGAGTATGTGTGCAAGAGCTGCGGGCACGAACTCGATGCCTTGCAGAAGATGAGTGACGATCCGCTGACCGACTGCCCCGACTGCGGCGAGACGGCGCTGAAACGCAAGATCTCGGCACCCCGGTTCCGCCTCAAGGGCAGCGGCTGGTACGAGACCGACTTCAAGACCGACAAGGACAGGAAGCGCAACCTGGCCGACGGTGGCGGCAGCGGCGACGGCGAGAAGAAGTCCGGCGGCGACGGCGAGAAGAAGTCGGAGAGCAAGCCGGAGAGCAAGTCCGACAAGAAGGCGGGCGACGGCAAGGCGGCCGGATCGACCGGCGGCGCGGCGGCCTGAGGCGAGGCGGGAGCGGTGGAGCCGGAGCGGTGATGAAGCGCCTGCGGTCCTGGCTGGTGGCGGGGCTGCTCGTCTGGGTGCCGCTCGGCATCACGCTGTTCGTCCTCAACCTGCTGGTCCGCCAGCTCGACAAGACCCTCGGCCTGTTGCCGGCGTACGTACGCCCGCCTTACGAGGTATTCGGGATCACGTTCACGATCCCGGGCCTCGGCATCCTGCTCACCATCATCATCCTGCTCGTGACCGGCATGCTGGTCGCGAACTTCGCGGGTCGGCGGCTGCTCGCGCTCGGCGAGGCCATCCTGCAGCGGATCCCGGTGGTGCGCTCCGTCTACGGCGCTTCGAAGAACTTCGCCGAGGTGGTGCTCGGCGACTCCGGCGACTCGTTCAAGAAGGTGCTGCTGATCGAGTACCCGCGCAAGGGCATCTACAGCCTCGCCTTCCAGACCTCCAGCGCGCTGGGCGAGGTGCAGGCGAAGACCGGCGAGGACGTGGTCTGCACGTTCGTGCCGACCACGCCGAACCCCACATCCGGCTTCATCATCATGGTGCCCCGAAAGGACATCATCGAGCTCGAGATGGAGGTGGACGAGGCGCTGAAGATGATCATCTCGCTGGGCGTCGTCGTGCCCGGCTGGCGCGCCGGCGAGCAGGAGCTTCCGCTTGCAGCGCCCGAGGCCAGGCCGTAACATTTCGCCTCTTTTGCCGGCGTCGCCGGCCCCTCACTCATCATCGATAACGCTATGCGCACTCATTACTGTGGACAGGTCGACGAGACGCTGACCGGCGAGGTCGTGGAAGTCACCGGCTGGGTGCACCGCCGGCGCGACCACGGCGGTGTGATTTTCATCGACCTGCGCGACCGCGAGGGCCTGCTGCAGGTGGTGTTCGACCCGGACCGCCCGGAGATCTTCGCCGATGCGGAGCGGGTGCGCAGCGAATACGTACTGGCCGTGCGCGGCAAGGTGCGGCCGCGGCCCGAGGGCACGGTGAACCCGAACATGCGGACCGGGCAGATCGAGGTGCTGGCCGAGGAGCTGACGGTGCTGAACGGCGCGAAGACGCCGCCGTTCCATCAGGACGAGACCGCGAACGAGGAGCTCAGGCTCCGCTACCGCTACCTGGACCTGCGCCGCGAGGACATGCTGGCGAACCTGCGCCTGCGCCATGCGGCCACCCGCTCGCTGCGCCGCTTCCTGGACGACGAGGGCTTCATCGACGTCGAGACGCCGATGCTGACCAAGACCACGCCGGAGGGCGCGCGGGACTACATCGTCCCCAGCCGCACCCACCCGGGCAAGTTCTTCGCGCTGCCCCAGTCGCCGCAGATCTTCAAGCAGCTGCTGATGATGTCGGGCATTGATCGCTACTACCAGATCGTGCGCTGCTTCCGCGACGAGGACCTGCGCGCCGACCGCCAGCCCGAGTTCACCCAGCTCGACATCGAGATGAGCTTCGTGGACGAGCAGACGGTGATGGGCAGCATGGAACGGCTGATCCGGGCCCTGTTCGCCGACGTGCTCGGCGTCGAGCTCCCCGCCCCCTTCCCGCGCATGGCCTGGGCCGAGGCGATGCAGCGCTTCGGCTCCGACAAGCCGGATCTCCGCATCCCGCTGGAGCTGGTGGAAGTCTCCGATCTGCTGGAAGGCGTGGAGTTCAAGGTATTCGCCGGCCCCGCCGCGGACCCGAAGGGCCGGGTGGCGGCGCTGCGCCTGCCGAAGGGCGGCGAGCTCACCCGCAAGGAGATCGACGACTACACCGCGTACGTCGGCCGCTACGGCGCGAAGGGTCTCGCCTACATCAAGGTGAACGACGCGGCCGCCGGCCGCGAGGGCCTGCAGTCGCCGATCCTGAAGTTCCTGCCGAACGAGGCCATCGCCGGCATCATGGAGCGCACCGGCGCGGCCGACGGCGACCTGGTGTTCTTCGGCGCGGACAAGGCGCACGTGGTGAACGACGCCCTCGGCGCCCTGCGCGTGAAGCTGGGCGAGGACCGGGGCCTGGTGGAAGCCGGCTGGCGGCCGCTGTGGGTGGTGGAGTTCCCGATGTTCGAGCGCGACCCCGCCACCGGGCGCCTGGATCCGCTGCACCATCCGTTCACGGCACCGTCCATCAGCGACGCCGAAGCGCTGCGCAAGGATCCGGACCATGCGCTCTCCCGCGCCTACGACATGGTGCTGAACGGTTCGGAGATCGGCGGCGGCTCCATCCGCATCCACGACCAGGAGGTTCAGTCGGCGGTGTTCGACCTGCTGCAGATCGGCCCGGACGAGGCGGAGCAGAAATTCGGCTTCCTGCTGCGCGCGCTGGAATACGGTTGCCCGCCCCACGGCGGTATTGCCTTCGGTCTCGACCGCCTGGTGATGCTGATGGCCGGCGCCGAGAGCATCCGCGACGTCATCGCCTTTCCGAAGACCCAGACCGCGGCCTGCCCGCTCACGGACGCGCCGGGCGACGTCTCCGCCCAGCAGCTGCGCGAGGTGGGCATCCGGCTCCGCAAGCCGCGGGGCGACACCGCGAGCTGAGCGTCGGCGCCGTGA
>Ga0102943_1002392_pt1 | contig 11042 bp, 7 predicted proteins | sample SalPonC_black_MG_FD_78174 | JGI IMG/M metagenome (GOLD analysis project Ga0102943, IMG submission 78174) | Salt pond soil microbial communities from South San Francisco under conditions of wetland restoration - Salt Pond MetaG... | ecosystem: Environmental > Aquatic > Marine > Intertidal zone >...
GATTTCCTCTCCCACTTGATGGAATATACCCGCCGGGGAATTGCAGACGGACACAGCAAAGAGGAGCTGATGGATATTGAATCTTTCGACGAGTTCCCCAACTTTGTCAGTCCCAGCGATTTTCTTTCACTTTCAAGAAATGTAGATGTAGCTTATCGTGAGCTTACTGATCAGGATTAAATAACCGGGATATCGGAACTTTTCTGGAATTCTCATAACCAGTACATACATTTTCAGAACTCAAATCCGAACTCTAAAAGAAAATTCGCTCTGCTCAGTGCTCTCTGAGGTTTTCAATTCAGCAACCTGTCAGAGTGCCGGCGGTTTTCCGGTTCCTGGCAGAGTTGCGTACCTGATTGACCAGCACACACGTTTTCAAAACTCAAATCCGAACTCTGAGACACACATTTTGAAAATATTCTCATTGAAAATTACTTTGCTCAGAGACCGGGACTTTAATGAAAGCTAATTATGGAAACAATCAATGAGGGTTATTTTTATCATATTTACAATCGGGGAGCGGGGAAGGCAGATCTTTTTTACAGCAAAAGAGATTATTTGGAATTTATCGAGAAGTATTTTTTCTACCTTTTTGTTTCCGTTGAAACCTACGCCTATTGTCTGTTAAAGAATCATTTCCATTTTTTGATTCGTGTGAGAACCTTTGAGCAACAGGAAGAATTATTTCAGTTCATAAAAGCCAACTATCCTAAAGGAAACTTTTATGACGATCAGTTCGATACTCCTAAACCATTTCATGCATCAAAACAGTTTTCACATCTCATGAATAGTTATACAAAAAGCCTGAACTCACGAATAGATCGATCTGGCACTTTGGTAGAGGGAGTTTTTAAACGGATAAAAGTTTCGGATGAAAATCATCTCAACCATTTAGTTTGTTATATCCACCGAAATCCAATTCACCATAAACTCAGCAATAACTATTCAGCCTATCCTTACTCCTCTTTCAATCAAATTATTAGTGAAGGAAAAACATATCTTGAAAAAGAGAAATTACTCAATCAATTCGGTAGCGAGAAGAACTTTATTGAAGCTCATCAGGAGTTTAGGATGAAGCTTGGAGATGAATATTATTTGGAATAAAAGCAACATGCCAGAGTACCGGCGGTTTTCCGGTTCCTGGCAGAGTTGCGTACCTGATTGACCAGTACATACGTTTTCAGAACTCAAATCCGAACTCTGAAAGGAACTTCACTCTGCTCAGTGCTCTTTCAGGTTCTCAATTCAGCAACATGCCAGGTTCTATATCAGTTTTTTACTTTATTATAAATGTCTTAAAATTAATTATTTTCGAATATTCAAATTAAATTTTTTGAAATTTTCGAACCGAAATAAAACCAAGATGTCGGAAAAATTATTGCCGGACTCCATAGAATCATACCAGACTACCCGACCTTTACAAAACCACCGAAGGTGCATCTATTGTGGACAGCTTGCTCCTTTAGTATGGGTCCATGGTCACGGACAATGTGCTTCTTGCGGAATTAACGTAGAGGAGTGTTGTCGCGGAGAAAGTTGTGACTTTAAGCAGTAGATAGCAGATGGTTGTAAGTAGATAGTTTTTCGTCTGTAGAAGAACGAATACTTGTATGAATTGGATTGAGGTTGTGGGTTGAGGAGTTGAATATCATGCCCATTTACAGTTCCTTTCTGTCAACGGTCCACTTAAATCTATCTACTACTCACATGAAGCTTCGACTCCTTTTGCCTTTTGCAGTTCTGATTTTTCTATTCATCGCTGATTCAGCCCAGTCACAAAGGACCCGAGATCTTGGAATTGAAACAGGAATTCTAACTCCGGGGGAGTTTAATGCCATCACGGATGTATCCGGTGTAAAAGTTGGTCATCAAACGGTTATTGAAGGAGATGATATTCGAACCGGTGTTACTGCTATTCTTCCGCACGATGGAAATATATTCCGGGAACGAGTCCCGGCGGCCGTTTACGTTGGGAATGGTTTTGGCAAAGCACTTGGCTTTACCCAGGTTCGCGAGCTTGGTGAGATTGAGACGCCTATTGCGCTCACTAATACTCTCAGCATTCATACAGCTGCCAATGGTATTACTGATTATGTACTCAATCAACCCGGAAATGAGGATGTACAATCGGTCAATCCCTTAGTGGGTGAAACTAATGACGGTTGGCTGAATGAGATCCGAGCGAGAAACGTAACCGTTGATGATGTATATGCCGCAATCGGAAATGCCGAAACCGGTACAGTTGAAGAGGGAAATGTTGGTGCCGGAACGGGAACCCGGGCGCTGGGATTTAAAGGAGGAATTGGCACGGCATCCAGAGTTTTACCTTCAAGTCGTGGTGGTTATACCGTTGGCGTTTTGGTTCAGTCCAATTTTGGTGGAATCCTGACGATCAACGGGGTACCGATAGGGGAAGAACTCAAAAATCATTACATGGCGAATGAGGTTCCGTATGATTTGGCTTCAATTGCGCCGTCAGAACGCTCCCAGCGGTCAGACGGCTACAATTACGATACAGACGGATCAATCATGATCATTGTTGCGACGGATGCCCCGATCACATCGCGAAACCTGGAACGCCTCGCCAAGCGTGCATTTCTTGGAGTAGCCCGGGTCGGTGGATTCGCATCAAACGGAAGTGGTGATTACATCATCGCATTTTCGACTCATGAAGATGTTCGTATTCATCAGGATGATGAAGCAGTATATTCCATCAACAAATTGAAAAACAGTGAAATGACACCTCTATTCCTCGCCGCTGTTGAGGCCACAGAAGAAGCGATCCTTAATTCCCTCTTTCAGGCCAAAACCATGACAGGCTGGAAAGGACATACACAGGAAGCATTGCCGGTTGATGAAGTGATGAAGATTTTAGAGAAATACAATGTTTTGGATTAAGGGTAGAGCCTTTTATCTATTATGGTTTATTAAAGTTCAAAGAATGGAAGCAAGAGCTTCCAGGGTTACGTTCCGAAGGAGGACCTTCGGGAACGAGTAAAGGATGGAGCAAACATCTTTGTTTGTGCTTGTTGTTAGGAGCACGAGCGAGACGATCGCGCTATCTTCGTAAATTAATTCTACACTGCAACTAACAACACACAACGAACTACAAACAACCAACGACTCCCGTTGTCAATTCACGGGCTAACTTCGTATCATAAATAGATATACAAGATTTCTTTTTTATGGATCAAAAAACTGTATTGGTAGCATTTGGAGGTGCTTCACCCGAGCATGAAGTTTCTGTAATTACAGCTCACCAGGCCATTGCCGCACTCCAGGATTCCGAGTATCAAGTCACCCCACTTTATATCACAAAAAATGGTCGGTGGCTGACCGGAGAAAATTTACTTGACCTGAAAAATTTTGAGGATCTCAAAAAACTCGAAAACAATTGTATAGCATGCTTTTTTGGTCAAAATGATTTCGGCCAGCCCGTGTTAATCGAACAGAAGACCGGTTTGTTCTCAAAATCAAAATCACATCCTATACATGCTGTTCTAAATGCTTTTCACGGATCGAAAGGTGAAAACGGGGCCTTCCAGGGAGCTTGCGAGATGTTCAATATTCCTTGTACCGGAAGTAGTGTGATGGGATCATCCATTGGGATGGACAAAGTGATGGCCAAAGAGATCTGCCGTACTCATGGTATTCCGGTTGTTGAAGGTGTTAATTTTGTCGAGAAGAACTGGATCGATAATCAATTATCTATTATCAATAATATTGAATCGATTGATTACCCGGTCATTGTAAAACCGGTGCATTTAGGAAGCAGTATTGGTGTTGAGGTGGTTAAAGAGCGGGACGCACTGATTCGTGCTATTGAATCGTCTTTTAAATACGATGATCATCTTCTGGTTGAAAAGGTTGTTTCCCCGTTGATGGAAATTAATTGCTCCGTATTGGGATCGTCCAGGGAACAACGTACCAGCGTATGTGAACGTCCTCTGGGAAAAGAAGAACTTCTCTCCTTCCAGGATAAATATATGAATGACCAGGAGGCGAAGGGAATGGCATCAGCCGATCGTGAAATTCCGGCAAAAATACCCGATAAACTTACAACTGCAATCCGGGAAACATCTATCGAAGTTTTTAAGCTACTCTCTTGCAGTGGATTGGCTCGCCTTGATTTTTTAGTAAATGAAGAGACGCATCAATTTTATTTTAATGAAATTAACACCATACCGGGCTCGTTTTCGTTTTATCTTTGGGAAGAGACAGATATTACTTTTAAGGAATTATTATTGGAGTTAATTGATATCGCCGTTGAAGATCAGAATCAAAAAGCACGGCGCATCCAGAGTTACGACACAAACCTTTTAAGTCAAAAAGCTGTTAAAGGCATTAAAGGACTCAAAACCAATAAATAGATGAAACTAAATACATTACGAAATTTCGCATTCTTTCTGATTCTGATGACCGGTATCTACGCTTGCAGCTCATCGGAATCTACAGTTGTGGTTGTTGAAGATGCGCCCGCCACACAGCAAACCACCCAGCAGGATTCAACAGAAGAAGAATTTACTCAACTGACAATCGGGTTGATTGATTCTGTCACAAATTTTGATCCGCTCTTCGCCGAAAATTTGAGTACACAGAGAGCACTAACTCTTATTTATGATGGATTGTATACCCTCGATCGACAGGGCAATCCTATCCCGGATATTGCAAGCAGCGTAGAAGTTTCTGAAGACAGTCTGGAATATGTATTTCGCCTCAATCAAAATAAATTCTTTCATAACAGTTCCATTTTTAATTCCGGAATTGGCCGCAGGGTAAATGCTTCGGATGTTAAAACTGCCCTCGAAAGAACCGCCAGTATTAACGTACCCAGTCAAGCCGCCCAGTTACTAATGAACATCCGCGGGTTTGAAAATTACTACCTTGAGCAACGATCCGTTTACGATCCTGATCAACGCGTTTTGCAAAGCGTAGCCGGAATTCAGGTGATTGACAGACAAACACTGGCAATAGTATTGAAAGAGAAAGACCCTCAGTTTCTAACAAAACTCGCATCTCCATATTTATTGATCTATCCACAAGAAGCAATTTCTGGAAATTCATCAATTCTTTCAGAACGGCCCGTCGGTACAGGGCCTTATCAATTAAACAGGGTAGAAAATAACGGACAAATTGTGATGATACGCAGAGATAGCTTCAACGGAAGTGACCTGCCGCCCATCAACCGGATTAACTTGCAGATGTTTGAAAGTGAATCGAATCTGTTCCAGGAGTTTTCTACAAGTGATATTGACTGGATTCCCGAAATAGGGCCTGAAATATCAAACCAAATTCTAAATGAAAACGGAGAACTTCAGTCCTCTTATGAACAAAACTTTAACTTCGTGCAGAATTACACTTCGCGCGTTGCAGCTTTGTATTTAAACGAAGGGGCTGAAATTAATCAACAATGGTTGACAAGCCGTCTTGCTTACCTGACAGAAGAGGATTTTTCAACACGGGGAGATATCTTTTTGAATGTCGACGAATTTGAAATTACGGAAGATGCAGAACCACTTGAACAGTATTATTCAAGTTATACGGAAGATGCAATTACCCGGCAAATTTTAACAGAACTGCATAATATTATTTTTACTCCAAATTCATCCCTGGTTTTATTTGATATTCGGGTTCCGACCCGGCAAACATCCATATATAGCCGAAATAGCAGTTCGCTGCATCACAATCTTAGTCCCATTGATGAAAACTATTGGATGCGTGTAGATACAGATATTCTCGGGATCTATAAAAATCGGGTTAGGGGAATTGAACCCACATCTGTGCCATGGCTTTTGCATATAGACCAGGTAAGTGTTCAAAATTCTATAATCAGCGCTGAATGAGTTTTTGCATCATAGCAAATCCTGAAAAGTATTCCATTCAAGATCCTCTTGAGCGAGTTATCCTGTGGGCACAAGCCAACGGAACCAAAATATTTGTTACTCAACAGATCAAAAAACAGTTCCCTGAAATAGTACAGGGAGAAACCATTACAGTGGTTGATAATGAGCAAAAAGCAATTCAAGAGGCTGATGTGATCATTGCTTTGGGGGGCGACGGAACGATGTTACATACCGCTCATCTTGTTAAGGAAATTGAAAAACCACTGGTAGGTATCAACACCGGAAAACTTGGTTTTATGGCTAATATTCAGCCCTCTCAAATAGAGGAGGCTCTGCAAAGTGTAGTTGAAAAAAAATACCGACTTGATAAACGTCAAATGCTTCAGGCAAAAACAGAGGAAGGTGAACAATTTTACGCCCTCAATGAGTTTCTTTTTTCCCGGAAAGACACCTCCTCCATGATTGAACTTGAGGTGGAGTACGATGGCTCACTGATCAATCATTACTGGGCGGATGGATTGATTATCAGTTCTCCAACAGGTTCTACAGCTTACAACCTCTCTGCCGGCGGACCGATCATTCAGCCCAATACCCCTGTGATGGTAGTAACACCTATCAATCCGCACACCTTAACCACAAGGCCATTAGTATTGCCGAGCAACCGGCCTTTGACTGTTCGAAGTGTGGGCACATCCGAACATATTCTATTTTCATACGATGGAATTGTACAGCCTCATAACAGCACACTTGACATCGAAATAATTCAGAGCGATTTTTCAGTAGATCTTATACAATTGCCCGAACAAAACTATTTTGAAACATTGAGAAATAAACTGATGTGGGGCTTTGATAAACGAAAAGATTAAAGAATCTACCTCGGTATTCATTCAATAAACACAGAATTTCTGTAATTTTCGAATATCGAACTTTTTCAATAAAACACTCATAAAATCAAATAAAATCATGAAAGTAACTGTTGTAGGAGCCGGAGGAAATGTAGGCTCAACGGTGGCATTTGCTATTGCTGAACGCGACTTTGCCAAAGAAGTGGTAATGGTTGACATCGAAAAAAAAGAAGGGGACAAAACATTTTATCCATCAAAGGGACGAGCGTTAGACCAGTGGGAAACATCTCCCATCTCCGGGTTTGATACCCGGTTGAACGGAACGGTTGATTACGAGGACACCAAAGATTCGGACGTGTGCGTAATTACAGCCGGAATTCCAAGAAGACCCGGTATGAGCCGTGATGATCTTCTGGAAATTAACAGCAATATTGTTGAGAGTGTAACCAAGGAATTGATAAAACACTCACCGGATACAATCATCATTGTGGTTTCCAACCCGCTGGATGTGATGTCGTATGTAGCACACACTGCAAGTAAACTTCCTTCAAACCAAGTTATGGGAATGGCGGGCATTCTGGATACTGCACGATATCGCGCTTTCCTGGCCCACGAACTCGATATATCACCAAAAGACATTCAGGCACTGCTGATGGGCGGCCATGGCGATACGATGGTCCCGCTTCCAAGATATACCACAGTGGCGGGTATCCCCGTTACACAACTGATCGAGAAAGACAAACTCGACGCTATTGTTGAACGCACCAAGAAAGGCGGTGGTGAAATTGTAGGGTTGATGGGAACGTCGGCCTGGTACGCGCCCGGTGCTGCAGCAGCACAAATGGTTGAGGCGATTATGCTCGATCAGAACCGGGTTTTCCCAGTTGCTGCAAAATTAGACGGTGAGTATGGAATCAACGATCTTTTCCTCGGTGTACCTGTAAAACTGGGACACGGTGGAATCAAGGAGATCATTGAGGTTGATTTAAACGAAGAAGAACAAGATCTTTTAGACTCATCAGCGAAAGCAGTTCGTTCTACACTGGACGAATTTAAAAAACTGATGGAAGACAAATAAACCGCAAATAAACGAAGACATAAGGCTCTTCACTACTTGCACTTAACCCCAATTCGGTTTCCGGATTGGGGTTTTTTATTTGTGGGAAAGATTGATTTAGCGATTGATGAGATTTATCGACGTAGTGATATTCGATTTGATCTAACAAATCACTACATCGGATATAGGAAATCTTCAAATCGGAAATCTGAGTGTAGAAAAACACAAATTGATGAATTCCAATCTCTGGAAATTCTAATCAGAACGAACAGAACGAACAGAACGATGTGCTCTCCATGAATTTCGTAATGCCTTTTTGTTTAAATTTTCTGTAGATGATTGCTTTTACCGGCTGGAAAATTTTCTATTGCGGCAAAAAGTTATTCTGATTTATCTTTTCTGGTTGTGTATGAAATTCCATTACTGCCTGAATCTTTCTGACCTACTTTGATAAGGAGTTTCGTATTCTAATACACAGAGAAAATCGATTCTATTCATCTCAGCTAAATCATAGTATAATATTCAGTTTAATATGGTAGGCAAACAATTTTCTATTCGAGTCCTCTTTCTGCTAACTATCCTTCTTTCAGCAGTTCAATGTTCGGATTCTCCCTCTTCTGTCGATGATTCCAATAATAAAGAACCCGTACAAGATGAAAATGAAGTTTGTGAGAGCCTCGAGATACAATCTGATTCTGCAGAACCGGGTGATATCATAATTGTCGAAGGGTTTTCAGATGAACTTGGCGAGGATGCAATCGCCTGGATGAAAGATCCTGAAAATCCAGGTTCGAAAGCACCAATTATATTTTTTCAGGATACAGCTAATGAATCCGCTGATTTCATATTACCGATTCACCCACAGGAATGGATGAATGGTGGAAAGGTCAACATCGAATTTGTAGAGGAAAACCAAGAATTTACTTGTTCAGGATTTACTTTTACTGTCGAACCACTAACCCCAAGCCCCGGGGAGACAGAACGATTTATATCAGCCTATCAAGATGGCCTAAAACAACTAATTGAGCATATGGGATATAATCCAGACAATCTCATAGGCAAACCTACTAAAGAGGTCGATCTAGCCGTAGCCCCTATGCATATGGCACTTCGTGCTCTTGATTCAGATAAATTTGAAAATAATCTAATGGCCATTATGGATGGCAGTGCACCTATTTACGGTAATGAACCTCTGCCCAAAAATGCTAAAAATGTGATTGATGCTCTATTTGCAAAAACAAAAATGACAGAAAATGTCAAAAAACATTTCTCTTCGTTGCTGCAAGAGCTTGAAAATCTTTCCAAATCAAAGAATTTTCAAAAACCAAAGAGTTTCGAGAACTCTGCTCCTGAAGGTACAAATTCACCTGGCTTTGTCTCCAACATGATGAAAGTTCAGAGTTATTATGAAAATCAACTTACTGGAGACCAAGGAACTGTTTTAGAGCTGGCTCAACTCTCCACAGATATGCTAACAATCACTTTTGGACTGGCAAGTTTTGCAACGGCTGGAGCTACTGCACCATTTGCAGTGGCTGCAGGTGCATCTTCTTTGGCATTGTCAGTTTATAGCTTAATGGCCCAAGCCTGTGCTTACATTCTTCCAGGACAATTAACATCATTTATCACCGAAACCGAGCCTATAATATTTAATGAGGATTCTGAAATAACCGGTGAATGGGAAACTTTAATGACAGTCGAAAGTAGAGATTTTGAAATAACTGGTTCTGATATTGCAGGTTACGCTTTGGAATTTTGGGACCCAATGAGCGCCGGAGCAGTTAAAGAAACAATCGGTGCACTTCATACTGAATTTCTAAAATTATTTAGAGACCTGGGTATGACATTTTGGGGAGTTACTGATGAAACGGGTATTGAGTGGGAGAAAAATTATTGGCAAATAGTTGTTGTCCCGGAACGGGATAATGAGAGAGATTATTTTGAGTGGGAACTCGTACCTCTTGAGAGTTACAATGGAGGTCCGGCATTTGAGATCTGCAGTGATTGCAACGATGCGAATCTTGGATATCGGCCGCTTCAGGAAGGAAAAGCTGAACTTAGAATCAAAGCTTATGCAGAACCTTTTAACTTTCCTACAACACCAATAGAAACTCAAGAAGTTGTTGTTAACCCAATTAATATTGAAATAACACCACAAAATCCTAGGATTCTTTTAAAAGATGTTGAAGCGGGCAAAACTGTTGATTTATCGGCAACCGTGGAATATGCTGAAAATAAACTGCTTAGATGGACATCTGAAAAAGGTGTTATTGAGCCTAAAGATAAACTTGCACACAATATTTCATATAAACCTCCAGCTAAAACAGGAACTTATGAAGTTACTGCAGAAGCCATTACAGAAGATGGACCGAGAGAAGGCAGAGTACCTCCCAGAACAGAAAATACCTATGTTTTTGTAGAAGAAGAAGAGGAAGGCTGTGCTCATTTTGATGAAGATAATGCAAAAACAGTGAGAGTGGAAGCCAGTGGATCATACAATAATACTTCGGAAGGTGCTGATTTCAGTATCTCATACGCATTTATGGATGCAGATGAAGAGTCCGAGAGTGCTTGTACCGACTATGGTGCAGCATTAGAAGATGATATCTCAATACCGTGGTCATACGAGAAAAGAATGAGTCCTCCTTTTAGTGCATCTATAAATATTGTGGGACTTGAAAATCATACCAATAACATGAAGCTTACCATCTATGTTGACGATGAAGCTGTTGCTGAATATACTGTAGATGGTTTTTTGGAAGATGATGAAATTGAACCGGAAGACAGTTTAGTCCACGCAGAGTAATAAAAAAACATTTCAGAAATGATATTCATCGGTATCAATCGCTACATCGGATATCAGCACATTTTTTGAACGCGTTAGCGAAACCTTTTTTAATCGTAAAATCTGAGTGTTTAAAAACACAAATTTATGAATGCCAATCTCAAAAATTTTAACCACTACGAACACTAAGATCGCACAAAGAACACAACGTTGTGTTACCGTGAAAATCGTAGAGCTTTTGTGGTTAACTTTTCTGTAAATGTTTACTTTTTCAGACTGTTTAATTTTACGTCTGAACCGACGAATGATGATGGGTATGGGTCTCGTTTATACCGCTATTGCTAGCAGGTGCGGGACGCTCGTGCTATCATTATTACCTACTGTTCCTTTAGTTCCCGCTCCTTAAATTCATCATCAAAGTAGTTGTACCATTTTCGGAAGGGCCGGAACGCATTATCGGCATCAAACGGGCGTTTGAACTCACTCTGTTTGCACTCTTCGCTGCAGCAGCC
>Ga0102943_1002393_pt1 | contig 11036 bp, 8 predicted proteins | sample SalPonC_black_MG_FD_78174 | JGI IMG/M metagenome (GOLD analysis project Ga0102943, IMG submission 78174) | Salt pond soil microbial communities from South San Francisco under conditions of wetland restoration - Salt Pond MetaG... | ecosystem: Environmental > Aquatic > Marine > Intertidal zone >...
AATAAGGTAGTCACCGGTTATCAGATATTATTATTAGAATGATAAGACCTAATATTTACTTACTGCTTGGGATACTCTTTCTGAGCTTTGTTGGTACGTCTTGTTCCGACAGCTATATAGATAATGTACAACGGGGAGGATGGTATAATTATGAAGCAGGGCTCCCTGAATTACGCCTCTCAACCACCGGTTACTATAGCCAGATGGGTATACCTACTATAGAAGTGTCAGGGGATGTGGTGTATGGCGGTTTGATCTATAAACAGAATGACGAGGGTGATATTCAGGCTGATATTGCTGTTGAGATCACCCTACAAGAAACAGAAACGGAAGAGCTGATAGCACAAAGATCTTTTACTCAGGCGTTGATAGCTGAGGATAATTCAGTCATTCATAGTCAGGAGCTGTTTAGATTTACTGAAATTTTTGAGGTTCAACCTGGCGAATATGAAGTAGTGGTCTCTGTTACAGACGAAAGTTCCGGTAAACAGATGGTTCGTACTAATGAAACCTCAATAGAAAATATCAACGATGGGATAGTATCGATCTCTGAAGTTCAGATCTTTGGAAAAGAGAATGCTATTGAAGGGGCTGCATTTATACCGGTTACCACATACGACGTACCTGCCAACCTGGATTCGCTGAAATTTATGGTGCAGATCAACAACAGTACCGGTACGCCGATCAATATTCGATCGAATTTGAAAAAATTCGTAGCAGATACTTCCATCGCCTGGCCGATGAGCATTCAGGATTATCCAAGGTCCAGCATACGGTTTCAGGGAATAGAATATGATGAGTTTGAGATCATTCAATCAGGTAGCCGTCGTATAAATCAAAATGGAAATATTTTTATCGAATATTCTTATGGTCAGCTTGATTTGGGTAATTACCGTCTTGAGATCTTTATAGACGCTGATAATGAACTTAGTACAGAGGGAGGTCGTGAGTTTGGTATAAAACCGGCTTACTACCCGGCCGTTAAGACTACAAGGCAAATGGCGGAACCCCTTGCATATATTATGACGGATAGTGAATATGAAGAACTGATGTCCATAGAAAACGATGATTCTCTTAAAGTAGCTATAGATAGGTTCTGGTTGTCCAATATAAATAACTCAAATCTGGCTGAGGATGTGATCTCACTCTACTACACCAGGGTGGAAGAGGCCAATAAACAATTTTCAAACTACAAAGAAGGATGGAAAACGGATCTTGGAATGGTATATATCCTGTTTGGCCCGCCATGGACCGTGAATGATGTTTTCAATAGCAGGGTGATTTTATCCTACACGTATAATTTGGAAGATCCGGAAAGAAATTATTTATTTAGAGTATCCGATATAAGGGGTAAATACTTCCCGTTTGATAATTATATACTACAAAGAGAGATCTACTATTATACGTTAGAGTATAGACAAAAGCAGCGATGGAGAACGGGACTCATTCTGACTACAGATCTCTGAGTAACTAACTAAAAGCAAAAGAATACTATGAAATCCAATAAATTAAATATCGTCATTCTAAGTGTACTCATGATCACAATCGGTGTATCGCCGGCATTGGTAATGGCCCAAGACCAGGTAGATGAAAATGATATAGTGGATATGGTGGAAAGAAATGTAGTGCCCACTATTAAAAAGACAGAAATATCCGGTACACCATATGTGACGGATGATTTTACAAGTGGGTCATTTGAAGTTTATAGTGGACGGTATGCGAATGCTGAATACATGAACTTTAATATCTACGAAGAAAGATTAGAATATAGGTCAGGAAACCAAACTTATGGGGTTGATCTGGCCAATATCCGTCAATTTAAGCTAAGTGTTGATGGCACAGAGCGGCTATATAAAAGAGGTTATGACTCAAGAAGACTTGATGGAGATGAATTTGTAGAAGTGGCAGCTGAAGGACCACTGACATTTCTGATCAAGCATGAGGTTAATTTTAACGAGAATGCGAGTTCCGGTTACGGGTCTGCAACAAAACAAGCCAGTTATTCAAAAAACGAAAGATATTATTTCAAGGAAGGGGATAAGGTATCAAATGTTCGTCGGCTGAATGAAAGGAGGGTCATGCGCTACTTTGAGGGAAGTAATGCGATTGAATCCTTCATAGATCAAAATAACCTGGATATGTCAAATCCACGGGATGTAGCCAGAGCCGTTGCAAAATTCAATGAGCTAAATATGTAAAAGTTGATTTAGGGTTTCACATTTATCTATAAGTCATTTATTTTTCTTATTATTATAGCGATAGTTTGAGAGGCTATCGCTTTTTTATTATTCATCAAGCAGACTATTTCATTCAAATGAAAAATATTTTATTACTGACGGTTTCTACATTATTATTTATCACATCCTGTGCTTCTACATCCAATCAGTTTCTGGCTTCCGGATATGACGATAAAGAAGAAAATGCCACACTAAGTATCCTGCCGGTACAGGCCGAAACCTTTTTTGAGTATTTCCCGGGTTATACCTTTGGGAAACTCGAAAATGGATCAAATGAGACCTTTGAACTGTATCTTCCTACCTATATTGAAAGAAATACACAGGCTGATGTTAAGGAGGTCCTGACTTCTGCCTATCTGGAGGGGAGTAACTTTGAGTTAAAAGAGCTTCCGCTGGACTCAGAATCTCAATTTCAGATCCTGGGGCCCAAGGATAATACCTCACTTACAACAGAAGGGATAAATTCACGTTTCACATTGATATTAGATCAGTTCAACTACCAAATGTATGATATTGAGACAGGTGGCGGAAATTATGCAGGTCACGAGACGGAGAAAGAGACCAGGTTAAGGTTTGAAACCAAATATCTGATCTGGGATAATACGGTCGGGAAACCTGCGGCCTGGGGTAGGGTGAAATCGGCTAAAAGATACACAACAATGGAAAAAGAAATGTTATATCAACAGCTGTTGGATGAAGTTCTTGAACAGATACTTAGAAAAAGCCCATTTTCCTGATTCAGCTACCTGCCATTCTAATTTTTTTATATAATCCCATGGGTACTATAGGATTACATGTATATACGTCTTGCTTTAAGGGGTTTTCTTTAACATTGAGATTATTATCCACTTCTGGATAATATGAAGCGTGATTTAGGTTATTATATTTTTGTATTTGAAGTTTATTATAAATAATATTCAATCTGATATATGTTTGTTAAACAATTGATAACTGTTTGTTAAACATTTTTGTCTTAACCCAAAACCTAAATCAAAGCTACTATGTTTAAAAAGCTACTATTTACAGTATTTGCTTTGTTATTGTCGGCTAGTGCCTATGCACAAAGCGGGTCTTTAACCGGGCAAATTACAGATGCTGAAACAGGAGAGCCGCTGATCGGCGCGACTGTTTATATTGAATCTATTAACAGAGGTACTCAATCCGATGTTGATGGTAACTACACAATTAACGGTGTCGACGCCGGTACCTATACTGTTTCATACCGATATGTTGGTTATGTAACAGTAAATGAAGTTGTTGAGATCGGATCAGGTACCGTCACACGTAACGTTGAGTTAAGTGTTGATGTTGTTGGTCTGGATGAATTTGTTGTTTCCGGATATGCTGTACAGCAGAAACGGGAAGTAACCGGTTCTATTTCAACGGTTTCCTCACAAGATCTTGAAAACGTTTCCCTGCAAAACACAGAATCCCTGCTTCAGGGTCGTGCTGCCGGTGTAAACATTACAACAACCTCCGGTAACCCGGGTGGTGCGTTCCGTGTCAATATCCGTGGTAACGGCTCTATTAACGCGGCTACTGAGCCTCTTTATATTGTTGATGGTGTGCAAATTTCTTTTGCTCAGCTGTCTTCTCAGGCCAGTACGTCTCCACTTAATACTTTGAACCCAAGTGACATTGAGTCTATTGAGGTCCTTAAAGATGCGGCTTCTGCTGCAATTTACGGTGCCCAGGCAGCTGCCGGTGTTGTGATCATTACGACAAAAGATGGTACAGCTGGTCCAACACAAATTACAGCACGCGCTGAGACCGGTGTTCGCTCTCTTGCGAACAATGTAGATTACATTAACTCTGACCAGTATGTTGATTATATGGGAGAAGGTTGGGCATTGAATGCCGGAGTAACGCCTGGTGGAGATTACAGTGCTTATGAAGATGGTTACAGAAACTTCTTCTTAAGCTTCTTTGGAAGCCCTGTAGAAGCCGGTGACCAACTTGCTAATACAAACTGGCAGGACTTTATTTTTGACGAAGGGGTAACTCAGAAGTATAACGTTTCCGCTTCCGGTGGTAACTCTTCAACCACTTTCCGTATTTCCGGTGGTTACGAATCCACTGAAGGTACGGCCTTTAATTCAGACTTTACCCGTTTGAATTTGCGAACAAACATTGACCACGAACTGGCTCAGAACTGGAGAACCAGCGTGCGTTTGAATATTTCACGTTCCGGACAAACCGGTGTGTGTCAGGATGGTAACTTTATTAACTGTCCTCCGTCACAGGCTATGTTCGAAGCTCCAATGAGTTTCCCATACCAGTTTGATGGTTCTTACAACCCTAATACTCGTTTCGGTCTATCAAATAACCCTGCTGTTCAGGCTAATGAAGTGGATCGTAATAACACAGTGACTCAGATCCTGAGTTCTATCAGACTTCAGTATCAAGCGAACGACTGGTTATCATTTAATGGTAGCTTGAACGTTGATTACCGTAACACTCAGGATGAGCAATACAGATCTGCAATCGCAGCTCCTGCTCAGGATGGTTGGGTAAGTTTTGCAAACCGTAACGTAGAAAACTACCAAAGTAACCTTATCGCAAACGCATCTAAAACTTTTGACGGCGTTCACGCTGTGAGTGGTTTTGCCGGTGTTGAGTACCGTTCAGATTATTCTGAAAGTCAGGTAACCCGTGGTGACGGACTACCGGGGCCATTCTTTACCGTACTTTCAGCTACTTCAACTCCTGTTACCGCTGCCGGTATCAACAGTGAGTGGAGACAAGCCAGTTACTTCGGTAATGTTGACTATGTATATGATGAGAAATATATCCTGAAACTGGTTGCCCGTTATGATGGTAACTCCCGTTTTGGTGCCGATACACGCTGGGGTTTCTTCCCGTCTGTTTCTGCCGGTTGGAGACTTTCTGAAGAAGATTTCTTAGACGTTGAAGCGATCAATGAATTGAAACTGCGTGTCGGTTATGGTACAACCGGTAACTCGGCTATTGGTAACTTTGCTTCTCGTGGACTTTATGGAGCCAGTGGTTCATATCTTGGTTCAACCGGTCTTCGCCCAACTCAGTTAGCGAATGCTAACCTTGGATGGGAAGAGGCTAAAGAGATCAACATAGGTCTTGATTACGAATTGTTTGATGGCCGTCTTTACGGTGCTATTGATGCGTATCAAAAGGATACTGAGCAATTGCTGTTCGGTCGTCCACTGCCAAGTGATAGTGGTTACGGAAGTATTACTGAAAACATTGGTGCGGTACGAAACACCGGTATTGAATTTGAAGTGAACTCAGTGAATGTGGTTCGCTCAGGCTTCAGATGGCAATCACGATTCAATGTTGCTTTCTCTGACAACGAGATCCTCGAACTGCCTGAAGGTAATCCAATTGATGAAGATGATCTGTTCAACAGTTTGATCGAAGGTCAGCCTATTGGCCAGATCCAGGTTGTTCGCTGGGCCGGTGTTAACCCTGCCGATGGTCGCCCAATGTGGTACGACGCGGATGGTAACATCACCTACACCCCAACCAACTCTGTAGATGCTGTAAACTACAAAGATGGTGTGGCTAACATCGTTGGTGGTTTTGGAAACACATTCAGCTACAAAGGTTTAAGCCTGGATGCATTCTTCCAGTTCAGTTTTGGTCAGTGGGCATTCCCGAATACGGATTACTACTTCACCAGAACACCTGACTTCCTGATGAACCTTACGACGGAAGTACTGGACCGATGGAGACTGCCGGGTGATATGACTTATTACCCACGTGCAATGGAAGCAGGAACAGATTTTGCTGAAACAGCGAACTATCGTACGCAGCTAAGTACAGCTTCAATATACAACGCAAGTTACATTCGCCTGAAGAATGTTTCTCTGAACTATAGTCTGCCAGACAGATTTACACAGAGAGTCGGATTGAACAATGTGACCTTATTTGCATCTGCTACGAACCTGGTAACATGGACTGCATGGCCATTCTATGACCCTGAAGTTGCCTTTAGTCCAAATGATATCTACAACAACTTGACGGCTGCTTCTTATCCAACAGAGCGTCAGGTTAATGCCGGTATTGAAATCCAGTTTTAATTAAAAAATTAGATAATCACATGAAGAAATTTAAAACACTAAAATATGCACTGGTTATGGCCTTATTAGTAGGCTTTACCGGATGCGACAGTATGTTAGATGGTGTGGAACCTTCCACATCCGTTTCGTCTGAGGTGGTACTTACCAGCGAAGACGGTGTTAATGCTCTTAGAGCATCTATGTATTCCAAGGTCCATGAAAACTTCAGTATGACGACTGAATATTTCATTGCCCCATCTGCGTTTACGGATGAAACACGTAATCGACCGGGTTCTACCCGTTTTCAAGCTTTAACACAAGCTACCGGTACCAGTGGTGGTACAGCTCACCTTGATAACTGGGGTCTGTATGAGATCATACAGGATGCCAACCTGATCATCGGTGCTGTTGACGCTTCTGTTTTTGAAGATCCTGCAACATTGGATCAGTACAGGGGTGAAGCTTTAGCTCTTCGTGCTTTCGCCATGCACAATATGGTTAGAGTTTATGGCTATGAGCCGGGTAACTTTGGTCAGGGTGACTTGGAAGGAAACTGGGATGCAGGAATAATTATCAGAACTGAGCCTACTTTGGACTTGTCTGATGCTGACTTGAGACCACGAAGTTCAGTAAATGATGTGTACACACAGATCCTGAATGACCTTAGTACAGCTAAAACTCTGCTTTCAGGTGTAAATTCTGATAACAGATATGTAACAGAAGCCTTTGTAGACGGTTTAACTGCTCGGGTTAACCTGTATGCAGGTAACTGGGGTGCTGCCGCAACAGCTGCACAAAACGCCATTGATAATTTTCCAAATTCATTGGAAAATACAGCAGACGGTGTTGCTGATATGTTCGACGAGAACGAAGGTGGCCATCCTGAAGCATTATTCAAGATTGTTATTAACCCAGATACAGAGGGTGGAGGATTCGGTAATAACGGGCCTGCTACTTACACAGCTGACGGGTTTTTGGCGCAATTGCCAACACAATTCCTGATCGATAAGTACGACGCTGCTGATTACCGTTTAGGTTGGTATGAAGATTGTACTACCACTCAGTTGAATCCTTTAACACAACCAACAAACTGTGACGCCGTTAATACCAACGGGCTTGTCATTACTAAGTTTGGTGGTGAGAAAGGTAACTCTGTGGATGATATGCCGATGATGAGGCTTTCTGAAATGTATCTGATCCGTGCAGAAGGATTGGCTAAAGATGCCAACAGCCCGGCTGCCGGTGTTGCTCCGCTTCAAACTCTAAGAGATGCCCGTAACACAGGTGCTGTACCTGCTGCTGCGTTGGTTGATATTCAAGCTTTTGAAGACGAGATATTGGATGAGAGAATGAGAGAATTAGGCGTTGAAGGACACCGATTCTATGATCTTAAGCGTTTGCAGCGTAATATCAGAAATCCTGACGGATCCCTGAAAATGCGTGCTGATTCCTACAGAATTCTGGCAGATCTTGGATCAGGTTTGTTGAACGTGAACGAACAGCTGGTTGAAAACCCTGGTTACGAATAAACATATTCGGTCTACGAAAAAAATTAACTCAAAATATTTTATCCAATGAAAATTAAATTACTTATAGCGTTACTTATTCCGCTTTTGTTTGTCAGTTGTGACGACCTGTTTGACAAAGGCGATGTAGAGAAAACATACGACGGACCGGCTCAGATTGAGTTTAAGCCGCTTCAGCAAGAAGCAAATCAGGCTTCCGGTTCTTTCGATGTAGCCATTCAGTTAATTGGTCAGCAGAGAGATGCTGATCTTACCGTTAGCTTTACTGTAGACGGTTCCTCAACAGCTGTTGCCGGAACACACTACACTCTAAATGGAACCTCTGCAACTATTGCAGCCGGTACCAGTGCTGTTGACGTAACTATCGATCTGATCGATGGTAATCTCGCAGCCGGAGAGGAAGTGACATTGATCCTAAATCTTGAGGATGCAGACGGTGCTGCCGCTGCTCCTGAATTGGATCAATCAACTACATTTATCTTTGGATCGTAAGATCAATTAACTGAGATAAATTCTTATATTAAAAGCCATGCCTCAAACGGGGCATGGCTTTTTTAATTTCTAAAGAATATTTTATGCGCAGTTCATTTATTACACTTATTGTTTCTATTACACTATTATTATTCATTTCAGCTTGTGGCTTATTCAACAATGACATTCAGGTTGAAAAACGACTTGCCTTATATTTTCAGGCAGAGAACCTTGGGGACACACTGACTATAGAACAAGACACATTGGTAATTACAGATTTTAAATTCTCAGCTGATCGTTTTATTGTTGCCGGTAACGACATTGAACTTGAGAGTTCCCCAAATGTAAGTACGTTTCTATTTACCTACGACCTTGACGCAGCTCAGGAGAGACTGGTGCTTGATGTAGGTCTTGGCATTGCTGACAACGCAACTTTTAACAGTTACACCATGTTTTTAGAGCCCGTTCCAGATAATGCAGGGATTCTGGATGATGATTTCTTTGGTGAGGATGGCAATTATTCCATGGTTATCAAAGGTACCTATAATCTAAAGAACTTTAATTTCCGGATATCTCCAACCGTAGAAAGAGTTTTCAGTTTTGATCCTGTCACTTTAAGTGATATCGATGAGACCTTGATCCTCAGTAAATCCATAGATCTGAATGATGTCTTCATTAATCCGGACGGATCTATTTTAGACCCAACAGATTCAGCCAACAACTCCATCATCAGAGAAAGAGTGAGTACTTATCTGCAAGTTGAAGGCTTTGCAGTCAATATTTATTGATGATCCATTATCTAAATTTAATATGAGATAGGCTTACTTAAAATACACTGCATATAAAAGTCATCTTGATCCGACAACTATCGGAGAAAGATCTTGCCTATTTAGGCCATAGTTTTATTTCATGTCACTTCATTAGGTACTACCAAAAAAACTCTCAATGCAAAAACCGATGCTTCGTAAAAGGCAAGGTTCATCGCTCCGCTCTGATTGACACTTTGTATATAATCCATCATTCGGTTCAAGCTGAGTAGGTTTAGTAGTTTTTTTCGAAGAGAACCGGGTGATGGATCTTTATGCAGTAACTATTTAACCTAAATTACAGAAGATCCAGCGCTGCCAAAAAATAGTAACTGATCATCGAATACTTAGACATACTGCTACTATAAGTAGAGCCCCATCCATCACCCCGTCCTCTACTGGATAAACTTGATTTACAGAATCAAACCGGACGGAATGATGGATTATAGCCTGAAGTTACTCCATCATTCGGCTCAGTTAAAATTTTTTGGATATAATTTACTTCGAGAAGAGCCGGGTGATGGATTGGTGGAACATACATATAGCCTTAACTGTGTCAACTCATCCACTATTACAACAAACCCCACTTAATACTTCAAAGACAACTAGAATTCCACTCAGCCATGCTCCGCAAAAGGCAAGACTCATCTCTTCGCTCTGTATGACACTGGAGGTTATGGTAAATACAAAAAATAAATCTTATCACAGTCATTCTGATCCTGCCATCTGGCGGAGAAGAAACTTGCCTATTTAGGGCATAGCTGTATGTCATGTCACTTCATTAGGCACTACCGACAAACCACTCAATGCAACCACCGATGCTCCGCAAAAAGCAAGATTCCTCGCTTTGCTCTGAATGACGGGTGGTTAGATTATAATTGTGAGGTTTATACGTGGTCATGTGTGCACTCCCGAAAGGAAAAATATGCCTTAATTAAAAAGGACGGCTCAGTATACTGCCGGATAACCATCGCTCAACTTGTCTTCGCTGAACATTATAGTAGTAGTTGCTTCTTCGAAGAACATAGTTATCAAAGGGATAGAATTTTGTCTTCAATTTTGGCCGGTCAAATATGAAATTACTTTCCGGGTCCTCCCGATTGTACGAATATGACCAAACCATCTGATTGGTATAGGAGTTAACATACATTGGTGGACCAAACAGGATATACATCATACCGGTATCCGTTTTCCATCCTTCTTTGAAGTTTGAGAATTGCTTATTAGCTTCTTCTACACGTTCGTAAAAAAGGGAGATCACTTCGCGGGCTTTATTTGAATTCCTGACGTTTGATAACCAGAAACGGTCAATGGCATTCTTCATTTTTGTGGGATCCTCTATAGACATGAGCTCTTCGTACTCCTTTTCTGACATAAGATAGGCTAGTGGTTGAGCTAATTCTTCAGGTGTCTTGATGGAAGGGTAATTGGGGCTTTTGATGCCAAATTCGATGGCCTTGTAGATTTGATCCTCACCTTCACCTGAACTGACCTCAAGTCTGTAGTTACCTCTTTGGAGTTGATGAAAATTGTACTCGATAACTACATTACCGGGCTGGGTTAAATTACGAACGGAGGACTGGACCACTTCATATTCATCATAATCGATCCCGATGCGTTGTATACTGGAAGGGGAATAATCACTGTAATTCATTGGACGGGCAATGCTGGTGTCCGATTCAAACCGAAGAAGTCTCATTTCGACGTTCAAACCATTTTCTGCATCACGGTTGATCGCCTGGAATCTGAAACGCAGGGAATCCATCCGTGAGGGAATATCAAAAGTGGTTGCCTGGCTGAAGTCGTTGTTTTCAGCATCAGAGTTCTTGGTAAGCAGGCTGACATTCGTAATGGCAGAAGAGTTAGTACTTGGGGAGGGTACGGAAACCGTATTTCTTCTAAGTGTTTGTTTTGAAGATTGATTATCTGTTAAACTGATCTCAACTAGCAATTCTCCGG
>Ga0102943_1002394_pt1 | contig 11036 bp, 11 predicted proteins | sample SalPonC_black_MG_FD_78174 | JGI IMG/M metagenome (GOLD analysis project Ga0102943, IMG submission 78174) | Salt pond soil microbial communities from South San Francisco under conditions of wetland restoration - Salt Pond MetaG... | ecosystem: Environmental > Aquatic > Marine > Intertidal zone >...
CGCCATTTTGGCGAGTGGGCCTGGGTTAAGTTTTTCTTTGCATATCCGCAGCATTGCTATGTTTGCGGACAACTCACGCCTCTTTTTTATAACTCAACTCATTTTTTTAGGATAATAATTTCTAGTAGCCCTACCCTCTCGGGGAGGGGACTATCATTTTTAACAAATTATCTTTAAAATAAGGTTTTTAACCCTTAAAATTACCGCGAAATCGACATGATTTTTGCCTCTTTGAAAAAACAGGGGGTTTGGGACAGGCCCTAACTAGCCAGCTGGGTTTACGCCCAACGTCAGACTTGAGACGTTGCAATCCGTTTTTTAAAATGCCTTACGGAATCCTTTTACGATCAGCAGATCGGCATGGCTACGCAAATCCGCGCTCGCTCTTGCTCGAAAACTCAAGCATACTCTGAATAAACCAACTGTCTCGCGCCGCATGTTGTTTGAGGGCATCAAGCGCTTGCGAACGGTTGAGCCCTTGCTTGTAAATGATTTTAAAAACTTCCTTGGCTAGGGCAATATCCTCCGGCGAGAAGCCTGCGCGCTCCAGTCTTACTTTATTAATAAATACAACTTTAGCCGGAGAGCCATCCGCCATCATATAAGGAGGGATGTCCTGGGTAACTTTGGCCATTGCACCGGCGATAGCATATTTACCGATGCGACAAAAAGGACTGATACCAGCGGACCAGGCAATATAAACATTATCTTCAACCACGACATGCCCACCGAGTGCGGCGTTGCCACTCATGATCAATTCGTTGCCAACAATACAATCATGTGCGACATGACTGTATCCCAAAAATAGATTGTCATCGCCAATTATCGTTCGGGTACCATCAATCGTGGACATATGGATAGAACTGTATTCGCGAAACGTGTTGCGATTGCCGATCGTCAACCCCAAGTCCCCACCGAAAAACTTCTTGTCTTGGGTTTTCCCGCCAATGAACGCGTATGGGTAAACTTCATTGTCCTCTCCCATTACCGTATTGCCCTCAACGGTAGCATGATGGTGGACCACGGTATTTGCACCTAGTTGCACGTGCGCACCAATGTACGCATAGGCCCCGATTCGCACGTCGCCGCCCAATTGAGCACCGTTTTCGATAATCGCTGTTGGGTGAATATCCGCCATATTAAAACAGTGTATTTAAATTTAAAATTTGAAATACAGCGCCGTAGGTTGCGTCCTTTAATTCCAAAGCCCTGATAGATTCTGCCAAGATTTCAGCTTATCATCTTGTCACCCTATCCACTCGCGTAAACATCAGGTGTCGGGTCCGGCATCTACGATGGTGAACATCAGCTCGGCCGAGGATACCGGCTTACCGTCGACTTTGCAGACGCCTTCTGCCACACCGATCTTATTGCCGCGACTCTTGATCAATTTCACATGGATTTCCAGCTGATCACCCGGCACCACAGCGCGCCGAAACTTGACTTTATCGCAGCTCATGAAAAACGCGATTTTGTGCTCTGAACTGATTTTTCTGAGCATTAAAATCCCAGCTGCCTGTGCCATGGCTTCAACCTGTAAGACACCTGGCATCACTGGCTGACCTGGAAAGTGTCCTTGAAAATACGGTTCGTTAATGGTCACGTTCTTAATCGCCGTCAACTCCATGTCGTTGGGTATCGTCGCCACCCGATCGATCATGACAAACGGATAACGATGCGGCAGCGTGTCCAAAATACGACGGATATCCAAGGCCTTCTCGTCGGCTAATACCTGTTTCGGGCCTGTTGTCTGGTGCCCTGTCTTGGCGTTTTCGGCTTCCTCCGCTAAAACATTGCGAATTTCTCTGCACAGCTCCACATTGAGCCCATGCGAGGTATTGACCGCAACGATATGCGCTTTGAGCGGTTTTCCCAACAAGACAATATCGCCGATGATATCGAGAATCTTATGCCGCGCAAACTCCTCTTTGAAACGCAACGGTTCTTTCGAGACAATTTTATCGCCCTTCATCACCACCGCTGAATCGAGACTTCCGCCGCGAATTTTGCCCAGTTTCAACAGTTCCTCAATATCTTCGTAGATCGTAAACGTCCGCGCCGGGCCGATCTGTGATTGATACACTTCTTCGTCAATCTCAACCGAGTAGTGGTGGGTGTGAATTCCACGGTCATCAGCGGACGTGCAGGTGATCTTGAGGCCGTCATGTGGCATGGCAATCAACGAACTGGCACCCTTGGTGACCGAGATGGAACGCGGTAACATGATGTATTGCCGCTCCGCCTCCTGCTCTTGCAAATTGGTCTCCAATAGCATATTGACGAAATGCTTAGCCGATCCATCCAGAATCGGTGGCTCAGCGGCATTCATTTCCACGATCACATTGTCGACACCCATTCCGTGCAAAGCACTGAGAACGTGCTCAACAGTGTGCAGCTTGGCGTGCCCCGAGGTGAGGGTGGTGGCACGTACCACATCCGTGACCAGATCCACATCCGGCTTGATCTCAGGCTTGCCATACAAGTCCACACGCCGAAAGACGATGCCGTGATTCGCTGGAGCTGGTTTAAGGGTCAAAATCACTTTTTCCCCCGTATGCAGGCCGTTTCCTTCGACCTTAATTTCTTCTAGTATTGTACGTTGCTTCATCAAAGTGGTGAAAAACCGCCGAGACTACAATCTATCGATGGGTTGTAAAGCCAGCAATTTGATTACCGCAAGATGAGTTCAAAGGGTAACCGTGCGTAGACCCCCTTGGGATCGTTAAAGGACCGCAAAGTATTGAGCTCGCGTTGCAAAGTTCGCATGGCTTGCTCCACCACATCACTTTGCCGGCCTGAAACGCGGCTATTCCCGGCGGAATGTTCGAACATCGACTCGATTTGCGTCGCCAAATCCTGTTTTTCCGGAACCTGCTGCAAGCCCCAATCACTGCCCAGACCCGCCAGTTCGACCGCGTGTGCAATCGCGTCCTCAAGTCCCCCCATTTCATCCACCAACCCCACCTCAATCGCATCCATGCCCGTCCACACACGGCCCTGCGCGATCGCATTTACCTGCTCAAGAGATAAGCCGCGCCCTTCCGCGACTTTTTGCAAAAACGCGTCATAGATGTGGTCGGTAAACGACTGAATAACGTCCATTTCCGCCTTATCTTTTGGCCGGGAGATAGTATAAATGTCGGAGTATTCGGCAGTCTTGACACCATCGAACGTCAAACCCCAGCGATTGGCGATTTCCCCAACATTGAAGAGTATGCCGAACACCCCTATAGAACCCGTGATGGTGGAGGGTTCTGCATAAATCTTGTCGGCATAGGTGGAAATCCAATATCCCCCACTCGCCGCCAAGCTGCCCATGGATACGACAACAGGTTTTGCCTGTTTAAACTTACGAACTTCGCGCTGAATGAGCTCGGACGCCACAGCACTGCCGCCAGGGCTGTTCACGCGCAGGACCATCGCTTTCACCGTATCGTCTTTGCGCAAGGCACGGATCCGCCGTGCTAAAGTGTCGCCCCCTACTTGTCCCAGATCTCCTTCACCATCGACAATATCTCCTTCGGCATAGACCACGGCAATTTTGCGATTCGACTGGAAGACACTGCGCTTGTGTAAACCTATATTATTAATATAGCTTCGCAGCCTCACTTGTTTAAATGATTTTGCCGTCAGGTCCTTACCGTGCTTCTCCTGCAGCGCTGTAATGACTTCGTCGAGATAAGCCACCTCGTCCACTAACCGATTTGTCTGGGCATCTTCGGCTTTAAAAAACGCTTGTTCTTCGGATAGTGCCGTCAATGTTTCCAACGGAATGCCGCGGCTCGCCGCAACGTCCGTTTTAATCGCAGCCCACAAATCGTCCAGCAGTTCCTGAATCTGGTAACGATTGGCATCGCTCATATTTTCTCGGGTGAATATCTCGACCGCTGATTTATACTTGCCCGCACGCGTCGTTTGAATGCCGACTCCATAGCGTTCCAGTGCTTGCCCAAAGAACAGCATCTCGGATGCCATGCCATTGAACGGGAGTAAGCCAAAGGGGTTTAAATATAAGTGGTCAGCCGCAGACAAGACGTAATAATCTCGCAGCGACGGCGATACTGTATAACCATAAACCGGTTTGCCCGTCGCTTTAAAACCTTCGAGTGCTCGGCGCAGCTCTTTGAGCACAGCATAACCTGAACCGTAGTTTTCGGAAATAAAACTACCGTGCAAATAAAGACCCGCAATCCGATCATCCTGTCCAGCCTGGTCAATAGCGTCGATCAATTCCAGTAAATAAACTTGCTCAACACTTTGTCCTGAAACGGCCTCTTCTACCAGATGCTGCAAAGAATTCTCGGCTGGTGAATCTGCAAGATTGACGTCTAAGGGGACGATCAGCAGCGAATTTTCCGCCACTGTCAGCCCCTTTTGCTGAGTCGCGACGGATATAAACACCAAAAATGCGAATGCCCCCGCCATCAATACCCCAAACGCTATGATCAGCGCCACAATGTTTGCTGAAACCAGCTTAAAAAAAGACTTCATAAACGCATGTATTCTCGATTTTAGATTCCAGCCACCAGAAACCCGGCAACTGCATGTTCAAAGCAACAGCCCCACTCAAATAAAATCCAGTGTCTCGACTGCCTGCCATCTCCTTAAATTCAACCAAAGTTAAGTAGATGACAAGATGATAAGTAGGAAACTTGTTTATTCAATACATGTAAACAATCAGGGTCCGTTTATTAAAATAAAAGTACGCAAACAGATACCAGGTTGCAGATGTGGACGATTCCAAATTCACATACAAATCTTTCAAATCAAGCGAAGCATACTTAAAACCGTTATTGTGCACCCAATACTGCATGCTTTTCCATAGGCGAAGCGTCGTCTCACGAAATAAGGTATCGTGTGGACTGTTAGGATATTGCCGAACAAACTTCAACAAACTGCAAATGAGTCCACAAGTCGCTTCAATATGCAATGCTTCAGAATGGATGAAAGACTGCTCGATATACGGGTCTTCGAAACCATTTTCAAAGTAGTAAGCGCCAAAATACTCTCTTTCATTCTCCGTAAATTGATTGGTAAAGTTTTCTACAGTGTAGACAAGGCTAGCCATTAGCATATCCGTTTGGTCGGCGGTGAGTTCTTCCAGTCTAAGGGCCAATACTAACCAACTGGTATTATCAATGGCCTTATAAGAACTGGAGACTCCAGCGGCATTTCGCCCGGTGATAAAATGCCGTTCCTCTTTATTATACAATTTAGCAAATACACTATCGCGTAGTTTTTTCCGCACTTCATTCAATTCGAAATAGGTATAGGAACTTGCAGTCCCGACTAACTGGTCGAAATGATCTAAAGTATAATTGAGCAGACGGAGCATACCGATACAATGCTCCAAAACCACGTTTTTCGCTCGCACGATTCGAATAGGATCCGAGTAACCGTCGATTTTTTCCGGCCAACCATAGCCGAGTCTATCCAATAGATCGTAATACACATAGTCCGTTTGATGAATGTCTCTCAAAATGTTTAAAGTCCATCCAGCCGCAACGAGGCCTTCATTTGGACCGTCTGATTCAACATGATACAGCATACCCTCGAGGGCTTTTTGAAAAAAGTTTAAATAAGCGCGCTGTTCAGTTTTACGCAATTGCTTGAAAGCGTCAGAGGTTATATAATGACAAATACCAGTCAGTGCAAAAGAGTTAGCACCGGTTACATAGCGGACATCCCTCCAGGAATCCCCCAAATGCTTTTGATTGATAGAAAAAGGCCATCCCGCAAAAATCTGCTCATTTGGGTCCGCCGGATTTTCAACAAACTCTCCGTACTTTAATAACCAACGTGCTCGTGCGTGAACACTTGGGTCTTCAGTTGCAACAGCTAACGTCAAAGCGATGCCTGAATCATAGGCCCAGACACGCCTATATGCCAACAGTGCATCATACTCTGGGTTATCGCCCATCTGCACCCCCGGTTTGATCGTATAACCTGCCTGCATACCGACGTCTAAAAAGACATCTACATCCTGGATAAATTTTGGGTAACGCTCACGCCTCACATCGTATAAAGAACTCAGCAATTTATTTGCCCGTGCAACATTTATCCCTTCCTGAGCCCTGAGTCGCTCGAAATCAATGTTCAATTCATTTCTAACAACATTTCCTGACGCGCTTGCTATAAAACTCTGCAATAAGAAAACTGCGTACACTGACAATTTGTAATGAATGCAAAGTATGGGTGCAGTATATTTTTTAATCTGCATGGCAAACTGCTTTGTTTAGTGTTCAAAAGCGATCAGGATATAGGTATGACAGTAATCTTTTCAAAAAAGCAAGTCCAGCTTTTAATGTTTAATTTAAATTTCAAAGATTAAAATAATTTACAATTACATCTTATTTAATTATTTAATTGCAAATACAATAGAAGAAATCATTCATTTAATCTAAATAAATAATTCTGTTCTAATCCCTGTGGGATACCGGCTCGTCACCAAGGCGAAAAGCGGGCATCCAAGACCGATTCAAGCATACGCGCCGACAGTGACAGCCATGTTCACGGCTGGGAAACATTAAAAAGTTGTCGCAAATGCAGGACAAAGCATCTAACCTGCCACCGCATACAATTATGGAAAAACCAACTGTCTCACCTGGCGAACTGACCACCAGTCGCAAAGCATTTTTGCTCAATCTGGATCCAGACATTTACGGCACCTTCGCTGAGATAGGTGCCGGGCAGGAAGTTGCCCGCCATTTTTTTCAGGCTGGCGGCGCCGCTGGAACCATTGCCAAAAGCATGTCTGCCTATGATATGAAGTTCAGCGATGAAATTTACGGCAAGTGCAAGCGCTATGTTTCCGAGAACCGGCTCAAACAAATGCTTGATCACGAATACGATTTGCTCACTGAGCGGCTGGCACCAACCCGCGGGTCATCCGCACATTTTTTTGTCTTTGCCAACACCGTGGCCGCCGCCTCTTATCGCAACAAAAAGGAATGCCACGGTTGGATGGGGGTCCGTTTTCAGCTGACGCCCCAATCGCCTCCAAACGATGCCATCATGCACGTGCGCATGCTCGACAACAGCAACGCTGCTCAACAGGAAGCGCTCGGCATCGTGGGGGTCAATTTTCTGTTTGCCGCCTTGATGTACAACAATGACCCCGACTTGTTTATTCAATCACTCAGCGACCACCTCGGTAACGAACGCATCGAAGTCGACATGCTCAAGATCGAGGGCCCTGATTTTAAGGAAATCGAAAATCGAGTGTTGAGTTTAAAACTTGTGGAACATGGCTTGACCAATGCCGTCATGTTTGGTGCCGATGCCAGTATTTTGCAGCCCTCCTCTGCCATCCGCAAGAAAGCAGTTCTAGTGGAACGCGGCTCATTTCGACCGGTGACGCGCGTCAATATTGACATGCTTAATTGCGCAGGCGCACAGTTTGTGCAGGAAGCACAGGTTCAAGACCATGAAGTGCTGACGGTGCTCGAGATAACCATGAATAACTTGCTGCAAAGTGGCAGTTTGGACTATGATGATTTTCTTGCCCGGGTTGACGCCATCGCTGCAGTGGGCTATCCGGTGATTGTCTCCAATTACATGGAGTATTTCCGGCTCAGTGCCTATTTTCGCCGCTACACAGAGGGCATGATCGGCATCGTCATGGGCATCAGCCATCTGAAAGCTATCTTCAATGAAGAGTACTATACCAATCTTGACGGCGGTATCCTCGAATCATTTGGCCGCTTGTTTAAGCAGAACGTTAAGACCTATATTTACCCGATGAAAGGAAGCCGTTACGATAAATATCAAAAGATTGAACACCGCCATGTTGATGGCGGAACACCCGACGATTGGCCAGCTACGCATACTGCGAGTGATGCGCTCATCACCACCGAAAATCTCCAAGTAGACGCCCACTTAAAGCACTTATTTCTCTACCTGCGCGACAATCATTTTATAGAACCCGCTGTTGGGGCAGATACGCAGTTGCTCGACATATTTTCCCGCGATCTCCTTCAGCACATTCAATCCGGTGATGCTGACTGGGAAGACAGTGTTCCGGCAAACGTGGCTACCGTCATCAAACAACGCAAACTCTGGGGCTACTCAGGAGCCGCCCTGCACTCTTAGGGTCTGCAAAGGTTGATAAGAATAGAAAGTTGATACCAGTCTATGCTCCACACATCTCCTTACGCCTCCTTTCTGCCTTTTATCGAGGAGCTTGCTCACCTCAGCGGTAATATTATCCGGGGCTACTGGAACCGCGGTGACTACACGGTCGAAACAAAGTCCGACGCATCGCCGGTAACCCAGGCCGATCGTGAAACAGAAGCTTGTCTAAGAGACACCATCAAAGCGACCTATCCAGACCATGGGATCATGGCGGAAGAATTTGGCAATGAAAACGAAACCGCCGAATATGTCTGGGTGCTCGATCCAATTGATGGCACCAAATCCTTTATCACTCGGGTGCCTTTGTTTGGCACGCTCATCGGTCTTCTCCATCAGGGGCGGCCCGTCGTCGGGGCTATCCATCAACCGATTACTCAGGAGCTCTGCATCGGCAGCGCGGCCGGCACGCAATTGAACGGACATACGGTCCAGCTACGACCGTGCGAACAATTGGAGCATGCCGTCTTACTCACCAGTTCGTTCGAATATTTACTGGACAACGACAAGACCAGGGGCTGGGAACAACTGGTAAGAGCAACGCAATTCAGCCGCACGTGGGGCGACTGTTACGGCTATCTCCTGTTGGTCACCGGCAGAGCAGATATCATGGTCGATCCGATTCTCAACCCCTGGGATATTCTGCCCATCGTTCCCATTATCGAAGGGGCTGGCGGCAAAATCACCGCCTGGGATGGCAGTCCCCTCACCCAAGGGCATTCAGCGGTCGCTGCTCACCCTGCCATACACTCACAAGTTATTGAAAATTTATCGATAATATAAATAAATAATTATAACTTTCATGCAGTCTGCCTTTACCTACAAAAAAGCCGTGCCCTTGACGACCTGGACAGCTTCGATGACTGTGGGTGAAAGCCATCCACCCTCGCCCTTCAACTGCAACGCATCCGCACACTCCTGTAATTGAAAAACCCGACGGCGTCCAAAGCACTCACCTTCAAACGGAAGAATAAACAATCATCCACGGCTCTGCACCCGTTGCTGATCATAAGCAAGTGCATTGGCTGCCAGGAAACCGCCGTAAGTGACGCCCGGCATCACAGCCGAGTGCTTGCCCAATAGCGTTCCAGGTTGCAGAACACAGTTGCACAGCGCCTCAGCATAATCGCCTAAAATCGCCCCCAGTTTGCGCAAACCCGTCGGGTGTACTCCTGTGGGCGTCTTCACTCGGATGTCACCGCGGTCCAGGCGCAAGTTGGCCAAAATCGCCCCTGCTCCCAAATGCGCCTGATTGCCAAGAATCGAATCCCCCACGTAATTATAATGGGGGGTTTCCACGCCATTCAGCAATAGACAGTTTTTGTATTCACACGCATTGCCAAGAACACAGCCCTCACCGACAATGACATGGCCGCGAATGTAAGCCCCTGGTCGGATTTCCGTTTGCGCACCAATCCAAACAGGACCGGTGATACTCGCGTACGCCGGAAACTTGACCGAAGGATGAACATAAGCAGGTCCGTCAATATGCACACCGGCCGGGATGTTGTCCGGTTGTGTGACCGCTGACCAATCATAAGCTGCCAATGCTGCCTGGATGTTTGGCAACCAGTCCCACGGTTTAGCATCAGCAACAAAAAATTCTGCAAATGGTAGATTCTCCGGAAAATCAAACAGCTCAGACGCTCGCATCTTGCGCATGCAAACCGAATCAAAGGTAAAATGCAATGCACGATCCTGCCTCTACCCAAAAACAACCCATTTTTCTGGTCAGCTTACTGAATGCCGAGAAGTCGCAGAAAAACAGTCAGGAGAGGACCGTCAATAACGCCTTCGACGGTTTCCCGTTTTGCGAGCTTGCAATCGACCTAATCATTGACAGGAAAGGCAAATTCCTCATTGTCCGCATGTATGCTTAACACGGACTGCAACGCGTGTGCGTTCCGGCGAACCGCAGAGCACACCATTCGTTCAACCCGGCGGTGCGGTAGAAACAAGCATTGAGTTGCTTTATTCCAAGAAGCTGACATGTTTTGCCAAAATTTTAGCTTATCATCTTGTCATCTTATTCAACTCTCATAGAGATCAACACTTTCTTAAAGATTAGATAAACGCATTTAACGGATCATTTAACATCATGGCATCACCCACTGAAATTCGTAAAGGCAGAGTCATCCTGCATCAAAACACTCCTCACGTTGTAATGGACATGCAGCACCGCACCCAGGGTAGACAAGCTGGCTTCGTGCAGGTGACCCTCCGCAACCTCAACACCGGGTCATCGACCACCACCAAATTTCGTTCGACAGATAATGTTGAATTCTGCCATACGACCACCGTAAAACTCGAATTTTCGTATGTCGACGACCAGGGTTACCATTTCATGCACCCCGAAACCTATGAAGACACAGTATTACCGAGTGAAATTTGTGACGAACAAAAGAAATTTTTAGTCGAAAATCAAAAATACGATATTCTGCTTGTCGATGACGTAGCGGTAGAAGTACAGCTCCCCAGTGCGATCGAGATGAAAGTTGTCGATGCCCCCGAAGGCATCAAAGGTGACACGGCCTCCAATGTGCAAAAGCCCGTCACTGTGGAAACCGGCCTGTCCGTGCAAGTACCCCTGTTCATCAAAAAAGATGAAGTCATCCGCATCAGCACCGAAGACGGGAGTTATTTGGGCCGAGCGTGAGGTGGATTGAACCCTCACTAAAACGATATTGGCAGATTCTGAAAAACACTCATTGATTGTTGCTGGTACAGCCGACGACAGTACAATGAAAATCGCTGTAAAAGCTGGTTACGAGAAGAATTGAACGGCTAGCAGCCTGTCGGATTTGATTTTTGGGTCTCAAAACTGCTTGGACTAAAATTGAAACAGTCGGCTGATGTTGTTGCAGCAGCCGCTCCTTGAGAGGTATTTGGAGCTTTTTTAACTCCCA
>Ga0102943_1002395_pt1 | contig 11034 bp, 10 predicted proteins | sample SalPonC_black_MG_FD_78174 | JGI IMG/M metagenome (GOLD analysis project Ga0102943, IMG submission 78174) | Salt pond soil microbial communities from South San Francisco under conditions of wetland restoration - Salt Pond MetaG... | ecosystem: Environmental > Aquatic > Marine > Intertidal zone >...
CACCCTCAGGATCGTCGAGGCGTCCTCCAGCGTCGGCACGATCTTCTCGATCGAGGCCATCACCACGTGCACCTTCGGCAGGCTCTGGCTGAGATCGCCGTTGCCCTCGTTGGTGACGATCACGCTCTGCCCGGTCTCGGCGATCAGCATGTTGGCGCCGGTGACGCCCACCTCCGCCTCGAAGTACTTCTTGCGGAGCACCGTCCGCGCCTCGGCCAGCAGGGTGTCGAGCCCTTCGAGGTCGCGCCCCTCGGGCAGGTGCCCGTGCGCCTTGCGGAACGCCTCGCGCACCTCCTCCACCGTCACGTGGACCGCCGGCGCGATGATGTGCGAGGGATGCTCGCCGCGCAGCTGGATGATGTATTCGCCGAGATCGGTCTCCACCGGCGCGATGCCGTTCTCCGCCAGGAAGTCGTTGATCCCGCACTCCTCGGAGATCATCGTCTTGCCCTTGTTGACGGTCTTCGCCTCGGCCTTGCGGCAGATCTCCAGCACGATGCGCCGGGCGTCCTCGGCCGTCTCCGCCCAGTGGACGTGGCCGCCGGACTCGATCACGCGCCGCTCGTACGCCTCGAGGTAGAGGTCGAGATGCCCGAGCACGTGGTCCTTCAGGTCCCGCGCCGCGTCGCGCAGGTCGTCGAACTCCGGCAGGGCCGCCCGCGCCTGCGCGCGCTTGGTCGAGAAGCCGGGCTTGGCGAAGGCGAGCGCCGACTGCAGCTTCTCGTCCGCGAGCGCGCCGCGCGCGTTGCGCTTGAACTCGGGCGTGGTGGACTGGAGCGTCATCGCGTCTCTCCCTCGCCGATCGCCGGTGTGTCGGTCATCCCGGCCAGCACCTCGACGACGTGGCGCGCGCGGGCCCGCCTTCCTTCGCGGCTGAGGCGCCCGGCCATGTTCATCAGGCAGCCGAGATCGCCGGCCAGCACCAGATCCGCGCCGCTCGCGTCGATGTTGGCCGCCTTGTCGCCCACCATCTTGCCGGAGACGTCGGGATACTTGACGCAGAAGGTGCCGCCGAAGCCGCAGCAGACCTCGGCCTCCTCCATCTCGCGCAGCTCCAGCCCCTCGACGCTCGCCAGGAGCTTCCTCGGCTGCGTCTTGACGCCGAGGCCGCGCAGCCCCGAGCAGCTGTCGTGATAGGTCGCCGCCGCCTCGAGCTTCGCCTCCACCCGCTCGACGCCCAGCACGTCGGTCAGGAAGCTGACGATCTCGTGCGTGCGCCCGGCCAGCGATTCCGCGCGACGCCGCCAGCGCACGGAATCGTCGAACATCGCCGGATAGTCCTTCACCATGGTCCCGGCGCAGGAACCCGAGGGGACCACGACGTGATCGTAGTCCTGAAACGCCTCGATGGCCTTGCGGGCCAGCGCCCGGGCGCCCTTGCGGTCGCCGGAGTTCCAGCCGGGCTGCCCGCAGCAGGTCTGCGCCGCCGGCACGCGCACGTCGCAGCCCGCGTCCTGCAGCAGCTTCACCGCGGCGAAGGCGACGCTCGGGCGGAACAGGTCGACGAGGCAGGTCACGAACAGGGCCACCTTCGGCCCCGCGGCGGCGGTGTCGGTCATCTCGCCGATCCTCCCGGAAAAGGTTTCGCGCAGCCAACCACGCGCCGCCCGCCCCGGCAAGCGCGGCGCCCCGACGCGGGCCCCTTCCCTCCCGCGGGACTTTCGGCTATGCGGCCGGCTCCCGCGCCGTCACACCCCTGGAGGGACGCGCGGGCTTGATCCGGGCCGATCGTCGGCCCGGCTTTCCGATCAGGAGACGCGACCGATGGCCGAGCTTCCCATTCTCGAGGCCGTCGCGCGTCCGGGCACGGGCAAAGGGGCTGCCCGCGCCGCGCGACGCGACGGCAACGTGCCGGGCGTGATCTACGGGGGCGGCCAGGAGCCGATCTCGATCAACGTCCGCTTCAACGTCCTCATCAAGGCCCTGAAGGCGGGCCGCTTCCTCTCCACCCTGCTGAACGTGCGGGTGGACGGGACGGATCACCGCGTGATCTGCCGCGCCGTGCAGCGCGACATCGTCCGGGACCTTCCGGTGCATGTCGACTTCCTGCGCCTGACCGAGCGCAGCCGCATCAACCTCTACATCCCCGTGGAGTTCGTGAACCACGAGGAATCGCCCGGCCTGAAGCGCGGCGGCGTGCTCACGGTGGTGCGCCCGGAGGTCGAGCTGAAGGAGACTGCCGGCGACCACCCAGAGAAGCTCGTCGCCGACCTCTCAGGCGTCGACATCGGCGACACCGTCACGATCTCGGGCATTCCGTTGCCCAAGGGCACGCGGCCGATGATCACGGGCCGCGATTTCGTGATCGCGAACGTCTCCGCGCCGTCCGGCCTGGTCTCGGCCGAGGCGGAGGAGGCCGAGGCCGCCGAGGAGGAGGAGACCGAGGCCGAGGAGGTCTGAGCTTCCCCGAGCGGATCGAGGCCTCGGCCTCGGCGACGCCGCCGCGGCCCCGTCCGGACCATCCCGGGCGGGGCCGTCCGCGTTCCGGGGCGCCGCGCCGGCGGCTTGCGTCAGATCGCGCCGATCAGCCTCAGCGCCAGAGCCGCCGAGGACAGCGCCCCCGCGGCGAAGGCCAGCGTGCGCACCACCGGGACGCCCAGCAGGTAGCTGACGTTGTGGATCAGGAGGCCGAAGAAGAAGATCTGCGCCAGCGTGCCCGGCAACGGATCCTCCGGCGCGACGATCGCGGCCAGCGCCGCCAGCGGCCCCCAGGCGACGAACATCTCGACCGCGACGCCGTGCGCCCGCTTGTGGCGCAGCGCCCAGGCGGACTGCTCCGGGCGGCTCTCGGCCGGCCCCTGAAGCGCGGGCCAGAGGCCCCAGACGACGATGCGGTCGAGAACGTAGGCAAGCCACGCGAGCGAGAGCAGCAGGCCGCTGAGCGCGGTCCAGAACACGAGCTCGGTCATCGGGTCGATCTCCCCTCCAGGCCCCCCTGCGTTTCCGATCCTGCCACGGCTGCGCCGGAGGGCAAGCGCCGGATGCGCCCGACCGCCACCCGGCCGGCCTTTCGCGGGGGTGCGGGCCTCGGGGGGATCGCCCCCCCTCGGCCCGCCGCCGAGCCCATGAGGGCTCGGCGAGGGGCGCCCGGACCGACCGCCGGCGGCCGGGGGGGGCAGGCGCGGCTCCGGCGCGCGCTCCCCCGCCCCGGTGGCGACGCCTTGCCGCCACGCGCGCCGCACGTTACCTCCCGCCCGGACCCGCCCCCGGACCCGGACGCCCCGCCATGCTTCTCTTCGTCGGTCTCGGCAATCCCGGCCGCGAACACGCCCGCCAGCGCCACAACATCGGCTTCATGGCGGTCGACCGCATCGCCGAGGATCACGGCTTCTCCCCCTGGCGCGGCAAGTTCCGGGGCAAGGTCTCCGAGGGCCGCCTCGGCGCGGAGAAGGTCCTGCTCCTGAAGCCCGAGACCTACATGAACCTGTCCGGGGGATCCGTCGCGGCCGCGGTGCGCTTCCACAAGCTCGAACCCGCCGACGTGGTGGTGTTCCACGACGAACTCGACCTCGCGCCGGGCAAGTGCCGGGTGAAGCGCGGCGGCGGACATGCGGGACACAACGGCCTGCGCGACATCCACCGCCATCTCGGCTCGGACTACCTCCGCGTGCGCCTCGGCATCGGCCATCCGGGCGACAAGTCGAAGGTTTCGGGCTACGTCCTGCACGACGTCTCGAAGGCCGAGGAGGGCTGGCTCGACGATCTCCTGCGCGGCGTCTCCGACGGCGCCCCGAAGCTCGCGGACGGGGACGAGGGCGGCTTCATGAACGCCGTCGCGCTGCGCACCCAGCCCGTCCGCCCGAAGCCCGAGCGCAAGGCCGCCGCCGTCCCCGGCGACGCGGCGTCGTCGGGGGCGGCCGGCGCGGAGCCGGCGGCGGAAGATCCTCCGGCGCCCCTGTCGCCGCTCGAGCGCCTGAGGCGGCGCTTCTCCTGAGCCGCCGGACGGGCACGCGCGCGGCGGACCCGAGAGACCGGCGCCGCCCCGGGGTCCGACCGAGTTCCACCCATCGCCGCGCGCACGAGCGGGGCGCGGAGACGGGACGCCCCCGCCGCCTTGACCCCCGCCCCGACGCGTGCCAATCGCCCGGCCGACCCGGACGCCGAAGGGAACCCCGATGGGCTTCAAATGCGGAATCGTGGGACTGCCGAACGTCGGCAAGTCCACCCTCTTCAACGCCCTGACCCGCACCGCAGCGGCCCAGGCCGCCAACTTCCCCTTCTGCACCATCGAGCCGAACGTCGGCGAGGTCGCGGTTCCCGACGAACGCCTGTTCCGCATATCGGAGATCGCCAAGTCGAAGGAGGTGATCCCGACCCGCCTCACCTTCGTCGACATCGCCGGCCTCGTTAAGGGCGCCTCCCGCGGCGAGGGCCTCGGCAACCAGTTCCTCGCCAACATCCGCGAGGTCGACGCGATCGCCCATGTCCTGCGCTGCTTCGAGGATCCGGACGTCACCCATGTCGAGGGCCGGGTGGATCCGGTCGCCGACGCCGAGATCATCGAGACCGAACTGATGCTCGCCGATCTCGAGAGCGTCGAGCGCCGCCTGAACAACCTCGCCCGCAAGATCCGGGGCGGCGACAAGGAGGCCGCACAGCAGGACCGCCTGCTGCGCCTCGCCAAGGTCGCGCTCGACGAGGGCCGCCCGGCCCGCACCGTCGAGATCGCCGAGGACGACGAGAAGGCCTGGACGGGCCTGCAGCTCCTGACCGCCAAGCCGGTGCTCTACGTCTGCAACGTGGACGAGGCCGACGCCGCGACCGGCAACGAGGCCTCGCGGAGGGTGGAGGCGATGGCCGCCGAGCAGGGCGCCGCCGCGGTGACGATCTCCGCCGCGATCGAGGCCGAGATCGCGCAGCTCGAGGACGCCGAACGCGCCGAGTTCCTGGCCGATCTCGGCCTCGAGGAGCCCGGCCTCGACCGGATGATCCGCGCCGGCTACGCGCTTCTCGGCCTTCGCACCTACTTCACCGCCGGCCCTAAGGAGACCCGCGCCTGGACGATTCCGGCGGGCGCCTTGGCTCCCCAGGCCGCCGGCGTGATACACGGCGACTTCGAGCGCGGCTTCATCCGCGCCGAGACCGTCGCCTACGACGACTACGTCGCCCTCGGCGGCGAGCAGGCCGCCAAGGAGGCCGGCAGGATGCGGGTCGAGGGCAAGGCCTACGAGGTCGCCGACGGCGACGTGATGCATTTCCTGTTCAACGCCTGAACCCTCGTAAATCGATCGGCAAGGCTTCGCGAGGAGCCTGATCCCCGACGCGTGACGCGATGGGGAGGCTGCGGGATGGGATGCTTGGCGTTCGGCGTGGCGGGCGCGGTCTGCGGCGCGGCGGTCGTGGTCTGGTGCGGGGGGTCGATCGCGCTCGCCGTCGCCGCCTATTGCGTCTGCGGGGCGGCGGCGCTGGTCGCGGGATCATTGCTGCGGGCCTACGGCCCCGCCTGGGTGGCCCGCGCTCTGGCGTAGCGTCCGCTCTCATGCCGGACGACCGGCCCGGGGGGCGCATGGCGTTGCACGGCGGGCCTCGACAGGGAATCCCGTGGGGTGTCGGGGTCGAAGCCCGCCGTATCACCGCCCCCACGGCCCTGGGGATCGGCCGCGAGGTCTCCTGGGGAGTGCATCACGACGCTACGCTTGTGAAAGCCGGAGCATACTCGGGTCCGGCCGCCCCCCCTCGGAGCGATGAGCGTTACGCCACTCACTTGGCCAAGATAGGACGGATGGTCGATCCGAAAAATCCTCAGAAACGGTGAGGACGCCGCAGCCAAGCCGTTGTTAACATTGGCCTCGGCATTTCGCCTCGGGAGGCTCGCCTCCGCGAAGCGGCGCCCGGGGGGCGAGTCGGCCGCTCCCTGAGGTTGCGCATGTCCTCTGTATCGCGCTATCAGAACGAAACACGAACATGAGGACGCCATGCCGCCCACCGATCCGCGCCGCCTCGCCGCCGATCTCCGGCGCCTCCCGACCCTGCCCCTCGGGACGGAGGGGCGGGGGCCGGAGAGGCGCGACGAGACGGGCGCGGCGTTGGCCTTCGGCCGGACCCACGAGGTCTGCGGACCGGCCCGCGCAACCTTCGCCGCGATGGTCGCCGGCGCGCTCGGCCGGCGGGATGCGGGCGGGCCGGTGCTCTGGCTGCGGGCGCCGGCGGTCGAGGGCGGCGCGGCGCCCGACGGGCTCGCCGACTTCTTCGCGCCCCAGCGCCTGACGCTGGTCTCCCCCCGGCGCGAACCCGACGTGCTCTGGTGCGCGGAGGAGGCGCTGCGCTCCGGCGCCGTCGCGCTGGTGGTCGCGTCGCTCGCGGCGCCGGTGCGCCTGACCCCGGTGCGCCGGTTGCATCTCGCCGCCGAATCGGGGGCCGAGGCGGCGGCCGCCGCCGGCGGCGCTCCGCCGCTCGCGCTCCTGCTGACGCCCGGCGACGGCGGTTCGGAGGGCGTCGAGAGCCGCTGGCGCCTCGCCCCGTCGCCGAGCGCGGAACATGGCTGGGTGCGCGGCGGCCGGCCCGCCTGGCGGTTGGAGCGACGCCGCGCCCGGCTGGCCCCGCCCCGCGCCTGGCGGGCGGAATGGGCCCCCGACGCGGCGCGGAACGGCCCGCTCAGACTCGCGCCCGTCGAAGCGGCGCCCGAAGGCGCACACAAGATCCGTCCCGGCCCCAAAGATGAACTCAATACAACGACCGCCGTGGGCTTGCTTTCTGCGGCATATTCTTCAGTATGCATTTCGGAGACGTACTGAGCGTAAGCGCGGTCCCTGTGGACCGTGCAACCCGAAGCGTTGTGGGGAACGGAAACGGAGGATTGCCTCGTGTTCATACGGAATTTCGCCGCGGCTGCGGCCGCCGCGCTGATCTTCATCCCGAGCCACGGCTCGGCGATGCCGATCCTGATCGACGATTTCACCACCGACCAGCGGGTCACGGACAACCCGGGAGTCGATCCGGTGGCGTCGGAGGTGGCGGCGGCGGAAGCGCTGGGCGGCTGGCGCGACATGTGGGTCGAGACGGACCTCCCCGGCCTATCGAACACGACGTTCGAATCCGGGGGCGGAATCCTGTCGTTCTCCAACGACACCAATGCCACGGGTCGCGCCCTCCTGACCTATGACGGCAATGTCGGTGGCGCCATCACTCCGGTCACCGACATCTCCGAGGTGGACACCGACGGTCTCGGCGGCATCGACTTCCTGGCGGTCGGGCCCAATCCGTTCATCAGCTTCGACGTGAACAGCTTCGAATCGAATCTCTTCTTCGAAGCCCGCGTCTGGGACATGGACGGCAATTTCGGGAACTTCACCGAGGTCCTGCCGCCGGTCGGCTCGTTCTCGCCGGATCTTCCGCTGACGGACTTCGTCTTCGCCGGGGCATTCGACTGGACCCGCGTCGGCGCCGTGCAGTTCTTCGTGGAATCGAGCACCATCGGCTACGATGGCTCGATCACGTCGATCAGCGTCAACGCCATCCCGCTGCCGGCGAGCGCTCTGCTCCTGCTCAGCGGCATGGGCGCGCTGGCCTATCGCCGCGTCCGCGGCTGACGCCCGCTCTCCACGACCATCGAAAATGCTCGAGGGCCGGAACATCGTTCCGGCCCTTCGGCATTTGCCGCTCCTGATTCGGCCTGCGCCGCCCGGCGCGATGCGCCGCCTGCCGCCACTGCGCCGCCGTCAGGTCCGCATCCGGCCCGCCTCGTCGACCAGCCGCCGTCCGAAGGACCCGAGCTCCCGGCCGGCGAACCAAACCCCCTGAACCTCCCTCGAATCGCACGAAGGCCGGGGCGTCCGCCCCGGCCTTCTCCGCTTCCACCGGACCGGACATCGCCCGGACCTGAACAGGCTCACTCCGCCGCGATGCCGAGCGCCGCCTGCTCGGAAACCGGCCGCAGCCGACCCCGGCGAAGCGCTGCGGCAAGCCTGTCGAAGTCCCGCTCGACCAGCCGCTCCCCGTGCCATTGCGTCGTGGCGGGCGCGAAACCGTGACGATCGGCCAGCATCGCCACCAGGTCCGCGTCCCCGAGATCGAGCTCCGCGCCGATGCTGAAGTCCTCGGTCCGGCCCGACAGCGCCAGCAGCATCGTCTCGCCGAGACAGCCCCAGCATATGTCCATCGGAAGCGTCTGGAACGCACCGAGGTCCACCTCGCTCGGCGGCCGCACGAGCCCCCCGTCGAAGACGAGGACGCCGCTGGCCGAAAGATCGGCCTGCGCCACGTTCGGCGGACGCGCCACGTCGCAGACCAGCGTGCCCGGACGCAGATCGGTGGGATCGACCAGCGTGATCTCCGAACTCGTCGCCACCAGCACCACGTCGGCCCGCGCGAGCGCCGCGCCGAGATCGGTGGTGCAGAGCAGCGGCGAGGACCGCCCCCAGGCCGCGTGGGCCGTCGCGAAGCGGTCGTGCAGATCCTTCGCGCTGCCGTCGCCCTCGGCCCGCAGACGCGGGGCGAGCGCCTGGACGCGCCGCGCAAGGCCGCCTGGCCGGCCGGAGGGCGCGCCGCCGCCATTCGCCAGCGTCGCCACCACCTCGTCCGCCACCTTGCCGAGCAGCGCCGGCGCGAAGGCGTTGCGGGCGTTGCCCACCAGCGTCAACGAGCCGGCCCGCCGCGAGAGCATCAGCGCGCCCAGACGGCCGATCGCCCCGGTGGCGCCCACCACGACCACGTTGGCGTCCTCGAGACCGAGGCCGACCCGCTCGGCAACTCGCTCGATCGACGACACCGCCGCCACGGTGGTCAGCGTGTTGCCGCTCGTGATCGGCACGCCCTGCCCGGCGACGGAAGCCCCGCCGCGCGTGACGATGGAGGTGAAGGCGCCCAGACCGACGCGCGAGACGCCGCTCTCGGCCGCCATTCCGACCGCCTCGCGGATCATCGCGGTCGCCGCCTTGCGCCCCTTGCCCAGCATGTCCTTGGGCAGCATCGGCACCGACATGATGGCCCCTTCGGCCGTCGCGCCGGCCGGCGAGGTCACCGGCCCGATCCGCCGCGCCTCGCCCGGCCCGAGCCGCTTCACCCAGTCGAGCCAGCGGCCGAGGTCCTCGGTCCCGAACTTCCGGAACGACGGGTCGGAGCGGAACACGTCCTCCTCCTCGGTGTAGTGGACCAGGAAGGCGAAGCTGCCCGGACGCCGCTCGGCGACGCGGCGCGGCGCGGCCGGGCCGGAGGCGGGCGTGGCCGGGGGCGTCGCCCGACCCGCCCGCTCGGGCGCGATCAGGTGACGCACCAGCGCCTGGTAGTCGCGCCGCGCGATCACGTCGCAGACGCTGTCGAGCGCGTCGAGGGCCCGGTCGATCTCCGCCCGCCCCGCGATCAGCGGCGGCTGGAGGCGTACGACGTGCGAGGCGTTGAACAGCGGCGCCGTCAGCACGCCGCAGACGTTGAGCATGTAGGAACTGATCAACGGCGTGACGCCGCAATTGAGGCTGGCGAAGGCCATCACCGCCGAATCGCGCCGCTCGTCCATGCGCCGGAACTCGAGGCCGAGCATGTAGCCGCGGCCGCGCACGTCCTCGATCACCTCGGGATAGGCGGCCTTCAGCGCTTCAAGCCGCTCGCGCAGATAGGCGCCGTTCTCCGCCACGTCGCGGATCATCGCGCGGTCCTCGGCCAGCAGCGCATCGAGGGTCGCGTTCGCCGCCGCACAGGCGATGTTGTTGTTCGCGAACGTCGAGCTGTGCAGCTGACCGAACCGGTCGTCCCAGGCCGACGGGCGCGCGATGCAGGCGGCGATCGGCATCATCCCGCCGCCGAGCGCCTTGGCGAGCAGCAGCATGTCCGGCGTCTCCTCGCCCGCCTCGCAGGCGAAGAGCGTGCCGGTCCGGCCCATTCCGGTCTGGATCTCGTCGACGACGCTCAACACGCCGTGACGACGGCAGATCGCGATGACGCCGTCGAGATAGCCGTCCGGCGGGACGATCACGCCGCCCTCGCCTTGGATCGGCTCCACGATGAAGGCGGCGATCTCGTCGCCCTCGGCGGTCAGCGTCGCCTCCAGCGCCTCGAGATCCCCGAACGGCACGTAGTCGAAACCACCCGCCGGCGCCGCAAAGTCCTTCTGGTACATCGGCTTGCCGGTCGCCGAGAGGGCGCCGAGGGTCTTGCCGTGAAAGCCGTTGAGCGTCGAGAGGACACGATCCCGGCCGGTCCGCACGCGGGCCAGCTTGATCGCGGCCTCCACCGCCTCGGCCCCGCTGTTGGCGAAGGTCACGACCCCGAGATCGCCGGGCGAGAGCGCCGCGAGCCGGTCGGCGAGGCGCTCGGCCTCGACCGCCCGCAGCGGCTGAAGCATCGCCGGAAGCGCGGCGGTCTGAACGGCGTTGATGGCGCTCCAGACATGGGGCGGATTGTGACCGAAGGGCAGAGCGCCGTACTGGGCGAGGAAGTCCAGATACTCGCGGCCCTGATCGTCGTGCAGTCGTGCACCCTCGCCACGAACCATGGTCGCGTCGAGCGCGAAGGTTTCGAGCAGGGCGGCACGGGTTGGGTTAAGCGACGGCATACGCAACTCCATCGACTGGCTTCGGACAAAAAGCAATACGGAACTGCCGAAGCGTTACTCTCCACTGACTTCACACCGAGTTAACGCGCACAAAGCCTCCGTTATTCCTTGTCTTTGAACCGGCGTTCACTGCCGGCGAGTCGGGATGAGTTTCACCTGTCAGCAGCGTTAATGTCAAGTTCAGGATTTCGGGGTTCCCTGCACCGACCGAGTCGCCCTGCGAAAGGCTCTCGCCGCCCGGACGAGAGTGCGTCACCGCTCATGATTCCGTAACGGGCGTTGACGCCAAGTCAAGTCGCGGCAAAAAGACCGGCGCGCCGCTCCGAGTCCGACATCAAAAGGCCTCGCCCAGAGATCCTGTTGCCAAGGCGAAGTCGCGTGCAATAAAAGACCTTGTCGATGTGACAAGATGAACGGTCCGACAGTCGCGCACATCCGAACGAGGATTTCCCAGGGGCAGCCGGACGCGGACGCTGCCGTCCGACCGAAGCGCCGACCGTCCGGCCGCAACCCGAACGGTCGAGGGAGTTCCATCTCGCCGCGTCACG
>Ga0102943_1002396_pt1 | contig 11034 bp, 11 predicted proteins | sample SalPonC_black_MG_FD_78174 | JGI IMG/M metagenome (GOLD analysis project Ga0102943, IMG submission 78174) | Salt pond soil microbial communities from South San Francisco under conditions of wetland restoration - Salt Pond MetaG... | ecosystem: Environmental > Aquatic > Marine > Intertidal zone >...
AGCTGCTCGCTTTTCCTGAATTCAGATTGAGCCTGAAGCATATTTGACCGGGCCTCTTCCATTCTAGACTGCTGAGACAGTAACGATGCGCTCAACTCGTCGATACGTGCCTGGTAAATATCAGGCTTAATGCGAAGCAAGAGATCACCCTCCCTGATAAAGTCGCCTTCCTGAACATTAAGCTCTATAATCTCCCCTGAAACATCTGGCCGGATAATGACCTCTGTTTCCGGCTGAATTCTACCCGAAGCAGACACTATCTGGGTAATTGTGCGCAGTTCAGCATTTGCTGTTTCTACGGTAGTTTCTGTATCACCAGTATCCATCCAGCCCATCATATTGGCTATTACACCGCCAATCACGAGCAAAACTACAAGAATACCCGTAATCTTTAAAAGCTTTTTTGTTGCTGATTTATCCTTAGCCATCTTAATATATCCCTGAATTGTTAATTAATTAATCTCTACGTTTTCGTCAAGCTGTCCAATGTAGTAATCGAGCAGGCGCTCCTGAAATATAAAGTTGTAAACGGCCTGAACACGCTCCGACTGAGCCTGAACATAGTTTGCATTTGCAAGGTTAAGTTCAATCAGAGTAGTGGCTCCAATTTCATACCGCTGCTGCTCTGTTTCGTAAGCACGTTCTGCAGCAATCAGTGATTTTTGTGAAGATTCGAGTTCTTTTACAATAGACGTATAATCATTGTATGCCTGTCGGACTTCTTCACTGATTTGAAATCGCACATTTTGAAGCTCAAGCTGACTATTTTTTAATTGGATTTTTGAGTTTAAAAGATTCGTTCTGTTGTTCCATCTGTTAAAAATGGGTATTGATACAGAAAACCCTATGTTTCTGCTTCGCTGCAGGTCGAAAAACTGATCGCTGAAAGATGCAACTTCTCTCACCATTGGGTTATTTGGGTCCGGCACTCGGAATTGGTCACTCCAACGAGAGCTGATCCCTGCATTGGCAGAAACTGTTGGTAGAAGATTGGCACGTGCGATTATTTCTGCCTGTTCGTTACTCTCAATAGCTAGCTGTTGTGCTTTGAAATCACTTCTATTATTTAAAGCGGCGTCAATCATTTCATTGAGATTAAAATTGACCGGTGCAATTGACAGTTCATCCACAGACGGCACATTCGTTTCAATGTCTGTGATTGAATCGTCCTGCATAATTCGAATAAGCTGGGCTTTACTTACTTCAAGCGTATTTTCACGCTGAATGACGGTCAGTTCATCACTGGCAACAGTCGCTTCCTGGTTAAAGAGATCGACGGTTGGCAAAGAACCTACATCCACCTGTGCCTGGATTTGCTCAAGTTGGCTTCTGGACGCTTCCAGTGTCGATTGAGCGATTTTGAGCAGCTCCTCATTCAGCACAACCTGAAGATATCGGCTGGCTGTGTTAAATATCACTGTTTCACGTAGCCGTTGATTATCCTCAACTGTAGATTGGTTGTCTGCTTTTGCCTGACGCAAATTTGCGATATTTGCAAAGCCGTTAAAAACGGTAACACTTGTGCTGATGCTGCCACCCACTCCTTTTGTAGTAGCATCCTCAAACGAGAGGTCTTCCTGAATGAACTGCCGCCCAATATTGAGTGATCCATTGAAGTTTGCACTGAGAGAAGGTAAGAAATCTGCTTTTGCACTAAAGACACGTGTTTCTGCAAGCTGTTTGCTGTTTTCAGCTTGCTTTAGCTGGTAGTTGTTTTCCAGCGCGATGTCAATCGCTTCTTGAAGAGTAATCGTTGTTTGCGCCTGGCCAATTATGGGTAGTATTAACAGTAATGAGGTGATGATATAAGTACGAATCATAATATTGTTTAAGTCGGGTTTGGGAGTTACTACGCAAGAAGTGTAAGGAGAGTTACAGAAATTTTATTCCCAATTCAGAAATAAAAACTACTTTTTACAAATCAGCTATAATTTATCTGATATAGCCTGTTTGATGTGAAAATGCGTGTGTCCGAGAAACACTTTTCTGTCTGTTGATGAGTACGCTGAGTAAAGTAAAATGTCAGTTCCGCAGAAGTAACCTGCTGTGCGTCTGCCTGTTTTTCTTATTCTCTTTTGAGTTCGGGCTCCGCGGCTTCTTTTTCCGCGGCGGCTTCTTTCATGTCCGGCATCACTTTTCGATCAATTATATCTGATATATACATCATGGCTCGTTTTGCAGCCATACGTTTCAGTTCGCTCATCAGCATTGATGAAAAGCCGGAGTCGCCACCAACTGATTGGCCGCCGGAATCTGATGATGCAGGACTTTTAGATGATTTTTTTCTTCTGCCTGACAAACCAATCACAACACCAACTGCAATTGATATACCGAGAGATTTTAAGGGATTATCCCTGATCGTTTGAATCGGTTTCAGTGTATTTTGAATACCGCTGCTTAGTTTAGTCGCTTTCCGTGAGTACTTCTCTTCAATGAGATTAATTTCGTCCTGAAGTTTTTGCTTACGCAGCTGAATTTCTTCAATTTTGTGTTTTTTCTTGCTCAAGGCGTCTCTTCCCCATTTAATTTCTTTTTGTTGTTATCAGCTTCTGAAAGTGACGGTGTGGCCTGGTCAAAATTGATTGCTATCTTTCTTATGATATCCCGCTGAATTTTATTCTCAAGGTTTTTTGAGCTTCTTTTGTATAGGATAATTCCTACAAACAGGAGCGGTAAAGCGGCAAGAAAGAACCCAAGAGCCTGACTATTGAGAAGTTCACCCAGAAAAAAACCAAGTGCTATCCATAAAAAGACAGCACCAAATGAAAGAAAAAGTAACCCGACAAACTTTTGAATGGACGCAGAAATCGCTGTTGCAATTTGTTCAGCCACGGTAATTGAAAAAAGTTCGATACGGTTTTCAACGTATCGCTTAATTTCGGCACCCGGTACAAAACGACTGCTGTCGTTTTTGTTTTTTGAGGTATCATCGGAATCGGAATCCATATCAATCAGGATTTAAAGATCTTTCCAATAACATAGCCCGCAAGAGCACCTGCCAGAACACTTTGAATAGGATGCTTGCGTATAAATAGTTCGGTTTCAGTCTTAATTTCGTTAAATCTATCCTGAAATTCGGCGTTTTGAATCATTTGCCGTCCTTCGTCTATAACGTCCTCAAGATCTTCGTTTAAGCTGTTCAAAATATCTTCTTCCATTGTACGATGCTTTAATTACAATTAACTTAATTAAGATAACAGACTGACATGTAATGAAAAAGAAGATTATAAGTTTATCGTTCGGAAGTTTGGCTTATTCGTAACGTAAACTTTCAATTGGGTCGAGTCTTGATGCTTTGAATGCCGGATAGACACCAAACAGGACGCCTATGATGGTCATGCCCACGAGGCCGCCAACTGCGGATGTCCAGGGAATAACCACGCTCGATTCCAACCAGATAGCCGCTATATTTCCGAAAGCAGCACCGACTACAATACCTATGGCTCCGCCTATCTGGCAGATAGCAATCGCCTCCATCAAAAACTGAGATACGATCGCTTTTTTTGTTGCACCAACAGCTTTCCGCACTCCAATCTCTCTTGTTCTCTCGCTTACAGAAACCAGCATTATATTCATCACGCCGATACCTGCACCAAGCAGAACCACACCTCCAACCACAAATCCAATGGTGTACAGAATACCGGTAAATGAATTAAAAGAGTTGCTAAGTGATTCATTTGTTGTTATTTCGAAATCGTTTTCTTCAATCGGATCAACTTTTCGTATCACCCTGAGAAACCCGGTAATTTCGTCGATTGCACTCTGAATATTTTCAACTGATCCGGCCCGAACCTGGATACCAATGTTTTGATTTTTCCCGTAAACGCCGGCGAGATTTGAATATGGAATCACAACAAAACGGTCCAGAGTGTTTCCAAATACATTCCCTTTAGGTTCAACTGTTCCGATAACCGTGTAAGGCCTGCCTTCTATCCGGATCGTTTTACCTATTGCCTCTAACCGTTCAAAAAGCGCTGATTCTACATCTGCACCGATCACCGCAACCGGCCGGGCGTAATCTACATCCTGAGGCAAAATGTTTCGCCCATCTCTAAGAGTGTATGCGTTATTATCGAGATAAAATTCATTGCCGCCACGAATTCCAATGTTTGGCTCTGTTTCAACCTCTTCATAAGAGACGCGAGTGCTTCGGTAAGTGCGGTTTGGCCCTATTTCTGAGGATCGGTCGGTATATTCCTGCAGCCGCTCCATCTGCTCGAGTGTAATATCTTCCCGGTTTCGGTACTTCTCCCAATCTCTCGGCCCCATCGATATCGCGGGAGTTTTGGAAATTGTGATCACATCTCCCCCCATCAGGCTGAGCGTATCCTTAAAATAGGTATCCAAAACAAGCACCGCCGTATTAGAAACAATAATGGCAAAGACACCGACAGATATTGCAAGTAGTGTCAGGGATGAGCGCAGTTTATTTGCACGGATACTATCAATAGATTGTCTGAAAACTTCTAATATATTCATGTCTATTCGTATCTGAGTGATTCAATAGTATCAGCCTTAGCTGCCCGGTAGCTGGGAAGAAAACCAAATAACAACCCAACAAACGTACAAATAAGAATTGCGATCAATACGGTGGTCCAATCCATGTAAGCCACAAATATTTGATTTATTAATTCCGTTATTCCAAATGACAGGATAACACCGATAAAACCACCAAAAATACAGATCACAATCGATTCCATTAAAAACTGTAGTTGTATGTCGCGTGATTTGGCTCCAACAGCCTTACGGATACCTATCTCTTTTGTCCTCTCTTTCACTGATACAAACATAATGTTCATCACGCCTATCCCTCCCACAAATAGTGCGAGCAGAGTTAAAAAGAAACCGATTCCATATATAACTACCTTCATCCCCTGGAACTCCTGTTCGAATAGAGCTGCCTGATTAATGGCAAAATCATCGTCTTCCATCGGATCAAGTCCTCGTATTAGCCGCATGGCACCAATAACTTCGTATTCTCCTTCCTGTAATGTTGCTTCATCAGGAAATTGTACAGAAAGCTGAATTCCCCACCTCAGGTCATAAATAGTTCCGTATGCAGACACAGGAATGATCATTCGGTTATCACCATCTTCCATGCCAAGAAAGTTACCTTGTTCTTCAAGCAAGCCAATTACGGTGAATCGTTGCCCCCGGATCCGAACCTGTTTATTAAGTGGGTCAGAATTGGGAAACAGGGCATCGGCCACGCTAAATCCAAGAACAACAACCTTGGCCGCCCGCTGTTCTTCTTCTCGTGTAAATGCCCGTCCTTCCGCTATGTTCAGGCCCGCTGTTTCAAAATACGATGACGTCACTCCATTGAGCTGAACATTATCAGCTGACCTGTCCTGGAATCTTATGGCTGTGCTTCTGCTGGCAGATGCAGAAACAGCGGATGCACTTGGAACGAGTTCCCGCAGCCTGTCTGCGTACTCAAGACGCATTTCGCGGCGATTCCGATATTCCCACCATTTATATTCACCCCCAAAGCCCCAGGGCCATTTTTCAACAAATACCACGTTTCGGCCTAGCATATCCATGCTATCCTCAAATGATCGGTCGATACCATCTGTGATGGTGTTCATTGCGGTTACCGATACAATACCGATCACTATACAGGTTGTTGTGAGCAGAGCACGAACTTTATTCGCCCAAAGAGCAGAAAGCGCAATTTTTGATCCTTCCGTCAAACTTATAAGAAGTTTTTTCATTAATTACCTGTTGGGATTGAAATATGATCGAATTATTTTTATGCCTTGACGAACTCTGGCTGAGGATTTTGAGGCCATCAGACTTTCCCCTACGAATTTGATGGCATAACGTTACAGCAAATTGCAATTTTTTTCACATTTATACTTCTATTTATGAAAGCAGATATTCTCGCTTTTGGTGCTCATCCCGATGATACAGAACTGGGGTGTTCCGGTACGCTTGTATCATTGGTTGAACAAGGAAAAACAGTTGTAGTTGCTGATTTAACCCGTGGAGAAATGGGGTCGCGTGGTACAGCTGAGGTCCGGCTTGAAGAGGCCCGGCACGCAGCAGAAATTATCGGGCTAACTGAACGTGTCAATCTTGGATTGCCGGATACCCAGCTTGAGAACACGCGCGAATTTCAGATCCCGATCATTGAAATTGTTCGTCGATTTCAGCCCCACATATGTATTTTGCCGGCACCTGATGACCGTCACCCCGACCATGGAAATGCCACCGCACTGTTAATTGATGCTATTTTCTATAGCGGCCTTATCAAGATTGAAACAAAAGGACCAACAGGAGAACCGCAGCATCCTCATCGTCCAGCTCACGTTCTTCACTACATGCAGGACAGGCCGTTTGAGCCCGATTTTATATATGACATTACCCACACTATTGACACGAAAGAGAAAGCTATCAAAGCTTTTGCCACTCAGTTCGACGTTGCAGACCCTGGTGACGAACCTGAAACCTACATATCTGATCCCTCCTTTTTTGATTCACTGCGGGCGCGGGCAAAACATTATGGTCATCTGACCGGTTTCGAATATGGAGAAGCATTTAAATATGGCGCATCTCCCTTCCCGGTTAAGAACCTGGATTTTCTAATGGATTTATCGCCAAAACGGTGAATTAAACCTGCCTTAGATCCTACAAAAGATATCAAGCAGCCCTTATATTTAATGGCCTTTCTCTGGTGTAATCTAATACTGAATTACAAAAAATATCCAATTCTTTGTCCAAATTCGATTGTGTTTTCGATAACTGCTCTGTCGGAAGCATACTGTGCTGATGCATCACCAATTATAGTTGCTATGAATTAATTCGTTAGTGGAACCAACTTCTTCATAAATATCTGATTATTTTTTTCGGATTATTCAGTGTTGACAGTAAAGGTATTTGATAAATTGAACCACAATAAGATACTTTTACATTTTGTAAATTGACTTTAGCTATGGTAGCATAATTCATATAACCAACTGTAAAATTGTGACTTGTGAGTAATATCTTATTATTTGTGGCTTTTTACTTTTCTTAGAATTATGTTCATGCCTTGGCTCTGCATTATCTTAAAATTCGACCCATTTAAACATCAATATGAAGTCAGATTCGTACGGTTCAATTTTTACTATATCAATACTATGCAGTGTTGTTGCGATTTTACTCCTCAGCGGCTGCTCTTCAACATCACATATGTCTGATCAGGATCAGTCTTCGGACACTGTTGAAACGGCTGACCGCGAAGAGCTTGAAGAACTTTACTGGTCACGTATTGAAAATGCCCGTTTGTCGTTCACCGAGGCAGATGTAAGGTTTATGACCGGAATGATCGGTCACCATGCTCAGGCTTTAATCATGGCGCGCATGGCGCCTCAAAACGGTGCAAGTCCTCGTATTCAGCGCCTGGCCGCCCGAATTATCAATTCTCAAAAGGATGAGATTAAATCCATGCAAACCTGGCTTGAACGGCGTGATCAGCCGGTTCCTGAAGTGCATATTGACGGTCTGTCGCTTATGATTCACGGAACAGATGGGCATAGCGGCCATAACCAAACAAACATGCCCGGAATGCTATCAGAGGCCCAGCTTCAGCAGCTGAGTAACGCAACAGGCACAGAATTCGACCGCCTTTTCCTGCGGTATATGATTGATCACCACCAGGGCGCAGTCACAATGGTAGATACACTTGTCAGCACTGATGGGGCAGCCCAGGACGAGGATGCTTTTCGACTGTCCGCCGATATCAACGCCGACCAGATAACAGAAATTGAACGTATGAAGTTGATGCTTGAAGAGATAGAAACAGAACGTTAGACCTCTTTTTCACTTTACTAAAACCTCACAAAACAACTACTCACACTTATCTTATCTATGAATTCATTTGAAAATAACAACAGAGTATCCGGGCGCCAACCATGGCCGAGATACACTGCTATGCTCTCCGTGTTTGCAGTTATGCTGATGGGCTTTTACGCCTGTTCTACAACTGAACAAATGCAGGCCCCTGCTGAAGAACTGCTGACGCCGGTGCATGAAATTCCGGCACCCTCTGAAGATCCCCGGGTCGGTTTATCCGATGGCCTGTTTGATGCGGAAGAAGCTATCTGGAACATGGACATGCTCTCTACAACCCCGCCGCCACCCGATTTTGTGGGCTCTACAAACTCAGACCTCGCATTTATTGACAATTACGCGATTCAGGGTAACTATAATGGATTCATTATCTGGGATATCAGCGATCCCCAAAATCCAAGTGTTGCTGTCGATTTTCTTTGTCCGGCATCTCAAAGTGATGTTTCGGTGTATGAGAACCTGCTGTTTGTATCGGGTGAAGGACTCAGCGGCCGCCTTGATTGTGGTACTGAAGGTGTTGACGCTGCAGTGAGTGAAGAGCGACTTCGCGGTATACGAATTTTCGATATCAGCAATATACAGGAACCTGAGTACCTGGCCAATGTGCAGACATGCCGCGGTTCGCACACCCATTCTGTACTGAAGGATCCGAACGACGATGAGAACATATATATCTATGTATCAGGGTCAGCCACTGTTCGACCAGAAGAAGAACTTCCAGGCTGTACGAGTGCATTTCCTGACGAAGATCCAGATAGTCCGCTCTTCAGAATTGAGGTGATCCAGGTACCGCTTGATGATCCCGCAAGTGCAGCTATCGCAAACTCTCCCCGGATATTTGAAAACCTTGAAGCTCCTCCAAAAAGAGAAATGACGGCAGAAGAACGCCGCGAACTTGAAGCAGCCCGCGAAAGAGGTGAATTTATTGGCATGTACCGTGGAGAAGAGCGGGTAATCAGAAGTTACATGATACGAGATTTTCTTCAGCAAATTGTTGATGAGCGCGATGGAACCGGCCAGCCAACAGCTGCCGACAGCACAGAACTCAGAGAACGGTTAAATGAATTTATCGACGCGAGACTAAGGCGGGGCGGTGAATCGTCTCAGGCGCTTGGTCCTAACCAGTGTCACGACATTACTCTTTACCCCGAAATCGGTCTTGCAGGCGGGGCATGTGAAGGCTACGGACTGCTTCTTGACATTTCAGATCCTCTTAACCCGGAACGGATTGATGCGGTTGCTGACTCGAACTTTGCCTACTGGCACTCAGCCACGTTCAACAATGACGGTTCTACCGTGTTATTTACTGACGAATGGGGTGGCGGCGGACAGCCAAAATGCCGGGCTGAAGATCCCATGGAGTGGGGAGCAAATGCCATTTTCTCCATTAACAGCGATAACGAAATGATTTTTGAAAGCTACTACAAGATGCCTGCTCCTCAGACTGAGCAAGAGAACTGTGTGGCACACAACGGCTCGCTCATTCCAATTCCCGGACGGGATATCATGGTTCAGTCGTGGTACCAGGGCGGTATTTCAGTATTTGATTATACAGATCCTGCGCGACCGATTGAGATAGCTTTTCACGATCGCGGCCCCATCAGCGCAACGCAAATGGCAAGTGGCGGAAGCTGGTCAATCTATTGGTATAATGGCGTTTTAGTAAACTCAGAGATTGCCAGGGGACTTGATATATTTCAGCTTAAGCCAAGTGCCTATCTCACTGAAAACGAAATTGCTGCTTCACGTACGGTTAAAATTGATCAATTCAACCCGCAGGGACAGCTGAAATTTAACTGGCCTGCATCTTATGCCCTCGCGCATGCTTACCTTGACCAAATCTCCAGAAACAGGGAGATGACTGCTGAAGAGATTTCGGCTGCACGCCGCAGTCTCATGGAATCTGAGCAGCGGTCGGGCCGACGAAAAGCCAATATGCTGCGTGATCTTGCTGAACATATTGAATCACAATCATCAGCAGAATCAGAAAAAGTGTCCAGATTTACCGAGACGGTAAGAAACCTTGCCTCGATGTAAAGATTGCAGTCAGGTGAGTTACCAAAAGCCGGATTGTCATAAAACAATCCGGCTTTTTTTATAGCTATGATTTAGTCGTTATACATCATCCGTTTCTGAGACTGCCCTGAGAGAAACAGGCGTCTGATAGCTATAAAAAGAAATATAAAAGCTGAGAACCCTATGAAAAAGGGTATGATCAGATCAATAAAACCAGACGCCAGCAATACAGCTATAATGAGAAGCTGAAATCCAAGACCATAGATTGAAAGCATCGACATAAACCATTTGGGAAATGATCCCGCTTCAGGTGCTTTTCGGTCGAGTGCATAAATAAATTTGTCGAAGGTTGAATAGAAGAGACGGTAGAGTTTGAACAGGATATTTACCGTTATCTGCCGCTCCTGTGGGTACGCTTCCGGGACTGAGGTTTCAAATATTTTTGATGTACGGTCCCCTTCAGATGACTGATGTCGAAGGATGACGTAGTAGAAATTATAAAGTGTACCCTGGAGCTGTATGCAAAAAAATGCAAGACATGCGGCCCAAAGCGGGCTGCTGCTAACTGCCCAGATCGTCATAATGATGATGAAGTTCAGGATAATATCAAAAATGGAGTCGAGATAACGCCCGGTGTATGACGGACTTTTTTTCATCCGCGCAAGTTCGCCATCCATCGCATCTATGATTGACTTTAAAATGAGAAATATACCGGCTGTAATATAATAGCCTGTAAGAATAGAATATGCCGCGATGAGGCCGGCCACACCAAAAGCCAGCGTAACCTGCACCGGTGTTGCGGAAGTCTGTTTAAGCTTAGATGCTGCAGCAACAGCTATTGGCCTGCCGTAGTCAGACAGGTCAACAAATGTATCATTCTTAGATAGTTTAGACATCGATATTTATTAAATGAAGTATGCTGATATTTTTTTATTAAAAATTCCGGTTTGATTTCTGACCGGATATCGGGCTCTATTTCACGTTTTTTCTATGGTCTTCGCTTATAAACGATTCGATTTGTTCAAGAAGATATGCGTGAATGTCCGGGTTGCCTGCGATTAGCCGTTCTCCGAAAAGCCAGTCATCTCCTCCGTTCCAGTTTGTAACCACGCCACCTGCTTCCTGTATAATGAGTGCGGCTGCAGCTACATCCCAGGCATGAAGTGAATATTCGTAGAAACCATC
>Ga0102943_1002397_pt1 | contig 11028 bp, 14 predicted proteins | sample SalPonC_black_MG_FD_78174 | JGI IMG/M metagenome (GOLD analysis project Ga0102943, IMG submission 78174) | Salt pond soil microbial communities from South San Francisco under conditions of wetland restoration - Salt Pond MetaG... | ecosystem: Environmental > Aquatic > Marine > Intertidal zone >...
GTTAGCACCTTCAGGAAACTTATTTATGAGAAGATTCAAAATAATTGTTTTGCTGATACTATTGAGTGCCTGTCGAAGGCCAGTAACTCAAAATGTACAAGATTACGGGGAAGAGTTTGAACTAAATTTCGGGGAAATGACAAGAGTTGGGCCAGATAAAACTTTGGTTGAATTTTTGGATGTTCCAGAGGATTCACGCTGTCCAATAAATGTAACATGCGTTTGGGCCGGGAATGGAAAGGTTCAAATTCGAATTGATAATCGTGAAATTAATTTAAACACATACCTCGAACCTCGTGATACCATAATTTCAAATCATTTGATTAAACTAATCAGTTTGAAACCATATCCAGATCAACCGGAAGAGATAGATAATAAATATTACAGGGTTCGACTACAAATTAGGAATCAATGAAACTGTTGATATTAGGTGCATCCGGCGGATGCGGAAAATGGATTGTTCAGCTTGCAAGAGAGAGGAACTATAAGGTTAAGGCTATTGTGAGGAAGGAAACTTCATTTAAATTTTCCGAAAATTGTGAAGTGATCAGGGGATCAGTGCTGGATGAGGAGATCCTCAAGAGAGGCCTTGAAGATTCAGATGCTGTTCTTTCGGCGTTGGGAATCAAGAGAAAGATTTCATTGAATCCATGGTCTTCACTTACTTCACCCGGCGATCTTACTACTCGCGTAGCGGAGATTCTGATAGATCTTATGCCCAAGGTTGGAGTGAATCGATTCATTGGTATAAGTGCCGGCGGTGTAAGGGAGAGTTTTAGGCAGGTACATCCGGTTATAAAATGGATGATTACAAATAGTAACATGAAAAAATCATATCAAGATCTAGCAGACATGGAATCCGTTTTTGAAAAAAGCGATCTTGACTGGATTTCTGTTCGTCCGGTTACCCTTCTGAACGGTGAACCGACGGGAAGAATCCGGCAAACAAACTACTATGGGTTGCTGAACATGATAAAAAGAGCAGACGTAGCAACCTTGATGCTCGACAAAGTTGAACAATCCGAACCATTTTCGAATCGAACACCGATGATAACTTCAGGCTGAATCTTTCTCTTCGCTTTCTACTGAACCGGGAAGGGGTATACCAAGTCTCTTCGCGCGTTCTCTCCATTTCTGGCGTGCCAGTTTCTGCATGTCATCAATAGCGTCAATCTCATCAACAATTTCCATTCCAAGAAGGGTTTCTACTACATCCTCCATCGTTACAACACCCGAAAAACCACCGTACTCATCAACAACAACAGCAATATGTTCCTGCGACTCCAAGAGCCGCTCAAACAGGGTTTTAATGGAAATATTTTCTGGGATAATGAGCACTTCACGTTTAATGTCCTGAAGCGTTTTTGTGCCCCCGCCTTCGGAGTAAGCCAGGTAAAGATCGTTCTTTAAAATGTAGCCGGTTACATCTTCTTCGTTTTTACCATACACCGGGATACGCGAAACCCGAAGCTCCTCTTTGGAATCCATAACTTCCTGGATAGTTTTTACTTCGGGAAACTTAACAACCACAATTCGCGGTGTCATAATATCTTTTACCCGCAGCGAGTTAAAGCGAATGAGGTTTTTAAAAATATTTGATTCTTCTTCTTCAAAAATGCCCTCTTCATGTCCCAAATCAGCCATAGCACTGAATTCTTCCCGGCTCACAGAGGGTTGTTTTTCCTCGCTTGAGAGTAGATTTGTAATTCCTTTTGATAGAAGTACAAGGGGATAGGTTACAATAATCAAACCTTTTGTAGTTCGAGCTGCAAACCCGGAAAGTCTTTTCCAATAGGTTGCGCCTAAGGTTTTTGGAATTATTTCAGAAAAGATCAAAATCATCAATGTTAAGACGATTGATGTGATGGTTACATAGGTATTTCCAAATACAACTTGTGCCTGTGCGCCTACTCCGGCAGCTCCAATGGTGTGAGCAATCGTGTTCAAACTTAAGATTGCTGAAAGTGGCCGGTCGATATCTTTCTTGAGCGAACGTAAAATAGGCCCCGATTCATGTCCATTTTTTTCCAGAACGGCTACGTACGATGGAGTGATGGACAACAATACTGCCTCCAGAATTGAGCACAAAAAGGAGACGCCAATCGCCAGAATTAAATAAAATATTAATAGAGTCATGCCGTCTAAAATAGAATAAAAAGCAGTGAGGTGTAAAATTGGATATTTTTAAAAGCTGGATTGATACTTAACAGCTTTATAAAGTTATCCATTCAGTTAGATTGCATATCCTCAAATGAAATAAATGATTGCAAATATCACAAAACTAAGCAGAATAAAACTCATCACAACTTCTACGGCATGGCTGTATTTTGCGGCTTCCTGTTCAGTTTCCGTAAAAGGGTTGAGCCAAACCAGCGGATTTTTGAACTGTTTTGTTAAAAATCCGGCCATCCAAAGAGTTGCGTTTTCGGCATAACCGTAGAGTTTGTCAACATATGTAACGAAAACTTTCTCAGTTACAGGTCGGGCTTTTCGATAGAACCAGTCTGTATCCAATGCAATTTTTGGATCTCCCTCCAGTTTTTTTCTGAGAATCCAGAAGCCAATATAAGTAAAGACAAGAATTTGTATCATCTCTACCAGGTGATAGATCGTGTATGGTTCGTAATCCACCGGATAGGGGAGATACTGGTAAAGAAGTCCCGGAAAAATTCCGAAAAGTGTACAGAAAAAGGCACCTAATCCCATCGCAATAAGCATATTGAAGGGGACAGGCCCAACGGTAATTTCACTTTTAGACTCACCAAACCATGTAAAATAGGGTAGTTTCAGACCGGTATGTAAAAATGTACCGACTGAAGCGAGGATCAAAAGCAACATAACGGTTTCGAAATGTGCGTAACCGGCAGCACTTACCACCATTGATTTACTGATGAATCCATTGAATAGAGGAAATCCTGAAATTGAAAATGCACCGATCATATATAGAAATACTACGGCTTTCATCTTGCTGGCAAAACCGCCAAGCTCCGTGAGTTTGCTTTTTCCTGTTGAATAGAGGACGGCTCCGGCTCCCATAAAGAGCAGAGATTTATAAAGAATGTGGCTGAAAGCGTGCGCTGTTGTTCCATTCAAGGCCATTTCAGTTCCGATACCTACACCCGTTACCATATAACCAACCTGGCTGATGATGTGATATGCGAGGATTTGACGAATGTCGTTTGCCAGTACAGCATATACAACGCCGTAAAGAGCCATTATCACGCCAAACCAAATTAAAATTTCCCATCCCGGAAATACACGCACCAGTACATATACGGCAGATTTTGTTGTAAATGCGCTCATAAAAACAGCGCCGGTTACAGTGGCTTTAGGATAGGCATCCGCTAGCCAGGCATGAAGGGGCGGAATGGCCGTATTAAGGGCTACACCGAGTAGTATTAAGACTGATGAAAAAGTATAAACATCCGGGAGATTTTCAATTAAGATTGAACCAGTTTCAGAGACGTGCCAAATAATTCCACTTAGCAGAAGGCCTCCTCCAAAAATATGCACGAGTAGATAGCGCATTCCTGCACGATCTGTTTCGTCTGTTTTTCGTGCCCAGATAAGATATGTAGAGCTGATGGCCATCAGTTCCCAAAAAATAATCAATGTAAAGAAATCACCGGCCAAGGTAACGCCAAGAGCTCCACCGCCATACACCAGGGCAGAGCTTTGTTGTCCTAAATCTTTGATATGAAATGCATAAATTCCGCCGATTACGGCAATCATTGCAAAGATACTGCCGAAAATTTTACTCAGGGAATCAACGTAGACGGGAACCAGTTCGTAGTTTCCGAAAGGAAGAGTAAGGGTATATCCGTTCGGCAATTGCCACAACATCCCTAAAGCAATTAACGGGAATACCAAGAAAGCAGTAGCCCGTAATTTTTGTGGCAACAACGGAAGCAGAAAAGCTCCCAGTATAACAATTACCGCCGGTATGAAGAGTAAATCAACGATCATAGTACTGCTCAGGTCTGAAGATGAAAAGTTTACCCAGCCATTTTGATACATAAATAATAGCTACACACCCTAAAAAGCCCCAAATGATGTAGAATCCGGGGATACTATTCCACCAGTGAGAATCATAATCTGCCAAAAATGTAAACTCCAGAATAAGACTAATAACGGTCAATATTCCGAGAGCGACCCAGTGCCAGGTTTTCATAGTGCTATAGAGTTAATATTGATCATTTTATCCTCCGGTAAATAACGTACCTGCAATCGATGTTGCTAAATCAAAAAAGTTAAAAAAGAGATTCGGGAACATGCCAAAAAATATGGAGAGAACGGCCGTTGTAAATAGTGGTATCACCATAAATGGTGAAGCCTCACCATAATTCTCCAAGCCTTCCCCTTTTCTAAAATAAGCTCTTTGGATGATGGGGAAGAAATACCCCACATTTAAAATTCCACTGATAATCAGGATAATAAGTGGTAAAACCATTTCACCTTCAAGAGACCCCAATGCCAGAAACCACTTGCTCACAAATCCGTTGAGTGGCGGCACACCGGCCAATCCCATCGAGCCGATGGTGAAGGCTGCCATTGTCCAGGGCATAACTTTTGCGATGCCGTTCAGGTTACTGATGTTCTCGCGATGAAGGTTCACATAAATTGCTCCAGCGCAAAAGAATAAAGTAATTTTCATGGTAGCATGTGCAGCGATATGCATAATACCACCCTGCATTCCGAGGGGTGTTAAAAGTGCTACACCCAAAACAATGTATGATAAATGACCGACCGTGGAATATGCCAGCCGACGTTTCAAATTATCTTGGGCAAATGCCAGTAGCGAAGCCAAAATAATAGTTGCGCCTGCAAGTACGATCAGAATATCATTCAATCCATAGGAAGCCATTACATCGGTTCCAAAAACATATCCAACCACACGAATTACAGCAAACACACCTGATTTTACAACAGCCACAGCGTGCAAAAGTGCACTAACCGGGGTTGGCGCGGCCATAGCAGAAGGAAGCCAGCTATGAAGTGGCATGATGCCTGCTTTTACACCAACTCCACCTAAAAAGAGGATGAATATAATCAGCATTGCAGTGTGAGGTACATTGGCATCGGCAAAAATTCCGCCGGGATTAAATTCAATAGAACCGGTGTAGTAGTACGTGAGTCCGGCCGCTGCAATCAACAAAAGTCCGGCGGTAAGAGTATATGACAAATACTTTCGGCCGGCGTTGATCGCTTTTTTGGTTTCCTTGTGAATAACAAGAGGATAGGTGGCCAGCGTGAGCATTTCGTAGAATACGATAAATGTCAACAAGTTAGCTGAAAAGGCGATCCCGATCGTGGCCGACAGACAGATGGCAAAACTTGCAAAATACCTGGTTTGTTTCTTTTCACCCGCTCCGCGCATATAACCGATAGAGTAGAAGGAAGTAAATATCCATAATCCGGATGCGATGACGGCAAAGAAGACACCAATAGGGTCGGCAGCCAATTCAAATGGTATTCCGGGTGCCAGATCGAACAGGTGCAGGCTTACTGTTTGTCCATCTATGGCACCTGGGAGTAGCGATAGAACGAGCCCAAATTTTATAACACCGGCAAGAATGGTCCAACCTTCACGAAGATTAGGTTTCGACGAACTGAAAAGAATCAATGGCGCAGCCACCAGTGATATCAAAATTGCCAGTAAAGGGACGATAGAGATGTCCATCAATCGTTAATTAACATTTTAAAATTATTGCATTGGAAAAATATTCATCAAAAATCCAACGATGACTGCATTAGCAAAACCGATCACAAAAAGGCTGAGTGCCAAAATAATTGTTGGTGTCAACATACTGGTTGATACCTCATTTCTTTTAACTTCAGCGACAACCGCTTCTTTGTCAGCTGCATCGGGATTTTTCATGTATACTTTTTCCAGGATTCTGAAGAAGTACACTGCATTGAGCAGCGAACTTACAAGAATAACGGCTAAAAAGAGCCAGTTTTCATTATCAATAGTTCCGAGTGCCAGGTACCACTTGCTAAAAAATCCTGCAAGTGGCGGTAGTCCAACCATGGAAATAGCTGCCACTGTAAAAGAGGCCATCGTCCAGGGGTATTTTTTTCTGAATGTATCATCGAACCGGGTGATATTTGTATGGCCCTCTTTCAGCCTCAAATTTCCTGAAACCAAAAATAAACAGGCTTTCATTGCCGCGTGATTAACAACGTGTAGCAATGCTCCAGCAAATCCAAATGGGTTTGCAAGGCTCAGCCCCATAATGATGTAGCCGATCTGCGAAATACTACTAAAAGCCAACATTCGCTTCAGTTCGGTTTGGGCAATGGCCATAATTGAACCATACAGAATTCCAACACATGCCAATACACCGATAACGGTTGTGAGTGGTGCAACGGCATCAATCAGTTCAACCCCAAAGAGATAGAGAACAATTCTGAACAGCATGTACGCGGCAACTTTCGTACCAATAGGTGCGATGAGTGCCGTAGAGCTGGAAGAGGCGTAAGTGTAAGCATCGGGCAGCCAACCGTGCATTGGGAAAAGGGCGGCTTTCACGCCAATTCCCACGATCATTAAAATCAATGCTGCAATAACTGCGGTATTATCGGCGACCATCGGCAGCATCGCAGACATATCTATTAAATTGAGTGTACCTGTAACGGTGTACAAGAATCCTATTCCAAGCAGGTAAAGAGTTCCGCCGGTAGTTCCGATAATCAAGTACCTAAAAGCTGAAAAGGGTGCTTGTTTTTCACCAATCGCAATCAAGGCATAACTGGCAAGAGATGAAATTTCAAGAAACACATAGAAGTTAAAAAGGTCGCCCGTAAGTACCATCCCATTGAATCCCAGCATCATCAGCATAGCCATGGTGAAGTACGGCATCTCTTTGCCCGGGAACTCTCTTTTCGAGATATGCTTGGAATGTATCAGCACGAGCAGGGCAATGGTGTTAATCACCAAAACCATGAAGGCAGATAAGCCATCGTAAACAAATTCAATGCCAATAGGTGGTTCCCACCCCCCAAAAAAGTAACGTATGGCACCGTTGTTCAGATAATTAATAAATCCAAAAAGGGATAGTGTTGCAGCTAAACCTGACCCAACCACTGCTAATGGCTGTGCAAGCTCACTTCGCCAAAGACTGAATACAGGTATAAGTATTGCAAACACTACAAACGCTAAAGCAATAAGAGCAGGAATTTGTGTCTCAATCATGGATTCTTTCTATCAGTTCCTGTTCATCCAATGTTTGATACCGATTGTAGATGGCAATTAAAAGTGTGAAGGCTACTCCTAATGTAGCTACACCTACAACAATAGCCGTAAGCATAAGTGTGTGTGGCAGAGGGTTCATATAATTCGCCACATTCTCAACGGGAATATTATAATCGTATACGGGAACAGTTGCATCCACTTTTGAAGCCACAGAAACAAAAAACAGGATGACTGATGACTGCAATATGGACAGCCCGATAATCTTTTTGATGAGTGTTTTTTTAAAGAGCATACCATACATGCCAATACTAAAGAGTATGATGGAAAACCAATACGCATAATGTCCAAAAAAGAAATCAAGCATAATCCTCCCCTTTTACCATATTGTCAAATATCATGACGAGAATAGCCATAACTGCCAATCCAATTCCAACTTCAATGATCAGAATGCCTGTATATCGAAGCCATACAGGGTCCATACCGGGTATGGGAAGTTGGCCATAATCAAGAAAATACCCCCCGGTAATCATTACCGCAAAACCTGTTGCAAAGTATATGATTACTCCAATCACTGCCAATGGAGTAGTAGCAAACTCCTGAATCTGAAGGCGAGATACTCTGCGGCCGGTTGCCACACGAATCAGCAATACAGCTGCCGCCAGGAGTGTACCCCCCTGGAAACCTCCTCCGGGACTGTAGTGCCCGTGGAATATTACATAGAGTCCAAATACCATGATGTATGGAGTAAGTAAACGTGATCCAAGAACAATAATGGGGCTATCAAATTGACTTCTCATGAGGACCTCCTACGAGTTCTCCTGAGAACAAGAAGCGTAATTATTCCGGCCGTATAAATAACCACCTGTTCACCAAACGTATCAATGCTTCTGTAATCCCCCAAAACAACGGTAACGATATTGGGTGTGTGAGCGTCGTGATAAGCTTCCTGGATATAATAATTTCCTGCTACCGGTGTATTGGTCATACTTCGTTCGTCGTGCATACGATTGTCGGGATCACCCCGGAATGGGAGATCTGCAGCTGCATAAATCAACAGCACGGCAAAAGTGACCAATATGAGAGCTTTAAGGTATTTCAATCTTTAGATTTTCTTGTGGTTTGATAGACAACGACAACAAATAAGATGCCGGTAACTCCGGCACCTATGACGGCTTCAGTAAATCCAACATCAACGGCACCCATAGAAACAAAAAGCAATGCCATGATAAAACTATAAACAGACATCATCACTACAGCCACCAACAGATCTCTGACTTTAAGTGCAACTAAACCCGATATTACTAAAAAGAGGTAAAGGATAAGTTCTAACTCCCAAATCATGATTTACCTCCCTTTTTAGCGCTATCATTAAAAAATGGTTTAAGGCCACGTTGCAAGGCAGATCGCGCAAGTGCATGGGTACCAATTGGGTTTGCCAGTGCAATAAAAAGAATAATTAAAATTAGTTTGATCCCGCTAAGTGTAAAGCCTTCATAAACCACAAGACCGGATATCACAAAAAGAATTCCAAGTGTATCACTTTTACTGGTGGCATGAGAGCGGGAGTAAAAATCGGGAAGGCGCAATATTCCAATGCTACCCATCAGCATAAAAACGATGCCAATCACAACCAGTATAATGCAAATGATGTTTTGAATGGCCATATCAGTCTCGAACTACTTTTGATGAGATAACATATTTTGCAATTACCAATGATCCCACAAAGCCAAGAATGGCATAAGCCAGAGTGATATCAATAAACATGTCGATGCGACCGTACAGGTAACCAATGATACAGATCAGTACAATAGTCTTTGTTGCGATGGCATTTGTTGCAAGGAGCCGGTCAAATACAGTCGGGCCTTTCAACACCCGAACCAGCGGTACAGCAATAATTATGGTTAATACAATAGCGCTCAGAAGAAAAAATGTATGCATCAGATTTCCTCCGCACTTTTAATGATTTCAAAATCACGGATTACGGAGCGGTCTTCTTTTTCAAAAAGTTGTAACACCTGTCGAGGCATTTCATCGTTTTTTAAACTTTCGAAAGATGCATCATCGAGTGAATGTACGATGAACAGATCTCCTTCTATGTCAATCGTGAGAGTTCCCGGAGTGAGAGTGATTGAGTTTCCAAGGATCATTTTTGCGTGTGAGCTCGGAAGATCCACTCTGAATTTTATGATGCTGGGTTCAATGGGCATTGACGGCCGCAGTATAATTCCGAGTACATGAAAACCGGCAATTATAATTTGATAAATGAGCCAAAAGAAGTAATAAGCTGCACGAAAAAGGCGAAGCTCATCAAGATTATCCATGTCATCGGTGTAGAAACGGTGCTTTTTAAGCTGATAGTTTAACATTAATACACCACCAACTGAGAGGACACCGAACGTAAGGTGTATAGCATCAAGGAAACCACTCATGGCAATCCAGAAGAGCATTAGCGAGATGAACGACAATGTGATACTAAAAAATGAAAACTTGGACATCAGTTTATTTGTAGCAGGTGGCCCCGTCATTTTGAAACAGATTTAACTTATTAAAAAAGTAGAATTACCTGCAATTATTTTTTGCAACTTTTAATGGTTTTCCGATTTCCCATTTTTTTTGGCTTAATAAATGGGGCTAAAATTTTCTCAATATTAACTGAGAGACTGAGACATCAAAAAAAATTAAAATTTGCTGAGATTTCCTCTCTTTTGAGTTTAACTTGGAGTAGATTTTTGTATCTTTGCCACCTGAAAATGTGGCTGAAATATTTCAGTTGCTGTTATAAGCGCCAAAACTAAGTAACCTGTTAAATGGAATCACCTACAGCGCTCGTAAGTCTAATTATAGGTTTACCGCTACTCGGTTTTTTAATTAATGGAATTTTAGGGCTATCCTCGACTGCGTACCGCAGTAAAAAAACCTTAATTGGGATACTTGCCAATCTTGCGGTTTTTATTCCATTCCTTTGTGCACTCACACTCTTTTTAAATTTTGATTCTGAATCCGCCGCTGCCTTTGCGCATCTTTTTACCTGGATGGAAACCGGCAGCTTCAGCGTTGATATCGCTTACCAGGTCGATCAGCTTTCCCTGATCATGACACTGGTCGTAACTGGTGTCGGATCGTTGATTCACTTATACTCAATTGGGTATATGGCGCATGACGAAGGATTTTGGAAATTCTTCGCCTACCTGAATCTTTTTATCTTCGCGATGCTTAACCTGGTTTTGGCGGATAATCTTCTTCTGCTATTCCTTGGTTGGGAGGGTGTTGGACTTTGTTCTTATCTTTTGATCGGTTTTTGGTATACAGATATGAGTAAGTCTGACGCTGCGAAAAAAGCTTTTCTGTACAATAGAGTTGGGGATTTTGCTTTTCTGATTGCCATCTTTATGATTTTTGAAACTGTTGGGAGTCTTAATTTTGAGGTTATTCTTACCAGCCTTGAGGCTTTCACCGGGAATGATATTTTCTGGATTGGTTTGTTAATTCTGATTGGTGCTACCGGAAAGAGTGCACAGATTCCACTTTTTGTCTGGCTACCCGATGCGATGGCAGGCCCGACACCCGTTTCTGCTCTGATTCACGCTGCAACAATGGTAACCTCCGGAATTTATTTGATTACGCGGATGTCCCCAATGTTTGTGATGAGTCCTGAAGTAATGATGATTGTTGCGGTTATAGGGGCACTTACGGCAATTGTAGCTGCCACTATTGCAATTACCCAGTATGATATTAAAGGAGTGCTCGCTTACTCAACCGTCTCTCAGCTTGGATTCATGTTTTTAGCTTTGGGTTCCGGTGCGTTCACGGCAGCTATCTTTCATGTTGTAACA
>Ga0102943_1002406_pt1 | contig 11002 bp, 11 predicted proteins | sample SalPonC_black_MG_FD_78174 | JGI IMG/M metagenome (GOLD analysis project Ga0102943, IMG submission 78174) | Salt pond soil microbial communities from South San Francisco under conditions of wetland restoration - Salt Pond MetaG... | ecosystem: Environmental > Aquatic > Marine > Intertidal zone >...
GCTGAACAGGCGTTTCTCACCGCCCTGGAGATGACACAGGGACTGGTGCGCTTAAACAAGCGTTTTGCCTCACAGGGATGGCCGGTCCTGTCCCACGGCATCGGCATTCACACAGGCAAGGCAGTCGCTGCCAGTATCGGCAGCCCGGACCGGCTTTCCTATCTGCTGGTGGGTGACACCATTAACCTGGCATCCCGTCTCCAGTCTTTGACACGCAGCCTTAATGCCAAGATTATCATTTCAGCTGATACAATTGCCAGCCTGCCTCCCCATCTGATCCAGAAAAATGTATTGAAACATTCTCAATCTGTCCAGGTCAAGGGCCGGAAGGTAAAAATTGATATTTATCTGATCTTCTGACAGAATCTGTATAAACCCTTATTTGAATGAGCCGTTTTTCGGATAGGGTGGTGAGGCTGCGGGAAGTTTTGGACATGGCCCTGGATCAAAACCATAGAATTATCCGTAATCGTTTTACATGATAGGGATTAACGCTTTTTTGATTTCCGGTGGCATATAAGATTTTAAGCCCTCCGTTTGATCGCGTCAACCCAATCCGAGTATTGTCAATCTGGCCGGTGCTGTGCTATCTTCCATACATAATGGTCAACATTCGGCAAGAGAATAAAAAAATTCTGGGTACGATAACCGAAAGCTGATACTCAGGTTGAAATGGAGAACCGACATGACTGATAACACCACAAAATTTTGCTCCAGAAAGACACATTAACTTGTCAGGGGACGTCATCCAAGTGCCATATCAACTCCTGGCCGATGTTGTCCTTGTTGTACATCTCGGCGTCATCCTTTTTGTAGTTGGAGGCCTGCTCCTCACACTTGTCGGCAACCGCTTTGCACGGTGGTCTTGGGTCAACTCGCCTTGGTTTCGCCTTGCTCATCTGACCACGATCGGGTTTGTTGTTTTTCAGGCCTGGTTGGGACAAGTCTGCTCTCTCACCATTCTTGAATCGTGGCTGCGGCAACAGGGCGGAGCCAGGGGCTGCGAGCGCGGTTTTATCGAATATTGGGTACAGTGGCTGATCTTCTACCAAGCCCCAAGCTGGGTGTTCACAACCATCTACACAGTGTTCGGCCTGCTGGTGGCCGTTACCTGGTGGGTATATCCTCCGCGCTGGGTCCGCGGTAACAAGGGTGACGTTTAACGTGTTGGCCTGCCGATGTCAAGCAGGTCCTTGTTCTTGTTTTCACCCTTTACCTGTGTTACCAGTAAACTGTACAGCCGCATAGACAAAATTTTTGCCGGAGGCCGACATGGCTAAAAAAGATATCCGGACGCTGGATATCCTGTACCGCATCATGGAGGATCTTGACAACCTGCTTCTGCCCTACACCTTTTAGCGGAAAACACCCCAAAATCCATGGAAATCATCAATAAGTATTCTGCTGCTTCAAAAAAAATTCAAATATTTATGTCATTTTTCAGGGGCCGTAATGATGTCTATGCCAAACGGTGGGAAAATAAAAAGGGGGTATCCGGATACAGCCCTGTTTGTGCCAATGAATGGAAACCAGGGGTATGTTTCAAACCGAATGTCAAATGTTTCAAATGCCGGAACAAATCATACTCACAGTTGAATGAGGCCGTCATCGGGGCACACCTCACAGGAAGCAAGATCATCGGTATTTATCCAATGAACCCGGATGAAACCTGTTATTTCCTTGCCATGGATTTTGACAAAGAGGGGTGGCAAAAAGATATTTCAGCTGTAAGGGATATTTGTAACACGTATCAGATTCCAATTGCGGTAGAACGATCCAGATCAGGAAATGGCGGCCATATCTGGTTTTTCTTTGAAGACAGATTTTCCGCTTCTGCTGCAAGAAAGTTCGGGATGTCTTTGCTGACAAAAGCAATGGAAAAAAGACATGAGCTGCCGTTTTCATCCTATGACAGATTATTTCCCAACCAGGACACCATGCCGGAGGGCGGGCTGGGAAATCTCATCGCCCTGCCGCTTGAGAAATCTGCACGCAATAAAGACAACGCTGTTTTCATTAATGACCGGTTCGAACCCCATGAAGATCAATGGGCATTTCTATCGGGTATTCAAAAATTGTCTGAACAGCAGTTGCAGTCTCTGACAGAAAAACTCGGCAGGGGCAGTGAATTGGGACTGTTGAAAACCGAAATACCGGATAACCGCAATTTTGTTCTTGTGGCCACTGGGAGCTTTATCGGGGAAGGTTTTGATGAATCCAGGCTGGACACCCTGTTTCTGGCCATGCCCATTTCCTGGAAAGGAACGCTGCAGCAGTATGCGGGCCGCCTGCACCGTCTGCATAACGGCAAAAAAGATGTTCAGATATATGATTATGTGGATATTCATGTAAAAATGCATGAAACCATGTATGGAAAACGGCTGAAAGGATATGCTTCCATAGGGTATATGGCAAAAGCCGACAATATTGCCGACTCCCCCACGGAAATTATTTTTGACAAGCAAAACTTTTTTTCAGTTTATCTGAATGATATTGATACCGCAAATGAACATATTTTAATCGTCAGCCCGTTTATAACCAAAAAACGCGTCCTGCAGGTAATGGATCATCTCAAGGAAAAAATTGACAACCAAGTCAAGGTGTCCATAATGACAAGGCCTGCTGAAGAATTTCAGGAAGAAAAAAAGCGCTTCTCAATGACATATTCATTCTTTTACAAAATGCGGGTATCAATGTACTTTTAAAGCCCGGTATCCATCAGAAATTTGCGATCATTGACCGGAAAATCGTATGGTTCGGCAGTATCAACCTGCTGAGCTTCGGTCATTCCGAAGAAAGCATTATGCGCCTTGTCAGCAACAGTATCGCTTATGAACTGTCAAAAACCATTGACGCATTGGCAAAGGACAAAATGATGAAGCAGCTGGACCAAAATGATGATAAAGTGTAAATTGCGTTTTTCAGACAAACAAGGAGACACAGCCACCCATGCTTTTTAGAATCTACAACCTGGCCGGTCCCATGTGGGAGCGGCTCAAAAAAATGCTGAATATGTAATGGCGGGAAGGCAACCAACAGCCAACAGCAGGGACAGCCGGCAGGGACGAACTGCAAACCGTCCATACTGGATTTGGATGGTATCCATATTCATCCGAGCAGCTCACCAGGTGGGGGCGGGCGTGTTTCTGGCGGTATTTCTGCTGCCTGGCCGGACTGCCCCGCCCATGGTTTACCTGATACTTGTCTGTGTCACCGGCATGCTGCTAATGGCCACCGAGCTGCTCCGCCACCGGCAGCTGCTGCGGGAACCAGCCGGCCTGACCACCCTTGTCAAACTGACAATCATGGGAATGGCCTTTCACGGATGGCTTCCAGGTTCCCCTGCCATTCTGACCGCCTTTGTATTGGCCGCCATATTTGCCCACGCCCCCAAACATATCCGTCACCGGCGGCTGTTCTGACCGGTATTGATGCCTGCAGGAAAACTGTGTATGATCCATACAGAAAACAATATAAAAAGAGGCTTTCATGCTACACGTTTATGCTGCCAGCTGGTGTCCGCACTGCACCAGGACCATTGATTTTTTAAAAAAACATTGCATTGCATTTACCTATATTGAGATTGAAAACCAGCCTGAAGCGGTCATAGAAAAAATCATCCAGGTCAACGGCGGGGATGACTGGGTAGTGCCTACCCTTGAATATAAAGGAAAGTGGCGGGAAGGACGGCTGTATGATGAAATGACGCTGCTCGCCGACCTGCAGGCCCTCGGCGTACCGGTCTGATTTAATATTTTTTTCGGTTTTTTCGGTATGAAGGTATTATTGACAAAATGTGCTGTTGCCTTTAAAGCGGTTGACAGGATGAATACCCCATGAAACAGGAGAAATTATATGTCTACACTGGCCAATATTCTGATTTTGAGTGTTGCTGTTTTTCTGGTTGCAAATGTTATCCCCGGTATCCGGATGAAAAATTATGTAACCGCTGTCATTGTCGCCGTTGTGTACAGTGTGATCAATTTTCTGTTTGGATGGCTTCTGATACTGCTTTCCCTGCCCTTTATGATCATCACCTTCGGTTTTTTCAAACTGGTAATCAATGCGGTTCTCCTGTGGGCTACAGATAAGCTGATCGAAGATTTCAAGATCAAAGATTTTTTTACCACATTCATTGCGGCCCTGTGCATCACACTGGTTGATTCCCTCATAAAATGGGTTTTCTAACAGCCTCAATTGCCTTTTTTACTGATCTTACAGGTCATTTAGATGTGTCCGGTATACCTGGGCCTGATGTAACAGTGACTGCTGATTGTCGGGTTTCATCCGGTTCCATGTGCGGTACATCATTCCAATCCTTGGATTTTTTTCAAGCAGCGTTTGGTGGCGCACCAGAAAATCCCAGTACAGGCTGTTAAACGGGCAGGATCTCTCTCCGGTTTTACCTGCATGGCGGTAATAACAGTGTTCACAATAGTCGCTCATTTTATGGAGATAGTTTGCTGAGGAAATATATGGTTTCGTTGCCACGATGCCGCCATCTGCAAACTGGCTCATACCGAGCGTATTCACAATTTCAACCCATTGGACAGCATCGATGTAAATTCCCAGGTACCACCTTTCAACCCTGGCAGGATTTACACCGGCCAGAAGAGAGAAATTCCCGGTAACCATCAGGCGCTGTATGTGGTGCGCATAGGCTTGTTCAAGTGATTGGGTGATGGCCGCACGCATGCAGGCCATCCGGGTTTTTCCTGTCCAATAGTAATCAGGCAGCGCGGTTTTATGATTGAAAAAATTCATGTTTTCATATTCCGGCATGTGATACCAGTAAATGCCGCGCATGAACTCCCGCCAGCCGAGTATCTGTCTGACAAAGCCTTCGATTTGTTCAATTCCGGCACGCGGTTTTGCACCGCCAGAGGTGCTTTGCAATGCCGCATCGATGACTTCCATCGGGTGCAGCATCTTGGTATTGAGTGCAAAAGACAGGCGTGAATGAAACAACGACCAGCTCTCTGTGGTCATGGCATCCTGGTATGTTCCAAAATACGGCAGACGAAACCTGACAAATTCATCGAGCATCAGACACGCTTGTTTTCGATTCACCGGCCAGATGAAATGGTTAGGTTGTATTTTGCCTATCGTATCGATGCCTGCATGTTCGACCATCTGGACAATGGGGGTGACATTGTTGGCAAATACTTTTGGAAAGGGAATCGGCACTGATCCGTCGTAGCGGTTGCGGTTGCTTTGGTCGAAGTTCCATTTGCCCCCTGCGGGGGTACCCTTGTCCATCAGGATATCATGTTTTCGGCGCATGTTGCGGTAAAACGATTCCATGAGAAACCGCTTTTTACCGTGAAACATTTTTTTCACAACATTTCGGTCGCAGATAAAATGTTCTGTGTCTCTTGCTTCAGAGGGGATCTGCAGTTTTGAGGCAATCGCTTCTAACGCGGTGTCGAGACGGTACTCATCCGGCAGCAGGTATTCGAACCGGCTGATCTGTTCTTCTTTGATAATCTGTCTGATGTTATCTTCAAAGTTCTGTCTGTTATTTTCATCGTCCAGGCGCAGGTACCGGACCCTGTGGCCGCATTCTGAAAGCCATCCGGCAAAAGAGCGCATGGCGGTAAAGAAACCGACAACTTTCTGAATGTGGTGTCTGACATAATCGGTTTCCTGGCGTATTTCCATGAGCAGGTAGGTAACCTTGGGGTCGACACGCCGAAACCAGCTGTGATGACTGTTCAGCTGGTCGCCCAACACCAGGCGCAGAATGTTGTCCTGGGCCATGTATAGTGTCTGCCTTTCTCAACCGGACATCTCCGGGAATAAGCGTGTTAATGTTTTATGCCGGTGTTGAAAATGCTGTCCAGCCTCATTCACCGCTCTCTATCATTTCCTGCCGCCGCATCGGCATTTTATCTATTGTTGAAAAGATCTCATCCAGGTGCAGTCTGCCGCTTTGCCGGAGCTTTACACCGCCGTCTTTGCCTATCAGTACCACTGTCAGATCACCTTTTTCCACTGAAAAACGCTGCCGCAGCGCCGCTGCATTGAGCCGGCTGTCCGGTTTTCCATTGGTTCGGACCATATCATCTTCAAAAACTTCAATGACCACCATATGGCGGTTGCTGATTTTTCCGGAACTGGTCGACAGCATGTCCGGAACACAACGGTACACAGGGCTGTCCGGAGATGGTGCAAACAGGACAAGTGGACGGTTTTTCCACAAATATACCTTCATTGCATCTGCCTCATTCCCATACGCTGACATATTTGATGAAATCAGTGTCCCGAAAACAATGGCCGTGAAGGTAAGCATCCTGGCTGTATATGTCATGTGTTATCCTCCCTGACTAAGGTCTATCACCGCATGGTTATTTGACGTCTGCTGTCTTCCTTTTTTTTCAGCTGGATGGGTTTTCCGATAAATAAGAGCATGGCAGCAAACAGCAGCGAAAAACCCAGTATAATACCATCTGCATTGTATACCTCCCACTATTCAAGGTATGTATTACGGTATCATGCCATGTAATGCATTACAACAGGCAACCCATGTGAAAAAAAGAGAAAGACATTCCCGGTTTCAACAGATATAATCAATATTCAGAGAGAAATACAAGACACTGGAAAGGAAAAACAGATGGCTGTCTACCAGTATGGGGACAGGATTCCTAAAATTGGAAAAAATACCTATATCAGTGACTCAGCAAGGGTGATCGGGGATGTGGTAATAGAGGATAACTGCTATATAGGTCATGGGGCCATTATCCGGGGGGATTACGGTACGATTCACATAGGTACGGGTACAGCTGTGGAAGAAAGTGCCATCCTTCATATCCGTCCGGATGGCCGGCTGGAGCTGGAAGACCATGTTACTGTCGGCCATGGCGCCATAATCCATGGCCGGCTGATCAGGACGCATGCCGTTATCGGCATCGGTGCGGTGATCGGATTCGATGTGGTGGTTGGCGCCTGGGCCATTGTGGCGGAAGGTTCGGTCATTCCCCAGAAAACCCGGATACCGGATGAAAAAATCACCGGGGGGGTGCCATACCGGATCATCGGAGATGTTCAGCAGCGGCACAAGGATTTCTGGACATATGGCAAACAACTGTATATTGATCTTGCCGGGGAGTACCCCGGCAAATTAAAAAAGCTTCGTGAGTGACCTGTCAGCCGGCTGATTTTATGGCCTTTGCCTTTTCCTGCAGTATGGTAAGGGCCAGATCAATGGTATCCTGGTGCGTCCGCAACCCTAACACAGCCATTCGAAGGGTAAATTTTCCATCGAGCATTGTTGAAGACAAAAAGATACGGCCGTCTTCCTGAACAGCGCTGATCAGTTTCTGATTGAATGTATTGGCATCACCGTGTTCCGGCAGATACCGGAACGTGACAATAGATAGATCCGGGTATGGTCCAACGGTAAATCCATCCATCTGTTTGATTTTTTCATGGAAGTACCGGGCTAAAAGTATCTTTTCTTCCAGTGCAGCCCGGAACGGTGCCACCCCGGCAATCTTAAGGGGCAGCCAGAGACGCAGCCCCCGGAAAGGCCGGCTCAGTTCAGGCGACATTTCGGAGGGAGATATTTCATCCGGGGACACCAGGGTTTCTGCATCCTGCAGGTAACTGGCACTGTAATGATGGGACTGTATCAAGTGCTTTCTGTCTCTGATCAGAACGGCTCCGCTGCCATAGGGCAGGAAGAGCCCTTTGTGTCCGTCGAGGATAAGCGAATCAGACTGCTCTATGCCCTGCAACATGGTTTTCCCGGGGTCGCACAGGGCAAATGGGGCACCATAGGCGCCATCGGTATGCAGCCAGAGTCCGTATTTTCGGGCAAGATCAGATATCGGCACCAGCGGGTCAACAGCACCTGTATCTGTAGATCCTGCCGCGGCAATGATCAGCCATGGATACAGCCCTGCTTTTCTGTCACGTGTAATGGCTTTTTCCAAAGCATCCGGGCGCATGCGAAAGCGGTCATCCAGGGGGATATACCGTCTGGGACACTCTTTCAAGCCGGCAATACGCAGGGCTTTATCGACTGAATGGTGAGTCTGCTCTGACAAATACACCACAGCGTTTTCATAATGTTTTGCCTTCAGCCCGTGGGCATCCCTTGCTGTCACAACGGCGACCAGATTTGCAATACTCCCGCCGGAGGTAAGGTCTCCGGCGGCACTGGCTGGATAGCCTATGAAATCCGCCATCCACCGCAGGAGCCAGCGCTCTATCTCTATACCGCCGGGGGAAGCAAAATACACGCCGACATACCGGTTGGTCACGGCAGCCATATAGTCTGCCAGGGCGGAAGCATACATGCCGCTGCCCGGAATAAAGGCAAGATACCCGCCGGACATGGTAGCGCCGGCATAGTCCACGTTTTCCCCAAGAAAGGTTAGTGCGGTCTGCATGTCCCCGGGTTCTTCTGAAATGGCAGACGCTTCATAAGACCCGGTACTGTGATGACCAGGGGCACGATACGCCGGGGCAACGGGGAGCTGCTCAAGATATTTTTCGGTGTACTGGATTACTTTATCCCGCAATAGAGCCCTTGCTTCCGTATTCGGATCCAATACCCGTGCAGCGGTCTCCAGCTGTTTGATACGTTCTTTCATAGTATGTCCGGAATGGTGAATGGAACCCTGTAATGCATATTAGACTTTACCTTCATCCAAAAGATTATTGCCTGTTGTCAGTACCAGAAAAAAACTGAACAGGCAATTGATTTATACTTGAGGAACCGGTTCATAAGACCAAACAAGAGATACTCCCCCCCTCCAGATGAGGATCACAGACACTGGAGGGGGAGGGTGTTACCGCGTGAGCAGCAGGGTGCGGCCGCCTTTGCCCTTTGGGGTTTCCAGCTGTTTGAACCCTGCTGCCAGGGCGGCGGCACAGATGGTTTTAAACCGGGATCTGCTGACGTGGAAAGGGGGTTCCACCACCAGAAACCGGCCACCTGGTTTGAGATGCGGACAGGACTGGTTGAAAAAGGCCTGAAGATCCGGGACTTCATGGACCATGTAATAGGCCAGCATAAAATCCGCCTGAACCCCGGAACCCAGATCAATGGCATCCTGGGCGCACCGGTGGCTTGTGACAATGGCTGACAGCCCCAGTTTCCGGCATTTGTTGTTCACTTTTTCAAGCATTTCCGGCTGCAGGTCGACAGCCCAGACCTTGCCGTCCGGGCCGGTGAGTTCTGCCATGACCGTGGTAAAATAGCCGGGCCCGCACCCGAAATCAATGATGGTGTCTCCGGGGCGGATATATGGTCCGGCAATTTTGGCGGGATTCTGGAAGATCCTGCGGATGACATTGTCCAGTACAAATGAATGGGTGTGGCTGCAGACATCCCCCTGGTAAGCTGAATTGAAAAACATGATACCTCCGTATAGTGTTTAGTATATATACACTTTTGGTAAAAAAATTATTCCGTGGACGCGATCCGGCGCTGCAGGAAATCCTCCACCCGGGTCAGAAAATCCAGAAGAAATCCGATCTGTTCTGTATCCAGGTTTTCCAGGTACCTGATGAATCCGCCGTCCATGGTTTCATGCCAGTGTTTGTGGGCCCAGTAAGCCATATTTCCCAGCGCAGTCAGGGAGACCACCAGTTTTGACCCGTTATCCGGATCTTTGTGTTTTTGGGCCAGCCCTTTTTTTTCAAGGCGCTTGAGGGTCTGGGAAACCGCGCCTTTGGTCACGCCGATCAGCCGGGCAATGTCGGTGACGCCAAGGTCTTTGTTGTCACCGATAATTTCAATCAGATGGATTTCCGTATGGGACAAATCCCGGCCGGTACCGAATTGTTTGGGCATCTGATCCAGTTTGAGGGCCAGGGCCATCAAAGACTGAAATTTCCCGTGTATTTTCTGGTATCCATCACGCATGGCCATAACTGTATATGTACTATACGCTATTGTCAACTCTTTTTCACACCCTGCCCTGACCGCGGCACGAAAATTTTTCTGTTTTTATGACAAGCATATGCAAGGTCAGCACATCCATAATATACAGCACCGAAAACAGCCCTGAATGGCCGCCGGATCAGCCCATGGTCTTGTTTTTTTGGATCAATTCCCCTACAATGGCCTGGCGGTGAGAGAATCGAGACCGATATCAACCTGTTATTGCTGCACAGGAGCCATGTATGAAACTGAAAGAGAAATTTGACAATGCCAAGGTGATCACAACGGAACTGGGCCCGGTAAAAGGGGTATTCACCTATGAATCAATACAGAAAGCCCGGGGGTATGATTCCCTGGACGGGATCAATATCCATGACTGCCCCATGGGCAATCTGCGCATCAACTCCATTGCCATGGGAAGCCTGGTCCAGCAGCACCTGGGTGTTCCGGCCATTCCCCATTTCACCTGCCGGGACCGCAGCCTCCTGGGTACCCAGGCAGACCTGCTGGGCGCCCATGCCCTGGGCATCCGCCATATCCTGGTGACAACCGGTGATCCCCCGAAACACGGACCCTATCCTTCCAAGGCGGTGTATGACTGCAACACCTTTGATCTGGTCCGGCTGATAAAAAAACTGAACCAGGGCCTGGATTACAACGATAAGGAGTTTGGGGGGCAGACGGATTTCATGGTTTCCTGTACAGCCAGCCCTGCCAGCCGGGACCTGGACCGGGAAATCGGGCGGATGGAAAAGAAAATTGCGGCCGGTGCTGATTTTTTCCAGACCCAGGTGGTCTATGATGCGGAAAAGACCCTGGCGTTTCTCGAAAAGACCAGGCCCTTGAACGTGCCTGTCATCGTCGGTATCATGCCCCTTAAAAGTGCGAAAATGGCCCGGTTCATGGACAGGAACGTGGACGGCATTGATGTGCCGCAAGCAGTGATTGCCCGGATGGAGGAGGGGGCCTCCGGTATCGACATTGCCCGGGATTTCATTGCCCGGATCATCGACACGGCCGACGGCATCCACATCATGGCCATGGGCAATGTGGACGGAACCAATGAACTGGTATCCTTTATCCGTTCCAAAACTGCCTGCTTGGACACAA